>CENU01050239.1_pt1 | contig 14017 bp, 11 predicted proteins | sample 361331 | NCBI WGS metagenome assembly CENU01 (sample SAMEA2619766, study PRJEB7988) | marine metagenome | isolation source: saline water (ENVO:00002010), including
GGCGTTGACGACCTGGGCGCCAATGGGCGTTTGCTGCAACTCCACCCGGATCTGCTGCCGCTCGATGAGCCGCAACCGCCATTGCAGGAGAGGCTCCAACGCAGTGACAGCGAAGCAAGCACCCCTCCCAGCACCGGCACCTTGGAGCTGAAGCTGCCCGAGGAGGGCGACAGCGCCGGCGTGAGCATCACCTGGAACGGTGAGCCGATCCAGCCCCTGGCTGATGCCCCCAACCGCTATGCCTTACCGCTCTGGCCTGCAGCGAACGATCAGCCTGCAGAAGCCGAACCGCGGTGATACGTGGCTGACAGCTGCTGCAGCCCCGCTAGATGTCCCTCAAGTGAGTCGATCGAATCGTGCAATCGCCAGCACCAGTTGCCGCTGGAGGTGCCAGGGGTATTGAAGCGGGCTGCATCATCAAGGCTCATCAGATCCTGCAGCGGCACCACGGCCAGATCAGCCGTGGAGGCAAGAGCCAGCCGCAACAGCTCCCAGCCCGGTGCCTGCACGGGATGGCCAAGCACGGCTTCCATCTGCTCGCGGCTGCTCTGCGGTTGGGCATTCCACCAGCCGATGGCCGTGGCGTTGTCATGGGTGCCGGTGTAGGCCACCCATGAGGTGCCGTTGAAGTTATGGGGCAGATAGGGGTTATCGGCGTTGCCATCAAAAGCGAACTGCAACACCTTCATCCCGGGCAGCTGCAAGCCATCGCGCAATTGCTCCACATCCGGGGTGATGACGCCAAGGTCTTCTGCCACCAGCGGAAGGCGTCCGCCGCATCGCCTTTTGAGCGCTTGCAGGATGGCCCGCCCCGGTGAGGGCAACCATCGGCCGTTCATGGCGGTGTCATCCCCACCGGGAACACTCCAGTAACCAGCCAGAGCACGGAAGTGATCGATGCGCAGCAAATCAAACAGTTCCAGTTGACGTTCCAGGCGCTTGAGCCACCAGCGGTAGCCGTTGAGGCGGTGACGCCTCCAGCGATAGACCGGCGTGGACCACAACTGGCCTGTTGCGGAGAAGTAATCCGGCGGCACCCCGCTTTGATGTTCCAGGCTGCCATCACGGCGCAGACTGAAGAGCCCGGGACGGCTCCAGACATCAGCGCTGTCATGGGCGCCATAGAAGGGCAGATCGCCCAGCAGCTGAACGCCAAGACCGTTGGCATGGGCACGCAACCTCAGCCATTGCTGCTGCAACCACCACTGCCGCTGGGCCTCCTGGCGCAACTCCGCTGCCGCCTCGCGATCCAACGCACGCATGGCTGCCGGCTGGCGGCGGGCCATGGCCTGGGGCCACTCCCACCAGGGGGATTGATCAAAACGGCGCCGCAGCACTGTGAAACGGCAGTGATCCTGGAGCCACAGCGACTCGCGCCGGCACCACTGCTGATAAGCGCGGAAGCTGCCTGGACTCCAGGCCGGCAGCGGATCATCCGGGTCAGCGAGCGCCGGGTTGAGCGCAAAGCTGCTGGGGGAGCTGTAGGGGGATCCAGTGCCGTCCGTTGGAGCCAGAGGCAGAACCTGCCAGACCCCAACGCGATGGCGGGCCAACAGCTCAGACCACTGATACGCAGCGCTTCCCATGGTGCCGCCGGGCAGGGCGGTGAGGTGCAGCAGCACGCCGACCTGACGGTCGCCCCCCAGCAGCTCGCGCAGGGCGGTCATGGCTTGGGCAGGCGATATCGGCTCACGATCTTGCTGGCAAAGGCAGGCAAATGGGCCGCCACCTTGTCGGGGTGATGGCGCCGCAGCCAGGTCACGTTACGGGTGAAGTGGGAATCAATCGAGAACCGGGCGTACTCCAATCCCTTGGGACCGACCCGGTTCACCACCAGGCCCACCAACTCAGCCAGCCAGCGGGGCAAGCGCAAGGCCTTGTCATAGGCATCAATGCCCTGCTGCACCGCCTGGGCGCGCTGGCCTGAACTCATCACCGGCTGGGTGATCAATTCAGCCTCCACTAGGTCCAGCAGGGCCTGGCCGCGGTCATTGCGGACCACCAGCCACTGCCACTGGTACGGGGCACCCATGTAGCCCACCACCAGATCAGCCGAGGCATTGACGTAGTCAAAACAGCTGAGGCAGCTGGGGGCAAAGACGTCCTTGAGCTTGGGCGTATCCAGCCCAAAAAACGGGACCGTTTCGGTGCTGCCATCGCTGTGGCGGAAGTGGATCCGGAAGTCCTGCATGAACTCGTAGTGGACCACCGTCTGGGGCGAGCGGCTGGTGCTCTCCAGAAACGTCTGCAGACCTTCGCGGCTGACGTTGTCCACACAGGGCATGCCGAGCACATAGAGCTCCTTGAGACCGAGGCTGTCTTGCACCGCCCGCAGCGCCTGGGTCTGACAGCCCACACCAATGGCAAGCAGCCGCTCGATGCCGCTGCCGGGGATCTGCTCCAGCACCGAGAGATTGTTGGAGAGGGTGGGTTTGTTCACCCGCGCCGCCAGCACCTCCTCCGGCGTACGGGCCAGCACAGGCACGGGCGTGAAGCGGTCCTCCGGACTCTGCTGAACGCAGAGCACCGCATCGACCAAGCCTGTTTCGAGGGCCCTGACGCCAAGGGTGCTGACAATCCCGGTCCACTGAGCACCATCGAGCGGCGGCGCCAGCTGCGCGCAGACCATGCGCTGGAACACCCCGAAGTACAACTCGTCGTCGTTGTCCAGGTCGCGGCTGCGCCCGTGGGCTTTGGTTTCGATCGCCTCGAACTGCTGGGTGATGAAGGCGCAGGCCTGGCGCACGTAAGCCACCCAGCGACTGTCACAGAGGCCGCAGTCACTACAGAGGTCCCGGGCCGGTCTCACCGTGCCCCTGGCCATGGGGCGGGCCCGCTCATGGGGGGCAAGGGTCACAGACAGCGGCCACGGCAGGTTCCAAACTATCGGGCACTCCGCAGCCGCACCTCATGGGGGCCTGGGCCGTCATCCGCCGCCGTACCCGCATCATCTGGCGGCTGGCCGTGGCCTTCACCGGTCTGCTGGGGGGCATGTGGCTTGGTGACCTGCTGGTGCCGCGCCGCACGGTGTCCCTCGATGACACACGGCCGGCCATCAGCCGCCTGGCCGAACCCCCCGGCGGACCCCAGACCGTTCTGCTGCTGGGCTTGGACCAAGCCGAGGTGACGGCACCCGCCCAGGGCGAGGTGCAACTGATGCTGCTGGCCAGGGTGCATCCCGAAGGAGGCATCGAACTGCTGCAGATACCAGCGGAGCTCCAGGTGCTGCTGCCTGGTCAGCAGCTCAAACCCCTGAGCGCGCTGTACGGCATGGGGGGGGTGGCCCTCACCACCGATGTGATCGCCCAGCTGCTCGGCGGCGATGGCGATCCCTTAAGGCCCGATCGCTACCTGCTGGTCTCGCTCTCCAGCCTGGAGCAGGCCATCGATGGCCTGGGTGGGGTGCCGGTGCTGCTGCGCGAGCCGATCCGCTACCGCGACCGGGCCGGAGGCTTGAGCATCAACCTGCAACCAGGCCAGCAATGGCTCAACGGCGAGCAGAGCAGCCAGCTGCTGCGGTATCGCGGCCTGGAGCCTGAGGGTCGCCGGAGGCTGCGGCAGGAACAGCTGCTGATGCCGGTGGCCCAGCGCCTGGCCGATCCCACCGTGGTGCCGGCCCTGCCTGATGTGCTGCAGCAACTGAGTCAGAACAGCACAAGCAACCTCTCGCAAGGGGAGATGCTCAGCCTGCTTGCCGCCGGTCTGCAGGAGCCGGAGCGGATGCGCATCAGCCGGCTGCCGCTACGTCGCGAGGGTGATGCGCTGCGGCTTGACCGCGCCGAGGCAGCGGTGGTGCTGCAGGACTGGCAGCAGGAGCGGGCCCCTGGCAGCGACGACACCCTGGTCAGTGTGATGGGGTCCGACCCGGGCGCCACAACCAGCGCCGTCGCAACGCTGCAGCGGGGCGGGCAGCCAGTGCAGGAGGCACTACAGCCCCTTGAGGCTGCCATTGGCGCAACGGTGATTCGCTACAGCAGCAATCGCGAGGAGGCCGTGGAGGTCCGCAGACTGCTGGGGGTTGGCGAGCTGGACCAGGGCCCGACACCACCTGCAGCGGCGATTGTGGTGCTGCTCGGTCAGGACTGGAGTGTGGCCGCGCCCTGAGCTGGATCCAGCACCTGGAAGCGCTGCTGGATGAGAGAGCTAAAGGCAGCCAGTTCCTGCGGCTCGCTCGGGTCCCAGTGCCCAAGCCAGGGGAGTGCATCAGCCCGGCGCTGCGGCGCATCCCAGTCCCCTCCCACCTGCAGCAGACCCAACAGGGGAACCCCCTGTTGCTCCAGCAGCGCCGCATGCAGGGCGGCATCAACCCCCATGCGCGCCGCATCAGGCAGCACCAGCAACGCCGGCACGCGCCAGGCCGCCAGCAACGGTGCCCACACCACCAGTTCCTGGTCATCACGGAGCAGCAGCTGTCGCTCGCCAGCGGGTTGCAGCTGGGGTTCCATCGCTCCAGGCCCCAGCAGTCGCTGCTGACCGGGATCAAGCTGTGCCAGAGCTTCTGAAAGAGGCTCGATCACCCCACTGCCCCACGGAGAGCAAAACAACAGCCGTTCGATTGCGGTCAAGGTTGCAGGCACGCTTCTACCATCGAAGTCTGAGACTCAGCGCCAGACTGCCGTGACCAGTTTCGTGGCCACCGAACGCGCCCTGCAAATCGGCAACCCGGGCGATGGCTCCAGGCTGCGGCTGTTCAGCGGCAGTGCCAACCCCGCACTGGCCCGTGAGATCGCCGGCTATCTGGGCATTTCTGACGGTCCCCGCGTCAGCAAGCGCTTTGCCGACGGTGAGCTTTACATCCAGATCCAGGAATCCATCCGTGGCTGTGATGTCTTTCTGGTGCAACCCACCTGCGCTCCGGTGAACGATCACCTGATGGAGCTGCTGATCATGGTGGACGCCTGCCGCCGCGCCTCCGCCCGTCAGATCACTGCGGTGGTGCCGTACTACGGCTATGCCCGCGCTGACCGCAAGACAGCGGGGCGGGAATCCATCACCGCCAAGCTGGTGGCCAACTTGCTGGTGCAATCCGGTGTCAGCCGTGTGCTGGCCATGGACCTGCACTCGGCTCAGATCCAGGGCTATTTCGATATTCCCTGCGATCACATCTATGGAGCGCCGGTCCTGGTGGATTACCTGGCCACCCGTGATCTCGGCGAAGTGGTCGTAGTCTCACCAGATGTGGGCGGCGTCGCGCGCGCCAGGGCATTCGCCAAGCGCATGGATGATGCACCGCTGGCCATCATCGACAAGCGTCGTTCTGCCCACAACGTCGCTGAAAGCCTGACGGTGATCGGTGATGTGGCGGGCAAGACCGCCATCGTCGTCGACGACATGATCGATACCGGCGGCACGATTTCCAAAGGGGCCAAGCTGCTGCGCCAGCAGGGTGCCGAGCGGGTGATCGCCTGCGCCACCCACGCCGTGTTCTCACCACCGGCCGTGGAACGTCTCTCGGAGCCTGGGCTGTTTGAAGAAGTGCTGGTCACCAACAGCATCCCGGTGGCGGAGGAGCTGCGCTTCCCTCAGCTGAAGACCCTGTCGGTGGCCAACATGCTGGGCGAGGCCATCTGGCGCATCCACGAGGAAAGCTCCGTCAGCTCAATGTTCCGCTGAGCAGGTGCTGAAGCAACGGCTGTTCAGCCTGGCTGCAGGTCTTTTGATCAGCTTGCAGCCCTGGGCCGCCCTGGCCCAGACCCGACGCGTTGGGGTCTGGCTGACCAACAGCCCCAGCCCGCTGTACTACGACAGCCGTCGCATCGAGACCGCCGTTGAGGAGCTCGCCGCGGCGGGCTTCAACACGCTTTACCCCAATGTCTGGAGCCGGGGTGCCACCTTCCATCGCTCCCGGTGGGCACCGATGGAACCGCAGCTGGCCTCCCAGTCCCCTGATCTGGATCCGATCTGCCGCATCACCGCCAGTGCCCACAAGCGCGGCATGCAGGTGATCCCCTGGTTTGAGTACGGACTGATGGAGCCAGCGGATGCTGCGGTGGTGCAGGAGAACCCCGATTGGGTGCTCAGGCGCCGCGACGGCAGCGCCCACTACGCCATGCATGGCGCTGATCTGAGCACCTCACCACTGAGCGATCTGCGGGTCTGGCTCAACCCAGCCCATCCCGGGGTGCAGAGCCGTGTCATCGGACTGATCAGTGAGATCGTCAGCCGCTGCAATGCCGACGGCATTCAGCTTGATGATCACTTCGCCTGGCCTGTGGACCTGGGCTACGACGACTTCACCCGCGCGCTCTACCGCCATGAGACTGGCCAGGAGCCACCGGCAGACCACACCAACCGTTTCTGGATGCAGTGGCGCCGCCGCAAGCTCACCGATCTTTTGATCGGCCTGCGTCAGGCCCTTGAGGATGGCGAGCACAGCGACCGCATCAGCCTCTCTCCAGGTCCATTCCGCTTTGCGTACAACATCTGGCTGCAGGACTGGGAAATCTGGGCGGTGCGTGGCTTGGTGGATGAGCTGGTGGTGCAGAACTACGCCTATTCGCTCCAGGGATTCGCCAATGATCTCAACCAAAGCGCGATCCGCCGGGCTGAACACTGGGGGATCCCCGTCAGCATCGGCATCCTGGCGGGCTTCGGGGGGCGCACCACCTCGGCAGCCAAGCTGCGGCGCAAAAGCGAGCTGGTGGCGCAGCGGGGATTTGGCGCGATTTACTTCTACTGGGAGGGCTTATGGGGGCAATACGCCGGGGCTGAGGGCCCCGAACGGCGCCGCAAAGCATTCACCACCCAGCACGCCGAGCTCTTTGGTGAGCAGATCAGTCCCTTCTAAAAGCTCCGGTAGGGTTCAAATCCCTTGAAGCCGCAGGCCATGCCGCTGACGCTCCGGAGCCGATCCAAGCCGGTGCTCTGGCGTCTACGGCTCCTCGATGGCCTGCTCTTTCTTGCAGCAGCAGTGCTGCTGGTCTGGAGCCTGCCGATCCGGCTGCCCTGGGTGGGACTGGATCCCGGTTGGGTCGAGGCCCTGGTGCAGGCCACCGACAACGGCCGCAACTTCGGTGGTGATGTGGTGTTCACCTTTGGGCCCTATCACCAGCTCTACACCGGTCAACTAAGCGAGAACCTCACGCCATTCCTCATCGGTCGCTGGCTCTACGGCCTCGGGTGGGGCACCGCCATGCTCAGCGTGCGGCGGCAGATCGGCCATCCCCTCAGTTGGCTCTACCTGCTGGTGCTGGCCCTGCTGAGTTCACAGCGTCTCGACGCGCTGTTCATGAGCTTCTGCTTCACCATTAGCCTCACGGCCATCTGCCGCACGCGCCGCAGCCCCCTGGCCTGGCCCAGTTTCATCAGCCTGCTCACCGCCCTGCTTCTGGGCATCGTCATCAAGCTGTCGTTTCTGGCCCTGGCCGTACCCACCATCATGATCCTGGTGGCGGTTGAGATCGGCCAGCCGGGAACCAAACCGTTGGCCAACCTGCTGAGGCTGGGGGCCATTCCAGCGATCAGCCTGCTGCTGCTCGCTGCCGCAGGCATGAGCGCTGCTGAGGGCTGGGAGTACCTGGCAGGGCCCAACCGGGACATTGTTTCGGGCTACAGCGAAGCCATGGCGTTGTTCCGGCGTCGCAATGACTGGATGCAGCTGCCCTACTGGCTCGCCAGTGGCGGCACCACCGCGCTGCTCACCCTGGGGCTGCAGCGCCGGCTCGCGATCCAACGGCGCTGGAAGCTGCTGTTGATCATGCTGGTGGGCCTGCTGTTTTTCTGGGTGCCCTTCAAGGCGGGCATGGTGCGTCATGACGGTGGCCATGCGCCGATGGCCGGGCTCTTCTTACTGACCAGTGCCCTGCTGGTGCTCGTCTGTCTCTGGCAGGAGCTGCACTGGCGCAAGCGCCTGCTGGCACCCCTGCTGCTGCTACCGGTGCTGATGGGCTACAGCATCAGCAGCAAACGCATCAATCTTGATCTTGGCCTCTACAAGGCCTTGCGCCTCGAGGGGATTGGTGCATTCATCAGCGCCAATGCCAGCGAAACCAGCCGGGAGCAACTCAGAGGCCGGCGGCGCTGGATGCTGGAGGAGCTGGATCGCCGCGACGATCTGGTGGAGGACTTTGCCTTACCCCAAGGTGCCAGCGCAGATTTGCTGCCCTGGGACACCACCGATCTGGTGGTGAATGGACTGACCTACACACCGCGTCCGATCCCCCATTCGCTGAATCCTTACTCGGCGCAGCTGCTGGAACTCAACCGAGCCTTCTTTGCCGATCCGGAGCGGAGACCCCAGTTTGTGATCCTCAACCGCAAGATGATCGACAACCGCTGGCCGTCGGTCGATCTTGACGGCCCAGCCCTGACGGAAATCGCGGCCCACTACCGCTTCCACAGCCTTGGCAGCAAAGGCTCGCTGGTGCTGGAGCGCACCGCAGAAGGCGGATCAGCGCCTGAAGCAACCATCTTCCAAGGCGCGTTTGATCTCAGCCAGGGACGCTCCACCAGTCGGCGGCTGCCATTACCTCAGACGATTCCCGCAGGGGCCAGCATCAGCTTTCAATTCCAGCCAACCCTGCTCTACAAACTAAGCAAAGTGCTGTATCGCCCCCCCTTTGTGGTGCGGGCGCGAGTGGATTTCGCCGATGGATCCTTCAAGGTGTACCGGATCATTCCCGGTGCCAGTGAGCAGCTCCCACTGGCACCGATCCCTGCTGATAACAAGGATCTGCTGGACTATGTGCAAGCCAAACAACAACCCCTGCAACTAAAACGGTCGGCCGCATCGACTCCGGTGGCCCTCAAACTGCAGCTGCGCTGGAAAGGCCGCGGCAATGCACCGCCGTTGCAGCGCTACTTCTCAGACATCAGCCTGCGCATCCAGGCACCTGAGTGGAGCACGCCTTAATCAGCGCTGCCCAGGCACTGGCGCACCACCTCCTGGCTGTTGGGGGAAGGGAGCCTTTCTGCCATCCACTCCAGGCTGTCGCGCATGCGTTGCTGCCGCTCCGGGCTGTAGCGGCGCCAGGCCATGAACAGCTTGAGCATGCGGGAGGCCGTGATCGGATTGCTGCCATCGAGCTGAACCAGCTGCGAGGCGATCCAGTGGTAGCCCGACCCGTCGGGGTGATGGAACGAGCGCGCGCAGCGGGCAAAACCACCTAGCACCGCACGCAGACTGTTCGGAGCCTGGGGATCAAAGCGCGGGTGAGCCAGCAGCGCCTCCGCGCGGGCAATCGCATCACCAAAGGGGGTTGAAGCCTCCAGCGCGAACCAGCTGTCCAAAATCACCGGGCGCTCCTGCCAGCGCTGGCTGAAGGCTTCAAGGGCGTCACGCCGCTCGGGGCAATCCCAAGGCTGTAGTGCAGCCAGCCCATCGCGGGCCAGGGTCATCGATGCGCCCCCCACAGCAGCAGCGGCGGCACAGCGGGCCGGCGAATCTCCTGCAGCCACAAGCCAGCTCCAGGCCAGGGCCTGCAATGAACGTTGATCCACCCCCTCAGGCCACAGGGCATCCAGTCCATTGCGGCTCCAGCCCAGCAGACGCTGCAGAGGTTCTGCAAGGACATCGCCGAGTCGCTGGCGGCGCTGCAGCAACGCCTGCTCCAGGGCCGGAGGATCGGGAACACGGCCCAGAGCAAGACAACGCGCCTCCAGGTCCTGCCGAGAGGGCGCTTGCAGCAAAGCCCCAAGCAACCCAGCGGAGAGGACATCACTGGCAGGGTCGAGCACCTGGTCGATCAAGGCTGCAGCGCAGCTGCTCAGCTGGGCTTCCAGCCCCGACTCGGGCTCCAGCAGGGTCTGCTGCCAGAGCTGCTGGGCTGCATCCCAGCGGCTGACTGGGTCTTGGTCATGGCGCAACAGCAGCAGCAGCTCATCGCTGGAGCGCTCCGCTTCCAGCCGAACCGGAGCTGAAAAGCCGCGCAGAAGCGAAAGCACCGGAGCCTGCCCGCCAGATGGCAGCCCCTCAAAGGTCCAGCTCTGTTCGGCCTGATCCAACAGCAGCACCTCGTCCTTGAGCTCAACGCCGTCTCTGGCGATCAGACCCAGGCGCACAGGAATGGGCACCGGTTGCTTCTGCGGTTGACCGGGACTGGGGTTGTGGTGCTGCCGCAGGGTGAGGCGGAGGACACCGCGCTGTTGATCCCATTGCTGCTGCACCTCAAGGCGAGGCGTGCCGGCCTGGCGGTACCAGAGGCGGAAGCGCTGCAGCGAGACACCAGAGGCCTCCTCTAGTGCCGCGACGAACTGCTCACAGGTTGCGGCCTGACCGTCATGGCGGCGCAGATACAACTGAACCCCGCGCAGAAAAGCATCCTCACCAAGGATGGTTCGCTGCATGCGAATCAGCTCAGCGCCCTTTTCATAGATCGTTGTTGTATAGAAATTATCGATGGCCACGTACTGCTGGGGCTGCACAGGATGGGCTGTAGGGCCATCATCCTCGGGAAATTGTGCAGCCCTGAGCATGGCGACATCATCAATACGTTTGAGCGCCGGGTCATGCAAATCCGCCGTGAATTGTTGATCGCGGAAGACGGTCAGCCCCTCTTTCAATGAAAGCTGGAACCAATCTCTGCAGGTGACGCGATTCCCAGTCCAATTATGGAAATACTCATGGCCGATCACGCTCTCAATCCGCTCCAACTCACTGTCGGTGGCGGTTTCAGCATCAGCCAACACCAACTTGGAGTTAAAAATATTGAGGCTCTTGTTCTCCATCGCGCCCATGTTGAAGTGGCGCACCGCGACGATATTGAACTCATCGAGGTCGTATTCCAGACCAAAAGCGGATTCATCCCAGGCCATGCTGCGCTTGAGGCTGGCCATCGCATGGCTGCAAAGGCCTTCATCACCGGGCTCAACATGAATGCGCAGGCTGACGTCTCGCCCTGAAGCCGTGGTGAACTGATCGCGCACCTCCACCAGGCGCCCTGCCACCAGTGCAAAGAGATAACAAGGCTTGGGGAAGGGATCGTCCCATTCAGCCCAGTGACGACCTGCGCTGAGCTGCCCCGTCGCCACACAGTTGCCATTGCTCAGCAGCACCGGTGCCTGCTGTTGATCGGCCTCGATCCGAACCCGGTAGCGGCTCAGCACATCGGGACGGTCTGGGAAGGGGGTGATGCGCCGGAAGCCCTCGGCCTCGCATTGTGTGGTGAACAGACCCCCGCTGACGTAAAGCCCTTCCAGACTCGTATTGGCAGCTGGCTCAAGGCGAGCCCATGTCTCCAACGTCCAGTGCTGCTGCTGGGGGAGCTGCTCGAGGGGAACCTTCAGGGCACCATCGCGGTGAACCCAACAGGAGGCACTCAGGGGCTCGCCATTGATGCTCAATGCCTTCAGCTCCATGCCGACAGCAGGCCAATCCAGGTCCTGCTGGGGGGCTTGAGGCGCATGGATCGTGAGCCTGGCGTGGACCGCAGCGTGATCAGAGAAGAGCTGGACCGTGAGGGCCACCTCGTCGACCAGAAGCTGGGGAGGCTGATACTCCTCCAGCCGCACCACATTCATCCCATCAGGCTCACGCATGGGCCAGCGCCGACATCAGCACTCACTCTGACGCTGATCCAGGCCGCCCGGCGGCTGTTATTCAGCAGACGGTGCTGCAGCGCCCTCGCTCTTGAGCGCCTCGTTGATCTTGTCGCGCACATCACCGGGCATCTGGTCTGGGCAAACCTGGGCTACAGCGATCAGCACAGAGTTGATCGAGCCTTTGCGCAGATCCTCCATGGGCAGGGGCTCGCCACCCACCTGGGCGATGGCACCACCGTTCTGGCCCTGAATGGTCTGGGTCAGGGTCTCACCAGCAATACCGATGGCTTTTTTGAACTCAATGCCATTGGAGACCGCCAGACAGGCGTTCAACGATGCGATGCGGGAGTAAAGAGTCATCTCTTCTTCCGTAGCCGGGGCGGCCTGGGCACCTGCGGGCCGCAACACCGGGCTCAGAACCACCGCCAACAGGGCGGCAGTTGATAGGAACTGGCGCATGGTCTCGGCGACAAAAAAGCCTGACCATGATCGCCCATGACGCTCAAGCTGCGCGCTTGAGTTGAACCCTGTCATCGATCGAACGCACAGGAGATTCAACAATGGGTTCCTGCTCGAGTTCTCGGGCCTTGGCCTCGAGCTGCTCAGGCATCACCTGCTCGAGGAATTGCAACTCCTCTTCGCTGATCTCCTCAACCCAGACGCTGGGTTCGTGGGCACCCTCGAAACGGCCTGTCATGGGCAACACCCCATCGGTTAAGTCTGTTTAGCCAGTCCTCCAGGCCGCTGCAATGACCTGATTCAGGGCTGCAGCGGCGTGCCCGACGCTTCGACGCGAACCTCGTGGTGGATTTCCGCCAGAGCCAGCTCCCCATTGCACCAGGAGTAGATCGAGCGGGAGCGGTAGCGATCCATGTCCACCAGACGGATGTGCTCGAGGATGTCCCACTCGAGATAGTGGGATTCGAACACCAGTTCATGCTCATCCACCTGTCGGATCTGACTCTTGGTGGGGGAGCCGCAGAGGTAGCCGCGGCTGCGGCGCAGCTGATGGCCGCAGAGGTAGGCCTCAAGGGTGCCGTTGCGGACGTAACGGGGATTTTTATCAAAAAAGTCGTATTCCTTCTCCGGCCACCAGCTGAAGCGATAAGCGGCCTCGCCTTCCACGGGTTCACTGAAGGCTTCCATGCGCAGCATCATGTCGACGCGCAGGGATTGATCATCTTCAAAAACGTATTGGCGCCGAGAACGCCAAAGGCCCAGGTTGCGGTTGAACCAACGGCGCAGAGAGTTGTCGAGCTGAATGCGGGTGCCATAGCCAGCTGCAGTCCCAAACGGAGGCGGCGACAGGGGTGCAGTGGGATCCAACATGGCGGCCCCGGCAACAGCAAAGAACGTCATCTCTCTCTTAGCCAGGGCTGAAGGAGATTCACAGCAAGCTTCTGAAGATCTTCAGCTGACACGCTCGAGCAGAACAACCCCATCGTGCTTGGCGCGAAGCACATAGCCGTCCGCCTGCAGCTGCTCCAAGCGTTGCTGCAGCAATCGTTCCTGCCGAGCATCGCTGGCAAAGGCCGCTGACCTCCAGGCGGGCAACTGCAGATCCACCGCCACCCAATCGACAGGGAGGCGGGTGCCGTCCTGCTGCTGCCATTGCCACCAGGCCGGTACACGCAGCACCACCGTGCGTTCCGCCAGCAGCGGGATCAGCGGAGTGTTGGCGGCGACTGAGGCCTGAGGAGGGATCAACTGGAGCACCTGCCGGGCAGCAGCTCCATGGCGCAGCTGTTGCATCAAGGGGAGATGCACCCAGGGAGCGACGCTGTCAGGAACCAGAAAGGAAAGGCTGCGATTGGGATTGCTGGCCAGGGTCAGCAGCAGCGAGAGGGCGACGCAGCCAAGCCAGATCCGCTGCAAACGGCGCCTGGCGAACAGGGGTGCATGTTGACGCCACCAGAACACAGCACCTGCGAACAGCCCCGGTGCCACCAACAAGGCATAGCGGATGTTGATCGCCAAGGGGTCATTGCTGCCGCGTGCCAGCAAAAGGCCAGCCAGAGGCAGGGCCACCAGCAACCAGGCATCAAGACTGATGGCAGGCACAAACATCAGCGGCAACCACTGGGCTGCCAGATAGCCCAGGGTCTTGCCGGGTGGATGGATGAGTTCCCAGGCCAGACGCCACGGCTGCAACAGCAGACCTTGAACCACCTCCAGGCTGCTGAGTTCCTCCGCACCAGGGCTGTACTGACCGAAGTTCTCCACCATGAACCGGCGGCTGACGTCATCGCTGACAGCCGGCATCAGCACCGAGGTGACCAGCACCGTCCAGCTGCTGCCCCACAGCGCCAGCAGCAGGGCCACCGGCCAGGGAGCCTGACGCCGCACCCCCATCCAGATGGCCATTCCAAAGAGCACCACGCCGGTGTCCTCCCGGATGAGGGGCATCAGGGCAGCCGCCAGCAGCAGCAGCCACCAACGACGTTCCAGCAGACCGATCAGCAGCAGGAACACCAGCAGGGGCAGCTGGCAGAGGTCATGGAAATTGCACCAGGTGGGGCCGATGACGGCCTGGGCGCCG
>CENU01038293.1_pt1 | contig 13974 bp, 13 predicted proteins | sample 361331 | NCBI WGS metagenome assembly CENU01 (sample SAMEA2619766, study PRJEB7988) | marine metagenome | isolation source: saline water (ENVO:00002010), including
GAGTAACCATGCAAAAGTCTAATCGGAGAATAAATAGGGCAATTAACTTATTTTTTAGGAATAAATACCTTATTTTGGAACTATATTCGTATGGTCGGTACTACAGTTACCGTCACTTAAGTGACAATTTATGTTAGTTAGGGTAGATTAGGTTAGCAATCAATCCGTCTCGTTTTGTAACGAGGCGGATTTTTTTCGATTATCCGAGCATTTATTGTCTACACTTCTTGCAATAGGCTTGCCGCACATCGCGTGGATTGGTTCTGTGTCTGTTTAGTCAAAGGGTAGTTCAATGCGTGAAAATCAGCCGAATCGTAAAGAGCGCGTCATCTTATGGATGGCATTGGCGACCTTATTGATTCTCGGAGTTTTTCTCGGGAGCATGATGTTGCAGACGCGTCGTGAATATCGCCATTTTATCGACCGCCGGGCCGGTTTGGAAAATCGTCTGGCACAGGCTCATAATGAGTTTCGTACAAAAGAAGCTTACTATGCACGATTGCTGGAAGACCCCGAGTTTCTTGAGCGCGTAGCTCGTGAGCGTTTGGGCTATTCTCGGCCAGATGAAGTTTTGTTTCGTTTTGATGATGAGCCCTGAAATAGTTTCCAGAGGAGTGATATGTAATCTATTTGTAACGTTGTGAGCGCTTACGTGATTGCAATGGGGTCGCACATGACTTGTCTTTTTCCGTATGACTAATAGGGATGACGTTGATAAAGTCCGTGTAGCATTTGAAGAGGCCGGGCAAGGCCAGGTTTTTCGTTACTGGGAAGAATTGGACGCAGCTGCACAGGCGCAGTTGTTGGCACAGGCGCAGACAATTGACCTGAAAGAAGTGCAAGCAATGGTGGCCGAGCATGTGCTGACAGAAAACAGGGAATCTCTCCGTCTGGATGGCTTGGAGCCCGCGCCCTATATTTCTTTACCGGAAAATGGCGGAGATGCGGCCTTGTGGGAATCGGCTCGGGAGTTAGGCGCTGAAGCGCTTATGGCTGGCCGTGTAGCAGCCTTTTGTGTTGCAGGTGGGCAAGGCACTCGACTGGGGTATGATGGACCCAAGGGGACTTACCCGGTAACGCCTGTTTCGGGAAAGAGCCTCTTTCAGGTATTTGCGGAGAAGATTGCGCGTAGTAGCGAGCGTTTTTCGACCACGATTCATTGGTTTATCTTGACCAGTGAGATCAATAATGAAGCGACGATCCGCTCTTTTCGTGAAAATGACTTTTTTGGCTTACCTGAGGAAAGTGTACATTTTATTGTGCAGGGGCTGGTTCCGGCAGTCGACCTTGAGGGGAAAATACTCTTATCTGAAAAGGGAAGAATAGCGATGACTCCGGACGGCCATGGAGGATCTCTGCGAGCATTGGTGCGAGGCGGAGCAGTCGAGCGAATGCGGTCTCTGGGTGTGGATTGTTTGAGTTATTTTCAGGTGGATAATCCACTGGTACAGTGTATCGACCCTGCCTTTGTCGGGTTTCATGTACAGACTGGTTCGGACTTATCCTCGAAGATGGTGTCGAAAGCTTATGCTTCGGAAAAGGTCGGTCACTTCTGTACTCAGGGCGGGCGTAATCTTGTCATAGAATACAGTGATATGCCTGCGGCTTTGCAGGCGGAAAAAGAACCCGATGGTCAATTGCGCTACCGTGCAGGTAGTGTCGCCATCCACATATTCGATCGCGATTTTATCGCTCAATTAGGTGGAGACGTGGCCGGGGCGAAGTTGCCGTTTCATCGGGCGAACAAAAAGATCCCCTTTGTCAATGCCGCTGGAGAAATGACCAAGCCGGAAGAACCTAATGGGGTTAAGTTTGAAATGTTCGTTTTCGATGCATTGCCCCTAGCCAAAAACGCTGTGATTATAGAGGCTTTCCGTGGAGACGATTTCAGCCCTGTGAAAAATGCTGAGGGGATCGACTCACCCAAAACCTGTGCAGAGGATCAGCGCAGGATGTTCGGCCGATGGCTACAGGCCGCTGGCGCCGATGTGCCTGTAGATGAAACCGATTTGCCGGAAGCTGTTTTTGAAATCAGCCATCGTTTTGCCGCGGATCAAGCTGACTTTATCAAGCGCTGGCAGACTCTAAGCCCGAAACCGGTTCTTGAAAATGGCTCCATCATTGGAACCGTTTAACAAACCGTTGATCAGATCTGTTCAGAGCTGACTGCTTTTCCGGCAGACTTCTGTTTGGCTGTTGAAGGTTTCTTCTTCTCTTTTTCCAGAAGTTTGGCCAACTCACTTTCGATCGGTGTTAATGGGATATCGTCGGTTGCCCACGTATCGAGAATTTTAGACCCGTAAGTCGAGGGCTTCATCCCAAGGCGTGCTGCCTTTAGTTCGATTTTTTCGAACACCTCGTCGGGTATCCAGCAATTGATTTGTTTACGTTTCTGTTTACGTTTCATAAGTGGCTTATAATTTTATTAGTGGTTGGATGCAAGAATTTATAGAAATTTAAGGAGTGTAACAGGCAGACAACTTAATCTATTTACGGGTGATTTTTAAATTTTTGATACAGTCGCCGTAAAATGCTAGGTAGTGCAGGCTTTGTATAGTAATCGCATGCTTGTAGTGTGCGTCACAGATATTGTTCTTATTAATTATAAATTGAAAACATATCAAGCGGGTATAATATTATATAATTACTAGTAATGCACATGACTTGCACCAAAGCTTAAAGCGTGCCAAGATTTTTTTATGTTTATTTGTCCAATATTATTGAGTTCTAACCTGGAGCACATGCGTTTCGGTTTTTGCTTTTCCGGATTATCTCTCTCAACGCTTAGTTTGATCCGGGAGATAGGCTACTTTTTAGGTTAGTTCCTTCGGCCATCGCATCTTCCACCGTGAAGGTGTTGCCGTTAGTTGCTTGCTTTAAAATACGACAGGCCGGATAGATCCCTACAGATTCCTTATTCTTACGGATTCAATTTGATTCGAGGCTTGGCAAAACCATAAATTTGGTCAGTCCGAATGGTTGCCCTTTGTTTGCGGCACACTTTTACTACGAATCATGAGCCTAGTTGAAAAAATTGTTACGGCTGCATCAGATGGTTTGCTCCTCGATGCTACTTTGGAAAACGCGAAGTGTTGGGCCGAGGCCGACTTTCTGCCGGACTGGGTCGAGCAGAGCATGGCCGACTTGATCGAGCAGGGTGCCTGGGACGAGTTGAATGACCGTTTCTACCAGAATTTGGTTTTCGGTACGGGTGGCATGCGTGGTCGCACGATAGGTCGTGTATCCAGTGCAGTGGAGCTGGGTGATCTGGAGGCACAAGATGGTTGTCCGGCGCATGCTGCGGTTGGCACTAATGTATTGAATGATTTTAACATCGTGCGGGCGACGATCGGTTTATTCCGCTATGTCGAAGGTTATCACAAAAAAGAAGGCCGTATTGATCCGCCCCGCTTTGTCATTGCTCATGATGTTCGGCACTTCTCCCGACATTTCTGTGAGCTAGCCGCCTCGACTTGGAGCCGCCTCGGCGGGCAGGCTCTTATCTTCGATGGGCCACGCTCGACCCCCCAGTTAAGCTTTGCGGTGCGTTACTTCCGTGCGACCTTTGGGGCCGTCATTACGGCTAGTCACAACCCGCCCCACGATAATGGCTTTAAGGTCTACTTTGAGGATGGGGCACAAATTGTCTCACCTCACGCAGAGTCCATCGTTGCAGAAGTCGCAACGGTCGGCCTGGATGCAGTGCCTCCCTTTTTAGATATTTCACTGGAAGGGGTCATCACCCTCGATTCCGCGGCGGACACGGCCTATCTCGATGTGCTGGAGGAGCAGGTACTCGATCGTGAAGTGATGAAGCAACAGGCGACCAAAGTTGTTTTTTCTCCCATTCACGGCACCGGTGCAGTGAGTAGTCTACCGGTCTTGCGTAAGTTGGGTATCGACGTCGTGGAGGTGCCTGAGCAGATGGAACCAGACGGGCGTTTTCCTACAGTGAAATCACCCAACCCGGAAAATGCCGAGGCGCTGACCATGGCATTGGCGAAAGCAGAGGCAACCGGTGCAGACATCGTCGTTGCGACGGATCCGGACGCCGACCGAATGGGGGTTGCGGTACGCAATGATGCGGGCGAAATGGTTTTGCTGACGGGCAATCAAATCGGCACATTGCTGGCGGAGTATCGAATCTCGACCTTAAAGGATGCGGAGATCCTTCCCGAGGATGGGACGCAGAGCGCGGCTTTGATTAAGACCTTTGTGACAACTCCCATGCAGGAGTCTGTGGCGGACTGGCATGGACTTAAGACGATCAATACATTGACGGGCTTTAAGTGGATCGGAGAAAAACTAGCCGATTATGAGGCAGTTATGAAGAGCGCGCTCTTTGAAAAAGAGGGCATGGCAGTTGATTATGATGCGACTGAAGTATGGACGCGCGCGGACCTCTTGCTCGATTACTCGACTTTCTTTGTTTTTGGCGGAGAGGAAAGTTATGGTTATCTAGCGACTGATAAGGTGCGGGATAAAGACGCCAATGCGGCGGCGGTTATGATCTGTGAATTGGGCGCCTATTTGAAGGCCCAGGAAATGACCTTTACCGAGATGTTGGATGCGCTCTATCTGCAGCATGGTTACTATGAAGAGAAGCAGATTAACATCTACTATGAGGGAGCGGCAGGAAGCACCAAGATACGATCGATTCTGGATTCTTATCGGGAGCAACCGCCAACTGCCTTCGGGGAGGTCACGGTTCGTGGATTTACCGATTTCGGTAAGGACGAGTTGGTCGACAGCGACGGCAAGAAGATCCCCCCTCAGGATTTCTATTTCCTCGAACTGAGCAACGGCTACAGTTATGCAGTGCGCGGTTCAGGTACCGAGCCGAAAATTAAGTTCTATGTTTTCGGGCGTAGCGAGGTTTCCCAACCGGAGCGACTGTCCGCGGTCAAGGAGTCGGCCGGTCAGGTTATGTCGGGGCTACTTGCCGCCATCGAGGCAGACGCACACAAAAGAGCTGAAGGCTAAGCGGGAAAACTGTCACGAAAGACAACTGCCTCGTAAGGAAGTTGCCCACCCCGTTGCTTGGCAGGTTCCAAGGCTTTGCCGACCACTACAATGAGCCCGATAATATGGTTCTTGGGCAGCTCAAGAATCTCTGCCGCTTTGGCTGGATCAAAGCCGATCATCGGGCAGGAGTCATAGCCCATTGTTTTGGCGGCCAGCATTAGCGTCTGGCCAGCAATTCCAATTGAACGCATGGCTTCGTCTCGTTGTAACTCGGGCTTATCCGCGTAAAAAGAACCGATCATCGGGACCATGGCTTCGCGCACTGCCTCTGAGGCGTTCGCCCAGTAGCGACCTGCATCCTCGTGGCATCGAAGATCGGCACAAAGGGCGATTGCGATGGAAGCTTCGGACAGTTGCGCCTGATTATAGGCAGCGGCTCGCAGGGCAGACTTCTTTTCCGCATCATCGATCACGACAAAACGCCAATTTTGCATATTGAAAGAGGTCGGCGAAAGCAAAGCCGCTTCCATTAGTTTGCGGATTTCCGGCTCAGTCATCCTGTGTTCAGGATCGTAATGCTTAATGGAGCGTCGCTCCTCAATCGCGGTAAATGTATTCATCTTCTCTTGCTAGCGTTTCCGGCCAGCCAGTCAAGAGACGCTTGCAGATTGGTAGCTTGTAAGTTGACCGGCTGGAAAACGCTTATTTATCGATGACTACCGCACCTACTATCCTCTGGTTTCGCAATGACCTGCGCCTGGGGGACAACACAGCCCTAGCCGAGGCAATTACTTTGGGGGCACCGGTGCTACCTTTGTATATCCACGATACCAACGCCTATGGGGCATGGCCGCCGGGCGAGGCTTCCAACTGGTGGCTACACCATGCGCTAAAGAGCTTACAGAGCGATTTATCCGCACTGGGTGGCACCCTGATTTTGCGCACGGGAGATAGCAAAAAAGTTTTGCAAGAAATCATCGCTGCTTCCGGAGCCGAACAAATCTACTGGAATCGTCGTTATGCGGGTTCACTTCGGGAGCTGGATGCACGGATGAAGCGTCACTTTTCCGATGCCGGGATTGCGGTGAAGAGCTTTAACTCGGCTCTGCTCAACGAGCCGCATACGGTGAGCACAAAAGCAGGCAAGCCCTGCAAAGTGTATACCCCCTATTTTAAAAATGTTCAGGACCGCGTGGTGGAAGCTCCCGTGGACACGCCTCTGGACAGGCTTTCTTTTCCCGATAGTTTTCCAGACTCCGAGCCGCTGGATGCACTTGGGCTGATTCCGAAGAAGGACTGGCATAAGGAATTTTCCGAGTATTGGGAACCGACGGAGGCCGCTGCCCACAAGCGTTTAGATCATTTTCTGGAAAAACGCGTGACTGCTTACGATCAACAGCGTGATTACCCGGAAGATGCGGGCACGTCTTCTCTTTCACCCTATCTGCACTTCGGGCAGATCGGTCCGCGACAAATTATTCAGGCCTTAAATAGTCGAACAGATGCGATGAACGAAGGTGCGTTCATATACCGAAAGGAAATCTATTGGCGCGAATTTGCCTACAATGTCCTGTACCACTTTCCAGACACGCCGGATCAGCCTCTGCAACCGGCCTATGCGAATTTTCCGTGGGAGTCGGACAGTGCATTACTTCGCGCCTGGCAACGCGGGCAGACCGGTTATCCGATCGTCGATGCGGGGATGCGCCAGCTTTGGCAAACCGGCTGGATGCACAACCGAGTACGCATGATCGTGGCTTCGCTTCTGGTCAAACACCTCTTGCAGGACTGGAAGGAAGGCGCGCGCTGGTTCTGGAATACGCTGTTAGATGCCGACCTTGCCAGCAATACACTGGGCTGGCAGTGGAGTGGCGGCTGTGGGGCGGACGCAGCACCCTATTTTCGCGTTTTCAATCCGATGACTCAGGGGCAGAAGTTTGACCCCGAAGGAACCTATGTGAAACGCTACGTTCCCGAGTTAGCTGCATTGCCAGCGAAGTATGTTCATGCCCCCTGGGAAGCACCGGACGGACTCCTACAGAATGCGGGCATTGTACTCGGTGAAACCTATCCGCTTCCGGTTATTGAACACAAGGCGGGTCGTGCCCGTGCCTTAGATGCCTTTAGTCGATTTAGGAAGGAGCCGGAGCCTGTGTCATGAATCCGACTCGTAATTTAGTAATTGTCTTGGGTGATCAGCTGGATCGAGAAGCCGCCGCTTTCGATGGCTTTGACCCGGCTCAGGATCAGGTTTGGATGGCTGAGGTTAGCGAAGAGTCCACGCACGTGTGGACCCACAAGCAGCGCATCGTCCTCTTTCTCTCAGCCATGCGGCATTTTCGGGATGATTTGTGTGCGGCGAGTATCCCGGTTGATTATACCGACTTGAGTGATTCCGTGGCCTCGCTGGGCGGGCTCCTAGAGGAGTCGATCGCCCAGTACCAGCCGGAGTGTATTGTGCTGACTCGTCCGGGCGAATGGCGTGTCCTAGAAATGCTTCGTGAAGTCTGCCGGAAAAACGAAGTGCCACTCGACTTGCGGGAGGATCGTCATTTCTACACGACGCCCGCTGATTTTGCGGCACACGCGGAAGGCCGTAAGGGGCTGCGCATGGAGTTTTTTTATCGAGAATTACGCCGCCGCTTTGCAGTCTTAATGGAGGGCGATCAGCCGGTTGGTGGTGTTTGGAATTTTGATAAGGACAACCGTGGTAGTTTTGGCAAAGAAGGCCCCGGGAAAACACCAAGTGGCCCGGATTTTGCTCCCGACTCATTGACCCGGGAAGTGCTCGATCTGGTGGCCAGTCGTTTTTCGGATCATCCCGGACAGTTGGAATCGTTTCGCTGGCCGGTCACGCGTTCCGATGCCCTACGGGCACTGGATCTTTTTGTGGAGAAGCGACTGTGTGATTTTGGGAAGTACCAAGACGCCATGTGGACGGGGGAGCCCTGGCTCTATCACTCTTTAATCAGCACATCGCTCAATTTGAAATTATTGAATCCACGTGACGCCGTGGAAGCTGCCGAAAAAGCTTACCGAGCCGGTCTAGCGCCGATTGAAGCGGTCGAAGGTTTTATCCGGCAGATCCTTGGTTGGCGTGAATACGTGCGCGGTATCTATTGGTTGAAAATGCCGGAGTATCTGGAGCGTAACGCAATGCAAGCGAAAGAGCCGCTGCCGGATTTCTTTTGGACCGGGGAGACCGATCTGGAGTGCCTTCGGCAGTCCATTGGGCAAACTCTGGAGTACGGCTATGCGCATCATATCCAACGCCTCATGGTCACGGGTCTCTACACTTTGCTTCTCGGGGTAGATCCTAAAGAAGTGCATGCTTGGTACCTCGCTGTTTATGTCGACGCAGTCGAATGGGTGGAACTGCCGAACTCACTCGGAATGTCGCAATACGCAGATGGTGGATTGATGGCATCGAAGCCCTACATCGCTACGGGCAAGTACATTCACAAAATGAGCAATTACTGCAAGGTATGCCCAAAGAACCCAGCGAAGCGTACGGGGCCGGATGCTTGCCCTTTCAGCACTTTGTACTGGGACTATCTCTCCCGTCACGAGTCTGCCCTGCGCAAGAATCAGCGCATGTCTTTGCAAGTACGTAACCTCGACCGTATCGAAGATGCTGAGCGGGAAGCCATTCAATTGTCGGCTAATGAAATCCGTGAGCAGAATCGCAATGCCAGTATGACGTCTACCTGATGAACCCAAAAAAATGTATTTTAGTTACCGGGGCGAGTGGCCTAGTTGGCCGCTCCCTGAAAAATCTCCTGACTGCTGGAGGGCATGAGGTACGCACCCTTTCACGCAAAAACGGTGACTATCTTTGGGATGTAAATCACGGGCAGATGGATGCGGATGTGCTCAAGGGGGTTGACTGTGTCGTCCACCTCGCCGGAGAAACGATTGCTCAGCGCTGGACCCAAGCGAGCAAGAAACGCATCCTCAGCAGCCGCGTGGATAGTACGCGCCTATTGGTCGAAGGCATTCTCGCGGCCGATCGTCCTATCGATTTTATCTGTGCCTCCGGAGTCAATTACTACGGTCATCAGTGTGGAGATGGACAGACCGAGCAGTCGGATGCCGGAGTGGGTTTTCTCGCAGAAGTTTGCCAGAAATGGGAAGCGGCGCATAAGCCTTTGGCAGACGCCGGGCTGCGGACAGTGAGTTTGCGCATTGGCGTTGTGCTAAGTCCCGAGGGCGGGGCGGTTAAGCGTCTATTGCCAATCTTTCGTGCTGGTTTGGGAGGGCCTGCCGGGCCGGGGAGTCAATTGATGAGTTGGATCAGTTTGCCCGATCTGGCATCTATCGTACGTCATCTCATTGTCACTCCGGAACTAAAGGGGCCAATTAACGCAGTGTCTCCCCATCCTGTAAGCAATGCTAATTTTTCTCGTTCATTTGGTCGTTCTTTAAGTCGTCCGGCTATTTTTCCAATCCCTGGAATTATGCTACGCCTACTCTATGGAGACATGGCGGACGAAACCATCCTCTCTCATATAGGAGCCGTCCCGAATGTACTTCAGGAATCCGGCTTTGTTTGGCAGAGCCCCCACATTGAAGACGCACTCTCCCAATCTCTCCAAAAAAAATGAACTCCAACGGAACAGACATATTGATAATTGGAGCTGGTATCTCCGGTCTGCTTTGCGCTACGGAACTCCAAAGGCAGGGGTATTCTGTTTGTTTGCTCGATAAGGGTCGCGGTGTCGGAGGGCGCATGACAACCAGAAGAATGCAGGGTGCCCGCCTCGATCATGGCGCGCAGTTTTTCACGGCTCGGGATAGTCGTTTCCAAGCTTATATTGATGAGTGGATGGATGCAGGGATCGTGCGCGAGTGGTTCCGCCATCTTCCGGGCGAAAGTGAGGGGCCGGGACATCCCCGTTATTGTGGCGTCGGCGGTATGAATGCAGTCCCCAAGTTTTTGGCCCGCAACCTGGATGTCCATTGTACCGAACGGGTTAATTGCCTGGTCCGCAATATTGATCACTGGGTTGCGCAGACTGAGTCCGGAGACAGTTTCCGAGCAGACCAACTCATTGTCACAACACCCCTGCCACAGTCACTGCTTCTTCTCGAGACAGCTGGCTTGGATTGGGCCAATGGTGATCTCAAGCGTCTGCGTGAAATCCGCTACGAAAAGGGGCTAGCCGCGTTAGTCATACTTGACGGACCGAGCAATCTGCCGGAGCCCGGCGGGATGAAGTTAAGCGATAGTCACCTTAGCTGGATAGCCGACAACCGGATGAAAGGCATTTCGCCGGATGTCACTGCGCTGACCTTACATGCTACCGGCGCGTTCGCCGAGGAGCACTGGAACTCTCCGGATTCGGTGCGCGGTCCGCGCATGATAGGTGCAGCTGAACTTTGGCTGGGCAGTCGGGTAGTGGATTATACCTGCCACCGATGGGGGTTCACTCTGCCGCGTAATCCATGGCCCAGACGTTACTTTCATAAGGAGTGCCTCAATCTTGTACTTGCCGGTGATGCTTTTGGCGGGCCACGTGTGGAAGGCGCTGCTCTCTCGGGGATAGAGACGGCATCTGCAATTGGTCAGCTTGTCTAGTGCGCATTTCGTTCGTGCATTCGTCGCTAATCCGCTTTCACTGTAGAGCATGGAAGAAATACTCCGCGCTATTCCGCACCGCCCGCCCTTTTTGTTTATCGACGAAATCGTGGAAATCCGTGAAGACGGCGCCACTTGTCGTCGCACAATCCGGGAAGAGGAGCCGCAGTTTGAAGGTCATTATCCGGGCAACCCAATCATGCCCGGCGTTCTCCTTTGCGAAGCCTGTTTTCAGACCGGTGCGATATATTTGTCCAAGCAAATAGAAAAAGAGGGCCGCTCACTGAACGATGTGACCCCGGTTCTTTCGCGTATTACGGAGGCCAAGTTCAAGCAGTTAGTTGTCCCCGGCGACACCGTGACGATTGAAGTCACGATGAAGGAGACCATCAGCAAATTTCACTTTCTCAGAGGCCGCATTCTGAAGAATGGCAAACCCGCTCTGACCATTGAGTTCGCCTTGGCCATGCTGGAAGGAGAGGGCAGCCAATGAGCTTCCTGAATTTGCAAAACAAGCGTTTCCTCGTCATGGGCGTGGCCAATCGCAAGAGCGTCGCTTGGGCCGTTACCAAGTCTCTTGAGGCGGAGGGCGCCGAGGTCATTCACAGCGTCCGCTCTGCGGAGCGGTTGGCTAGCCTGGAAAAGCTTCTTGAGGGGCGTACTGCGTATCTTTGCGACGTCGAGTACCCGGAGCAAATCGAGTCACTTGCCGAGCAAGTCAGTGCAGCGCACGGCCCGCTCGACGGCATCCTGCACTCCATCGCTTTTGCCAACTACTCCGAGGGGTTCAAGCCCTTCCACGAAACACCGCGCAAGGATTTCCTACAGGCGACTGCCATTTCCGCCTTTTCCCTCGTAGAGGTCGCCAATGCTTTCAAGCCTCACCTGAGCAACGATGCTTCCGTCGTCTCTATCGGCATCTCTTCAACCGATGTGACGGCCGAAAATTACGGCTACATGGCTCCGATCAAGGCCACCTTGGAAACGGCCTCTCACAATCTAGCCAAATCTTTCAGCGCCGATACCCGGGTGCGCTTCAATACGGTCAATGCCGGCCCTCTCAAGACCAGTGCTTCTGCCGGCATCCCCGGCTATTTGGAGAGCTATCTATATGCCGAGAAACTGACCTTTCGTAAACAAAACCTGAGCACTCAGGAAGTGGCGGACACCGCCGTCTTTCTCCTCAGCGGAGCTTCCAGTGGAATCAATGGGCAGGGACTCGTGGTCAACGCCGGAATGGATCGCAACTATTTTGATAAAGAGGTCGTTAAGCTTGCCATGCGGCCGGAAAAGTAGACGACCTATAGCGGAACGCTTATCGATCTTTATTCCTCCGGAAAGACAAAATCATAGATTCGGTTGATCGCTTCCTTATCGGTGTGCTGAACCGTTTTTACATGCAACCGCAAGTCTTTCAGTAGCTTCATAAAATCCCGCATGTGTAAATCTAATCGCAGATGTAGATAGGGCGAGACGGAGAAGGCTTTTGCATGACTTTGATTTTCCAGTTTAGATAGCTCACTTTCAAAATTTATCAGATTCTGAACACTATTATTGAGCAATTCGTGGACGGCTCGTGAGTGGGTGTCGTTGACTCCCTCCTGATAGTAACCGGAAAATACGCCAAAGAGAACTTTGTAGCTGGTTTTGAAGAGAAAGTCATAACCAGTGAGGGTACCATAGTTTGCGTACCTCGGTTGCCGGCTTCCGCCTAATAGCCATAGATCGGCAAGTTTTGTGTACTGCCTTATGTGCTTTTCTTCGGATCGCTTTACATAGATGGAGAGGGCGATTTCTTCATCCAGTAACGATTGTAGTGAGGCTCGCCATTCTTCGGGCAAGTTCCTGCCTTCATAGGTCCCCAGCCTGATGAGGATCTCCTTACCTTGCTGCTGGCTTTCCCTGTAGGCTGTAAACACCGCAGGGTGTTCGACGGCCAATCGCTCAATATCAAACTTGCTCCAAGGAACTTCCATAGTTTCTTTTCCTGCCGCCAGCAGGCAGACAAGCCCCTCCGGCTTGGCCGAGAAGATCCCTGCAAAATCGACAATGCGTCCGTTCGCTCCGGTGATTTCTACTGCGAATACTCCTTGCAGGCTCAATAAGAGGCAAAACAGGGATCTGTAAATTACTATAATAAGATGAGGCATAATGTAGCGGAATTTTTTGTCTACGTTTTGCTAAATGAAACCAGTAATCTTCAGCAATCCTCTAATGAAAAGTCATTTTTGCGTACTCGCTTAACTCCTTTGCCGCTTGATTTAGAACCGATTTCATAGATCCACCGACAAAACCGCTGCTAATTCTTCCGTCGGTTCGTATCTTCCCAATGAAATCGCCTCTGGAATCTTTAAAGGTAGCCTCCAGCAATAGGCTCCCCGTTCCCCAATCACCGACTCCTCCTGCTAGGTAACGCTTTACTTGATTGCCTTCGTCAAAGCTCAGAAATCTGTATTCAAGCAATAGCCCCTTGCCGCTAGAAAAGCTTTTGGCTAATTCTTTATTCAAGCTTTCGTCAAAGTGTTGAAGTAGCTTAACGGGAACACCTACGGTCGTAGATTTACTTTCTGTATATATTGTACTACTAGAGTATTGTCTCAGGGGTGGTTCGTCAATGATGACTCTAGCTGTGCCGCATCCAGATATCAATGTTAAAGAAATGACTGAAATGAGGCGTACAATTTTTACCATAACTGATTATTTAGCTAGAATTTTCAGAGATTCATATTTTGGGATTGGAAAACCTTTTGTTTAAATAGAAACAAATGGGTATTAATGTCCATAAAATAGTAAGTAATTAACTTTAATTATTTGTCTCTTCTATTTTGCTGTTTTCATATGATCGGAACGTCCTGACTTGATAGCTTGCGCTGAAGTTATGGCGTGAGTTTGCTGTAGTTTATTATGCAGTTTACCAACGTCGCAATTGAATCGATCGCCTATGCCTTGCCGGAGGAAGTTTGGACTTCTGCGGAGGTGGAGGCACGGTTGAGTGCGCTCTATCAGCGCCTAGGTCTGCCGGAGGGGCGGCTGGAATTGATGACGGGAATTCAGGAGCGTCGTTTTTGGCCGACAGAGATGCCGGCATCGGAGGCTTCGGCGCTGGCGGGTAAAGCGGTACTGGAGCGCTCGGCCTTCTCTGCAGAGTCGATGGATCTTTTGATTCATTCCGCAGTTTGCCGCGACCGGCTGGAGCCGGCGACGGCTTCCTACGTGCATGGTTTGTTGGGTTTGCCCGGGCAGACGCAGATTTTCGATTTATCCAATGCCTGTCTGGGCTTTCTCAATGGATTGGTTGTCGCCGGTGGATTGATTGAGAGCGGGCAGATTGATCGGGCTTTGATTTGTTCGGGAGAAAACGGGCGCCCGCTGATGGAGCACACTTTGCGGGAGTTGCTGCAACCGGAGCAAACACGCCAGAGCATCAAGCC
>CENU01122188.1_pt1 | contig 13972 bp, 15 predicted proteins | sample 361331 | NCBI WGS metagenome assembly CENU01 (sample SAMEA2619766, study PRJEB7988) | marine metagenome | isolation source: saline water (ENVO:00002010), including
ATCATCATCGGCAGGATGGTGGAGGCCCGAGACCAGGTTTTGATCACAGGCTTCTCGCCAGCCGCATTGAGCTTTTCCACCTTGCGGAGGAGGCTGTCGGCGACGAATGGTCCTTTTTTGAGTGAGCGTCCCATAGCGGTTTAAGCAATCAGCAAGAGGTGGTTGGTCATCAGGAATCCCGTCCGCCACGACTCCGCTTGGAGGTCTTGCGACGCTTCCGGAGGACGTACTTGTTGCTGGGCTTGTTGCGCTTGCGGGTCTTGAGGCCCAGCGCCGGTTTGCCCCAGGGGGTGACCGGGCCGGAGCGACCGATTGGGGCGCGACCCTCACCACCACCATGAGGGTGGTCGCAGGGGTTCATCACACTGCCGCGCACCTCGGGGCGGCGACCCAGCCAACGCTTGCGGCCAGCCTTGCCCAGGCTGGTGTTCCGCACTTCGGCGTTGCCCACTTCGCCGAGGGTGGCGTAGCACTCGCGGCGCACCAGGCGCACCTCGGTGGAGGGCAGCTTGAGGGCGACGTAATCCCCCTCTTTGGCCATCACCTGAGCACTGGCGCCTGCGGTGCGAACCATCTGCCCGCCGCGTCCGGCGTAGAGCTCGACGTTGTGAACCGCTGAACCCAGCGGGATGGCGGACAGGGGCAAGGCGTTGCCCACTTCAATGGGCGACTCAGGTCCGGAGATCACCTCCTGACCCACCTGCACTCCTGCGGGGTGAAGGATGTAGCGCTTCTCACCATCGGTGTAATAGAGGAGCGCCAGCCGAGCATTGCGGTGCGGGTCGTACTGGATGGCAGCCACCCGTGCTGGCACACCCTGCTTGTCGCGTCGGAAATCGACGATGCGATAGAGCCGCTTGTGACCGCCGCCGCGATGGCGGCAGGTGATCACACCGCGGTTGTTGCGACCTTTGCGGCGGTGCTTGGCCACCACCAGGCTGCGTTCCGGCTTGCGCCGGGTGACCTCACTGAAGTCGCTGACCACCCGGGTGCGAGTGCCGGGGGTGTAGGGGCGGAAGGTACGGATTCCCATGACTGCTCCTTACGACTCAGGGAAAAGCTGGATGCTGCTGCCTTCGGCCAGACGCACCACGGCCTTTTTGACCTGGGCGCGGCGACCGGAAAAGCGACCCACCCGTCGGGTGCGACGGGGAGGATTCATGGTGCTGATGCCCACAACCTTCACGTCAAACAGATGCTCAACAGCAGCTTTGATGTCGGGCTTTGCAGCCCTGGGATCCACCTCAAAGGTGTATTGATTCAGCTCGAGGGCACGGGTTGCCTTCTCGGTGATCAGGGGCCTGCGAATCACATCCGCCAGGCGCTTGCTGAAACGCTCAGCCATTGCCGTACACCTCCTGAATCTTGACGATGGCGTCTTCGCTCACCACCAGCTTCTGGGCGTTGAGGAGATCGAAGACATTGAGTTGATCCGCGGCGATCAGCTTCAACTCAGGAAGGTTGCGCACCGAGAGGCGCACGGTTTCGCTGATCTCAGCGAGCACCATGAGCACCTTGGTGCCGGCGGGGATCCCCCAGCGCTCCATGGCATCAACCACTTCCTTGGTTTTGGGCTTCTCGAGCTTGTCGCCAAACGCCTTGACCACCACCAGGTCTTCGCTGCGGCTCATCAGAGCCGTGCGCAGGGCCAGACGGCGCTCCTTGCGGTTCATGTCCAGCTCATAGGAGCGGGGCTTGGGACCGAAGACGATGCCACCGCCGGGACGCAGAGGCGTTCGGATCGAACCTTGACGGGCCCGGCCCGTGCCTTTCTGCTTGTAGGGCTTGCGGCCACCGCCCCGCACCTCGGAACGGGTGAGGGTGCTGGCCGTGCCCTGGCGGGAATTAGCCAGCTGCCGCACAACGGCGCGATGAATCAGATCGGCCGCCGATGTTTCCTTGGCCACCTTGAGGTCGAGGGAGGCCTTGCCTGCCTCCTTGCCTTGCCAGTCTTGAATGACGCAGTTCACGATTCAGTCCCTCCTCACGCCGTGGCCTTGGCACCGACCCGCACCGCGGGGCGGATGCTCAGCAGAGCGCCCGGCTTGCCGGGCACAGACCCTTTGACAACGAGCAGGTTGCGCTCGCTATCGACCTTCAGCACCACCAGACCCTTGACTGTGGTCTTGGTGCCGCCGAAGCGCCCGGCCATGCGCTTGCCGGGATAGATGCGACCTGGCGTGGTGCCTGCGCCAGTGGAACCAGGCTCGCGGTGGTTTTTGGAGCCGTGGGTCATGGGGCCGCGACTAAAGCCGTGACGCTTCTGGTAACCCGCAAAACCGCGGCCCATGGTGTCACCGCTGACGTCCACCTTCTGGCCTGGCTCGAAAGCCTCCACGGTGACGCTGCCACCCAATTCGACCCCGTCGGTGGAATCGACGCGGTACTCCTTGAGATGGCGCAGCAGATCATCACCTGACTTACGCAGGTGACCCTGGGCGGGTTGGTTGACGAGCTTTTCGCGCACGTCGCCAAAACCGACCTGAACAGCGCTGTAACCATCGCTGTCGGGGGTTTTGACCTGGGTGATTCGGCAAGGACCTGCTTCGATCACAGTGACCGGAACAGCCCTGCCCTCGTCGTCGAAGAATTGGGACATGCCCAATTTCTTCCCGAGAATGCCGATAGACATTGGGGGAGGGGGGGGGAACGCCAGCTGGACAATCCCTGCAGCAGCGGTGACCCGACTGCAGAGGGATGGTGGTTTCTGTCTTAAAAGACTATCAAGACAGGCCTGGCTGGGACTGATCGCTGCTGGTCCTCTCGGTTCAGAAGCGCTAGTTTCCCGGCAGATCCGCTCGATGGAGCAAGTTCTGCGCTGGCCAGAGAGACGTCATCAACCGTGATGACATCCGGCAAGAGAACTGGAGGCCCGGCTAGCGGTCGGGCACAGCATCAATTGCACAAGCTAAAAACATAACCCATCGCCTGACCCCATCACCTCGAGCTGGTGCTGCCAGACTTGCTGTTATCTGCGCTGCTCCGGCCCATGCCCCTGCTGCTCACCGGCCGCTCCTTCCGCCGGGACCTCGAGCGAGAGCGGGCCCTGGCGTTGTATGCCCCCCTTGAAGGTGGAGCTGAAACCAGGTTGTTGAGGCGGCTGCGTGCCGCCGGATACCGCACTGAGATGACCTCAGCCCGTGGTCTGGGTGACCCCGAGGCGTTTTTGCTGGGTCTGCATGGCATCCGCCCGCCCCACCTCGGCCACCACAGCGTTGGTCGCGAAGCCGCTGTTGGCGATGTCCAGTTAGTGATGCCTCAGCTCGGACCAGCCCTGGCCGCCAGCGGGCCTGTGGTGCTCTGGCTCCTGGAGGGGCAGGTGCTCTCAGCGGCCGAACGCGCCAGCCTGCTGGCCCTTTGTCAGCGGGAGCCGAGGCTTCACATGGTTGTGGAGCTCGGCGGCAGCCGCAGCCTGCGCTGGACTCCCTTGCGTGACGTCACCAACCCCTAAGCCAGGCCTCACACCCGCTGAAGCCCTGGCCCGGGGGCGCTGGGTCAAGTGGATCGGTGGCGCCAGCAACCACGATTTGGCGGCCCTGGAGGACTTGGCGGCCCTGGCCAGCCTTGCTGGCGCCCATTGTCTGGATGTGGCCGCTGATGCTGCTGTTGCTGCTGCAGCACGTCGGGGCATGGCCTGGGCCCGTCATCAGGGGCTTGCGTGCGACCCCTGGCTGATGCTCAGCCTTAGTGATGGGGAGGATCCCCATTTCCGTAAGGCCTTCTTTGATCCTGAACAGTGCCCGTCTGATTGCCCGCGACCCTGCGCCAGGGTCTGCCCAGCCCGTGCGATTGGCGCTGAAGGTGGCGTCTTGCATGAGCGCTGTTACGGCTGTGGACGCTGCCTAGTGGCCTGTCCTTTGGGGTTGATCGACGAGCGTGCTGAGCGGCTCGACGGCGCAGCGGTTCAGGCGTTACTGCAGCAGGTGCGCCCGGACGCCATCGAGATTCATACCAGCCCGGGCCGGGGTCAGGCGTTTCGTCAGCGCCTCAAGGACATCAGGGCCAGTGGCTTGGTGCTGAAACGGCTTTCGATCAGCTGCGGCGAATCGGATGGGTTGGCGCGTCACCTCTGGGATCTGCACAGTGCCTTGGAGGCGTGGGGACTGCCGAGGCTGTGGCAGCTGGATGGCCGCCCCATGAGCGGTGATGTCGGCTCTGGCACGGCGCAGGCCGCCGTCGACCTCGTGCAGCGCTGGTACAGCAGGTTGCCCCCCGGGCCGTTGCAGTTGGCCGGTGGCACCAATGTGGATAGCCGGCGACGACTCCATCGCGCTGAACGGGAGGGTGCTGTGCCATCGGGAGCGGTGGCGGGCATCGCCTATGGCGGTAGTGCCCGCAAGCTTTTGCAGCCCCAGCTGGAGCAGGCGGAGCAGCGCGGGAAGTCCCTGCGCGATTGTCAGGACCTCTGGCCGAGCGCTCTTGCTGCGCTGAGACAGCTCTGGAGTGATCAGAGCCTGGAGTGCAGCTGCTAGAAACCAGGCAGAGAGCTGGCAGGTTGAGCTGTGCTCGAGCGGGCTGAGCCAGCGGCGGCAATCACCGTCAACCAGGAGCGCATCACCGATGACCTGGAACGGCTGCTGACCTTGCTGCCAGAGCGGCTGCAGCTGGCCTTGGCCTCACCGGAAGCCCAGCATGAGCTGCTGGAGGTGGTCCTGGATTTGGGCCGCCTGCCTGCAGCGCGCTACCCCGAGCGGAGTGTGGACCTTGGTTCCGAGCCGGTGAGCACCGCTGATCTGGCGGAAGTGATCGAGCGGGTGGGGGCGTTCGGTGGCGATAACCGCGCTGGCATTGAGCGGACGTTGCACCGGATTAGCGCTGTGCGTAATCGCGCTGGTCGGGTGATCGGACTGACATGCCGCGTGGGTCGTGCCGTTTTCGGCACCGTGGCCATGGTGCGGGATCTGCTGGATTCCGGGCAGTCGCTGTTGTTGCTTGGCCGTCCGGGGGTGGGGAAGACCACGGCCCTGCGTGAGATCGCCAGGGTGCTCGCCGATGAGCTGGGACGTCGGGTGATGGTCATTGACACCAGCAATGAAATCGCCGGCGATGGTGATGTGCCCCATCCCGCCATTGGACGGGCCCGGCGACTGCAGGTGGCCCGGCCACAGCTGCAGCATCGCGTGATGATCGAAGCGGTGCAAAACCACATGCCCGAAGTCATCGTCATCGATGAAATCGGCACCGAGCAGGAGGCCCACGCTGCTCGCACCATCGCTGAACGGGGCGTTCAGCTGGTGGCCACTGCCCATGGCAATGCCTTGGCCAACTTGGTGCGTAACCCCACGTTGAGTGATCTGGTCGGTGGCGTTCAATCGGTCACGCTCGGTGATGACGAGGCACGTCGCCGCGGCAGCCAGAAAGCTGTGCTGGAGCGCGCTGCTGAGCCCACCTTCCCTCTGGCGGTGGAAATGCACAGCCGCAGCCGCTGGCTTGTTCATGGTGATGTGGCCGCCACCGTGGATCAGTTGCTGCGTGGAGCTACACCATCGCCAGAGGTGCGTTCGGTGGCATCGGATGGTCGCCTTGTGGTGGAGCGGCCACGCCTCAGTGGCCCTCGGCGGGTGCGCACAGCGGTGCCGCTCGCGGCTCCTGTGGTGGTTCCGCTGGCAAGCGCGCCTGCTGGTAAACCACGCCCCTTGCGGGTGTATTGCTGCGGCATCGCACCGCGCTTGGTGCTGCAGGCGGCCCGCAGCCGACAGTGGTCGGTGCAGCTCGCCGATGAGCTCAACCGTGCCGATGCTGTGCTGGCTGGCCGCAACCAGCTGGGCCGCCATCCGGAATTGCGCCGTCAGGCCCGTGATGGGGCCGTACCGATCCATGTGATCAAGGCCGACAGCTTGCCTCAGGTCCAGCGGGCCCTTGAGCGCCTGCTGCGGCGCCATGGTGAGACAGTCCCTGCGGCGGGTGTTTGACGCCTGGCAGGTCCCTGTGGCTAGATAAGATCTCTGCGCGGGCAAGAGCCCACGCAAGCCCCAATGGGCCGTCGCCAAGTGGTAAGGCAGCGGGTTTTGGTCCCGCCATTCCTAGGTTCGAATCCTAGCGGCCCAGTTTGTCTTGTTTGCTGTGCTCATCTCTGATTTCGACGGAGTCATCGTCGATGGGATGGAGGAGTACTGGTGGTCCGCCCGGCGGGTTGCTCTGTCGATGCTGCCCGCCGGGGCTGAGCTGCCTGAGCCTCTGCCTGAGCCGTTCCGCCAGTTGCGTCCCCGGGTGCTTCACGGCTGGGAGATGGGGGTGCTGGCCGCCTCGATTGCGGGTTGGGCGGAGCCGGCTTCTGCTTTCGCCGCGGATTACAGCGGAGCCCTTGCTGCCAGCTTGAAGCGCTTGGGTTGGACGCCGCAGCAGCTCACCACGGCCCTTGATGCCGTCCGCCGCGGAGCGATTGCTGACGACCGTGCGGCCTGGCTGGCCCTGCACCGCCCTTACCCGTGGATGCTTGCGGCGCTGCAACGGCTGGACGCCGCGGGTGAGCCCTGGCGCGTGCTCACCACCAAAAGCGCCGGATTCACTGCCGAGCTGTTGGCTTGCCATGGCCTGCGACCGCAACGGATTCATGGGCGTGAAGATGGGCCCAAGCCGGAGGTGCTGCTGCGCCTGCGGGCCGAAGGCCTCTGGCGCGACAAGGTGCTCTTTCTGGAGGATCGTCGCCTCACCCTGGAGGCCGTACGGGCCACTCCTGGGTTGGAGAGCGTTGTGTGCTGCCTGGTGAGTTGGGGCTATCTCCTGCCGGAAGACGGCGAGGCTCTGCCTCCGGGTCTGGCCTTGCTGAGACCAGAGCAGCTGGAGCAGCCGCTGGCGCAGTGGCCCTGACCCGCTATAGTACAAACGATCTATTCGATGCATTTCCGCCGGTCGCATCACCGGGCGGCGGGAGTGGCACCTTGACCTCTGTGGTCGCACGATGCCGGCACAGTCCGGCGCTGCAAGCACCGTTCCCCGCCGCTGATTTCTTCCGTCATGGCCGATTCCAAGTCATCCCAGGCCGCCCCCGCTGCTGAGCGTGAAAAGGCCCTCGGTCTTGTGCTCAACCAGATCGAGCGCAACTTCGGTAAAGGCTCGATCATGCGCCTTGGTGATGCGTCCCGCATGCGGGTGGAGACCATCTCCACCGGGGCGCTGACACTCGATCTGGCTTTAGGGGGTGGATACCCCAAAGGCCGTGTGGTGGAGATCTACGGCCCAGAGAGCTCGGGTAAGACCACTCTCACGCTGCACGCCATCGCTGAGGTGCAGCGCCGCGGTGGTGTTGCTGCCTTTGTCGATGCTGAGCATGCCCTCGATCCGGTGTATGCGGCCTCGCTGGGTGTCGATATCGAAAACCTGCTGGTCTCCCAGCCCGACACCGGTGAGATGGCTTTGGAGATCGTTGACCAGCTGGTGCGCTCGGCGGCAGTGGACATCGTTGTTGTCGACTCCGTGGCGGCTCTCACTCCCCGCGCGGAGATCGAAGGTGAGATGGGGGATCTGGCCGTGGGTAGCCAGGCCCGCCTGATGAGCCAGGCCATGCGCAAGATCACCGGCAACATCGGCAAGTCCGGTTGCACGGTGATTTTCCTCAACCAGTTGCGTCTCAAGATTGGCGTCACCTACGGCAATCCTGAAACCACAACCGGTGGTAACGCTCTGAAGTTCTACGCCTCTGTGCGCCTGGACATCCGCCGCATGCAGACCCTTAAGCGCGGCACGGAGGAATACGGCATCCGCGCCAAGGTCAAGGTGGCCAAGAACAAAGTGGCACCACCGTTCCGCATCGCCGAGTTCGACATCCTCTTCGGCCGCGGCATCAGCACTTTGGGCTGTCTGCTGGATTTGGCTGAGGAGACGGGCGTCGTCGTGCGCAAGGGCGCCTGGTATTCCTTTGATGGCGACAACGTCGGCCAGGGTCGCGACAACACTATCGGCTGGATGGAGCAGCACCCTGAGGCGTGCGAGGTGATTGAGCAGCGCACCCGTGAACGGCTGACTGCAGGTGCTGATGTCACCGCCAATTCAATGAAGCCGTTGGCTGCGGTGGGGGCCAAGCGCAAGGAGGGTGCGGAACGCCCGGCCCCCGCAGCGGCTACCCCTCTGGCTGAGGCGAGCTGAGGTCCAATCGGTGGGCAGGGGGCTGGCCGACGCTGCGCCAGCCGGCCCCGCTGAATGTTGCCTCCAAGCCGTGGCGCTGCAGGCTCCGGAGATGCTGGCTGAGCCGATCAAGTTCGCGGATCGCATCGGCTCCTTCGAGCTTGACCAGCTCAACGCCATTGCGCATCTCCACCCAGCTGATGCCGTAGTCGCAGACGAGAAAACGCACGGCGTGGCCATCACGAAGGTCGGCCACAAAAGAGGCGCCGTGGTTGCCGTCGGTGCCGCAGGTGTAGCAGCTCGCCATGAGCCCTTGGCTTTTCAGGCTCTGGGCCAGGGCGTCGAGGGTGAGGACCAGATCTTTGACGAGGTCCTGGTACTGAGCGGCAAGCCTGAGGAACACAACAAAACAGTCTGTTCGCTGACTCTAAGGTTTTCTTCCTTTTTAGGGAGGTGTAAATACCTACTGGCAGGTCCGGGTCTCCGCACCGTTCGCGTTCAGCCGTCAGCCAGCGTCCACCAGCCCAGGGCTGGTCCGAGGAAGCGGATCGTGAGCCAGATCACGACCAGACCGCCAATCCCAATCCAGGCGCCGCGGCTGGTGATGGTCATGAACTGGCGTGTCTGGTTTTGCGTGAGTGGAAGCCAGCTGACCAGTCGGGGGGAGGTGTCCTGTTTGGCGGCAGGCTTGGGTTGGCGGGGCGGCAGTCCCTGGCTGGCGCGGCGGCGTGCTTCTCCCATCGCGGCTGTTCAACTACCGGCAGTGTTGCAACGCCAGCGCTTGATGGCCGCCCTACTCCGGCAAGAGACGCTCCAGCGGCTCCCATGGCTCCAGTGCCTGCAGCACCTGGTGGCCCCAGCTGCGGGCGCGCACCCGCCCATCGAGCACCGCCAGACGACCACCGCTGCTGCGCCGCAGTGGCGCCACGCCTCTCTGCAACCGCTCCAGCGCTTCTGGCAGCAGCAGTTCGCGGAACCAATCCCGCCCTTGCCGGCGCATGGCTTCCACGCGGGCGGCGGTCAGGGGATCTTCCAGAGAGGCGATGGGCAGAGGGCCGATCACCAACTGGCAGGGCTGGGGCAGTTGCTCCTGGTGTTCCAGCCACCAGCTCCAGCGGCAGCAGATCACCCCGTTGCTCTCCGGTGCGGTCTGCTCGTGAATCACGCGACTGCCAAATTCAGCGGCTAAGGCGCTGGTGAGCCACTGGCGCAGAGGGTCATCGTCCACCAGTACAACGCTCAGGCCGGACTGGCCCAGGACTAGTCGGCGGCATTGATCCAGAACATGGACCGCAAAAATCTCGCTGTTGGGCAGTGGCTGGCGCCGCGGCGCGAACAGTGGCAGCGCCTCATCGCGCTGGCCATCCCCGAGGGGCACGATCACTGGGTCCATCAGCCCCAGGCTCGTGAGCCGTCCTTCTTCTGGTGACCAGCGGCCTGCCAGGACAGCGCCGCGCCCTTGCAGCAGTCCCTCCAGGCTCAGCAAGGGGTGCAACGGCTGACGCTCCAGGGTCCATTGCAAACGCTGCGGGTCCGTGATGGCCCAGCTCGTCCATTGCGGTCCTTGGGCTGCCAGCCAGCGCGGCCAGGGAGAAGGCAGTTGGCGGGCCTCCTGCAGCAGCAAGCGCAACGGGGCCTCGTCCTCCGCGGCGATCGGGAGCCGTGGACTGCGTCCCAATGGGCGGTTCAACAGGCGGCGACTGAGACGTTCATGCAGTTGCAGCACGCTCTCGCGCAGTTCCGGGCAGGCACGGCTGAGGGCATCCCAGTGGTGCGGCTCCAGACGGACCGCTTGGGCCTGACGCAGTAGTGAATCGAGCTGTTCGGCCTCGGCGCAGATCAACTGGTGTCGCCCCAGCTGGCCGGCTTGCCACACCTGCACCAGCCCCTCAAAAGACAACAGCCAGATGCCCGACTGAGGGGGTGGGGTGATCTCTTGCCACAACGGACGCCTCAGTCCGGCAGCGGCCAGCCGGGGCAACTCCACCTGCAGGATGCGGCGTTGCCATTCAGGGCTGGCCACCAGGGCCACCGGTTCCTCACTGAGCAGCAGTGGCAGCAGCAAACTGAGCAGCCACTCACTGGGCTCACCCTCATGGATCGGAAAGAGGCTGTGATCGCCACGCCGCAGGCTGCGGGCCACCAAGCGGGTCAGCGTCAGGCCATGGGGCCAGCTGCGGCGGCCGCTCAGGGCCAGCAGCTGTTTGAGCTTGCGATGGGCCTGAGCTTCCAGCATCCGCCAGTGTGGGTTGAGGGATCGTAGGAAGCAGTGCGGTTTCTGAGGTGCGCACGATGACAACCGCAACCGAGCTGTTGCAACGCCTGGGGGGGCGTCCGGTCGGTGTGGTCGGCCTGGGCTTGATCGGCGGCTCACTGGGGTTGGACCTGCGCCAGTTGGGGGTTGCCGTCCGCGGCTGGGCCCACCGGCCTGCGACGGCAGAACGGGCCCTGGCCCGCGGGCTGGTGGATCAAGCCTCGGTACATCCACAAGTGCTGCAGGACTGCCCCCTGGTGCTGCTTGCCCTGCCCTTGGATCAGTTGGTGTCACCATCACTGCAGCTGCTGCAGGGTCTGCCGCCGGAGGCGCTGGTGATGGACATGGGCTCGGTCAAGCGCCCTGTTCTGCTGGCCTTGCAGGACCGTCTGCCGCGCTTTGTAGCCTGCCATCCCATGGCCGGAACGGCCAGCGCCGGTGTGGAAGCCGGGGTTGCGGGACTGTTTGCCGGGCGCCCTTGGGTGCTCACCCCCACGGGTCAGGAGGATCCAGAGGATTTGGCCTTGGCGCGGAGTCTGGGTGAGGCTCTCGAGGCGGTGGTGCTGGAGTGTGATGCGGCAAGCCATGACCGGGCCGTGGCCCTGATCTCCCATATGCCTGTTCTGGTCAGTGCTGCGTTGCTGAGTACGGCCACTGCGGCAGAGTCCTCAGCCCTGGCCCAGGCCCTGGCCTCGTCCGGCTTTGCGGACACCACACGCATCGGCGGCGGCAACCCACAGCTGGGCACGTTGATGGCCCGCTGCAACCGAGAGGGTGTTCTGAGAGCGCTGGAGGACTACCAGCGGCAGCTTGAGCAGCTGCGCTGTCTGGTCAGCAGCGACAACTGGGAGGGGCTGGAGCAGCACCTCCGTTCAGCTCAAGCGGCCCGCCCTGGTTTCCTCTGAGCCTGCAGCAGCTGCCGTACCGCCATCTCAGCGGAGAGGCTCACCCCTGCTGTCCCTTCCCCGGGGTAGATCGCATCACCGCAGAGCCAGAGCCCAGGCAGTGGACTGCGGCTGGCCAGACCAAAGGGTCCAAAGCGATCCGGTGCCTGGCCGATGCCACCCACAAAGCCGAAGGGGCGGCCGGTCCAGCGCTGGAATCCGCGCGGTGTGGCCAGTTCCCGCTGCAGCCAATGCTGCGGCTGCAGACCCAGCAACTGTGCCAAGCCGGCTTCAATGGCGCCTTGGGCCTTGGCCTTGGCGGTTTGGTACGCGTCGCGGTCCAGTTCAAACCAGGGGCGGGCTGTTGTGAAGACGCTGGCGATCACGGTGGCTTCGCCGCGGGGGGCGCGGCCGTCGCCGTCCTGGCTGATGGAGACAAACAGGGAACCAGGCTGCTGCCAGTCCAGTTGCAGGTGACTGGGGCAGTCCGCCGGGAGCTGATCGCGCTTGACGACGCCGTAGAGCACCAGGGCACCGGAGGGATCACCCAGTTGTTGCAGCCGCCTGGCCAGTCCTTGGGGCATCTGCTCGCCAAGCAACGCCGGCAGGGTTTGAGGAGGCAGGGTGCAGACCACATCCTGGGCGTGATGGACAAATTGCTGCCCCCGGCTTGCGGTGCCGGCAACGCACCAGTGGTCTTCCCGGCGCTGCAGTTGCTCCACCCGGTGCCTCAGCAGCAGGCTGCCGCCGGCCTGTTGCAGGGCGCTCTCCAACGTGCGGCTGAGCTCCTGCATCGAACCGTGCAGGTGCCAAAGCCCGAGTGGCGCTTGCACCATCGAGAGCACCGTGACGCCATAGAGCGCCGCTGTGCGATCAGCCGGTTCCTGCGAATAGAGCTTCAGCTGCAGGTCAAGGAAGCGCCGCAGGCGCTGGTGGCGCTCTCCGCTGCAGCCGCAGAGGCGCAGCAGGTCGGCCATGGTGGCCGTGGTCAACAGCCCAGAGGCCAGGTTGCCTGGACCCAGGGCCTGCAGCAGCTGGCCCAGGTCCCAGCCATTGCGTGGCGGCAGCACCGGTCGTCGCCCCGCAAACGACCAGTTGCTTTGGTGAATCGCAGCGCATAGCTGCCAGAACCGTTCGCTGTTTGGAAACTGCTGCTGGCGTTCCTGGCGCCAGCGCTCAGGATCACGCCAGATCTGCACCGGGGGATGGCCGTCGTTGAGATCCACCACGCAGCCAGGGTCCAGGGGGCTGGCTGCTGGCAGTGGAACCCCCAGTTCGGCGAACAGTCGCTGGTGGCTACCGCCGAGCTCCAACCCCGCCACCTGAGTGGCACCAGCATCAAAGGTGTAAGGGCCGCGGCAGAAGGTGCCGGCGCAACCACCGCTCTGGTGATGCGCTTCCAGGAGTTGCACGGTCCTGCCGTGGCGGGCCAGCAACGCCGCAGCGGTTAAGCCGGCAATTCCGGCACCGATGACTAGCACATCTGCGCGGTTCAGGACGTTCCATCAGGCTTGCTTCCAGACAGTCTGGGAGCCAACGGCCTTGAGCGAGAGCGGATTCGACCTGGCCCTCTGGCTGCAAGGGCATGGTGTCAGCGCCGATCAGCCCCTCGATTCACTGTTTTGCAAGTGGCTTCCGGTCTGGGATCTCGAACGCCTTGAAGCCGAGGCGGAAGGCCTGCAGGCCCTGATGCCCTCGGCGGGTGAACTGGTGTTGCCACGCCCTCTGGCTGTGGGCCCAGCCTCTGGCCGCGCCTTGCTGGTGCTCGATCGCCTCCCGCTTGGAGGCGCTGACCCCCTCGGCTGGCAGCGTCTGGGACGCTGCTTAGCGCGCCTGCACCGCCGCAGCGCGGAGTCAGGCCCGGGCGTGTTCGGTTGGGCCGGGGATCGCTGGATCGGAGCCGGGATCCAGCGTGGTGGTTGGGACGGGAGCTGGGGACGCTTCTTTTGCCGCCAGCGCTTGGGCGATCAATTCAGCACACTCGCCCGTCAGGGGTTGCAGTGGCAGGAGAGCACAGAACTCATGGAGCGCCTGGAGCCGTGGCTGAATCGGCACCAGCCCAGCGCCAGCCTGGTGCATGGAGACCTCTGGCCCGGCAATGCCGATGTGCTCAAAGACGGACAACCCTGCATCTTTGATCCGGCGGTGTCTTACAGCGACCGCGAGGTGGATGTGGCGATGGCTTCGATGTTCGGGGGACTACCCCGGGGCTTTTTTGAGGCTTACAACGCTGAATGGCCGCTGCCAGCAGGAGCCGAGCAGCGGCGCATCGCCTACAACCTGTTCCATCTGCTGAATCACGCCAACTTGTTTGGCGGTTCTTACATCGCCAGCTGCGGAGCCAGCATCCGCCAGCTGCTGCAGATCCTCAGGCCTTGAAGCCGCTCGGGCTCAACCGAGATATTCCTGACGCAGTTTGGAGACGCGGCTGACCAGTTCTTCCCGCTTGGTGCTGGTGCGCAGGTTGTTCCAGCCCCAAGTGCCGACCACCACAAGACCCAGCAGCTCCAGCAGGCCAGGAACCAGAGGCAGCATGTTGATGGTGTCGAGCACACCTTTGATCAGGATCTGAGCCACGATCACAGCGACCAGGATGCCGATCGACTTGCCGATGCGGCCCATCTGGTTCCAATCAACCCCATCAAGGGCGCTATTCACCTTGCCGAGAATCTCCGCATAGCGCTCCTTGAAATCGCTGGAGGGCGCTTCAGTGGTGTTGCCGTCCTGGCTTCCCGCCACTGAAGTTGCTGTTACATCAGTGGTCCCTTCG
>CENU01132773.1_pt1 | contig 13963 bp, 13 predicted proteins | sample 361331 | NCBI WGS metagenome assembly CENU01 (sample SAMEA2619766, study PRJEB7988) | marine metagenome | isolation source: saline water (ENVO:00002010), including
GGTTGTGGAGGAAATGTACCTTGTTGTGGAAGAACTGTTCCTGGTTGACTGAATCTATTAGCTTGTTGACTTTGATTATAAAAACCTGATTGTGGAGAAATTGCACCTTGTTGAGTAAATATATTAGATTGCTGATTTTGATTATAAAAACCTGATGGAGTAAATATATTACTTTGTTGATTTTGATTATAAAAACCTGATGTTGGTTGTAGAGGTATTTTAAACTCATTTGCTAAAGGATTTAATTTTTTTGATTTTTCTTCTCTTTGAAGTCTTTCTTCAGCAATTTTTCTTTCTGCTTCTTCTCTTACTGCTTTCTCTCTAGCTGCTATTTCAGCTGCAATTCGTTGTCTTTCTTTTTCAGCCTCTATTCGTATTATTTCTCTTTCTTTAGCTTCTTTTCGAAGTTTCTCTACTTCTTCAGCAAGTTTTCTTTCTTCAGCAAGCTTTCTTTCTTTTTCTTCAATAAGTTTTCTTTCTTTTTCTAAAGCTTCTCTTTGTTGTTTTTGTCTTTCTCTTTCTTCAGCAAGTTTTCTTTCTTCAGCAAGTTTTCTTTCTTCAGCTTCTCTTTGTCGTTTTTGCCTTTCTCTTTCTTCAGCTTCTCTTTGTCGTTTTTGTCTTTCTCTTTCTTTTTCTTCAGCTTCTCTTTGTTGTTTTTGTCTTTCTCTTTCTTCAGCTTCTCTTTGTAATCTTTCTTTTTCTTTTTCTAAAGCTTCTCTTCGTAATCTTCCTTTTTCTTCATCTTCTTTACGTTTTCTTTCTTCAGCAAGTTTTCTTTCCTCAGCTTCCTTTTGTTGTTTTTTCTTTAATTCTTCAGCTTCTCTTTGTCGTTTTTGCCTTTCTTTTTCTAAAGCTTCTATTCGTTGTCTTTCTTTTTCTTCATCATCTTTACGTTTTCTTTCTTTTTCTCTTTCTTCATCTTTTTTACGTTTTCTTTCTTCAGCAAGTTTTCTTTCTTCATCTTCTCTTTGTAGTTTTTCTTTTTCTTCATCTTCTTTACGTTTTCTTTCTTCAGCAAGTTTTCTTCTTATCTCTTCTTGTTCATTTCTTATTTTTTCTCTTTCCTCTATTTCCTTATTAGTACTTTTATTAATATCTTGAAAAATTTTTAGCCTTCCTTGTTGTTCTTTTAATTTGATCTGCTTTTCTTTAGATTTTAGTAACATAGGATTAATTATTTTTAATTCTTCCAAACTTTTACGCCTAACACCAACTCTCAATTCATTAATTATTTCTTTACTAAATCCTTGAGCTTTGTTTACATCTAACCAATCTAATAACTCTTCAGCAATTTGTAATTGTTCTTCTAATTCACTTTGTTCTCTCGTTTTTTGTTTAGGTTGTTTAGGCATTTTAAACTCTTTTGCATTAGGATTTAATTTTTCTACTCCTTTTATTTCCTGCCTATCTTTTCTTGATATTTCACCCTCATTTAATTTTTCTATATTTAAATCAATTTCTTTTATTTCATTTTCTAAATCAATAATTCTAAATTTATCTTCTTCAGAAATACTGGATTCTTTTCTTTTTAAGCAATCTAATTCACTTTTAAGGAAATCTCTTTTATAACCAAGTGATCTAGATGTATATTTTCCACCTTTAAGGTTCAAATATTTACTTTTATATTTAAAATATTTTCTTTTTATATTTCCCATATATAAGTAACCTAGAATATTTTTACTTATTCAAATTTATTTTTGGAAATTCTTCTTCCATTATATCATCACTGATAACTAAACCAGTATAATTTTTTAAATTATTCCAAAGTAAAATATCATCATCTTTAAAAATATTAATTATTAATAAATTTTCAATACAACCTTTTTCTTCAAAAATATTTTTAATTTTCATGATATAATCATCCATATTAATTTCTAATAGTTCATTTACAATGTCCTTATCAAAGTTAGAAATCGATTTTTTCCAATCATCATTATCTCTTATCGTCAAAATATATATGTTATTATGTATTTTATCATCACTTAACAATACATCTAATTCTTGGTAAGCATCATTATATATAATATATTTATATTCTTTGGAATTATCATCCTTTTCTCTTTTATTATGAAAATCATTTAAAATACATTTACACTCACCATTAATACCAAGTAAATGTAAAGCAGATCCTAAACTATTTGTTCCAGTTCTTGGTAACCCAAGACCAAATATATACTTCATATTTAATTTTTAGATAAAAAAACTTTTTCTTTTCAATAAATTAACAAATGATAACAACCGTTACTGACTAACAAGAAGCCCCATTATTACCATTCAAAATATTTAGCTGCATTCTGCAGCAGTGTATATTTGTAACATAGAATGCATTACCCCAGTCATGCCACATGTTCAAGTTTTGAACAACTTCACCACTAGAACATACATTATCATGTCCATGACCACCCATCTCAGCCTTACCGACATCATGGCAGTTCACGAACGATGCAGTCACACCACATGGTACTTTGTTAGAAACAGCTAATATACTTTTATCCAAAGCTTCTTTATTGGTCTTGATTGATAAAACAGTTGCACTATTATCATCTTTTACCTTCTTCTCGATATCATCAATCTTCTTGTTAGCTTTACTTTGATCAGTACGAAGTTCAACGATTTTTTTGTTCGCAAAGTCGATATCAGACCTCATACGATACTTGGTATCTTCTGTTGTACCAAAATAATACAACATATAGTCTCTGATCTTATTTCTATTATCTCCTTCAAAATAAACCCATAAAGGATCTACGCTAAGACCGATAACAGTAGGTGACTTTTTCACCCTTTCGAAATACTTCTGCCATTCCTTATTATCCCAACCCTTGAAGTTAGTTATTGTCTCGGAAGGATTAGTTAAGTCTCCTGTCGCATCACCACCAAATATAACAGTTGATGTAGACAGTGAACTCATAAAATCAGAGTCCTTTGAACTTTGAAAGTCACTGGATGATCCACCAGCTGAACCTCCAAACAGCCCTATTGAAGCTGAAACACCACCTTCGATATCAGATTTACTATATTTATCACTAAATTTGTCAAAGTTCTCAATGGTGCTTTCAGATAGGATAGAACCGCCAACATTCTCCTTAGAAACAACAAAGTAACCTTTTGCTATTTCGAAAAAACGTTCATATTCAGACAAATTTTCCAAATAATTTGTTGGCAAATCTTCTACCATCCTGAGAATATCACTTCTGATATATTTGCTTGCTGACAATGGTTCAATTGTCACAATATGCAATTGATGGTTCAAAGCTGTCTGAACAACAGCAGTTCCAGATGAAGAGAAGGCATTCATTGATTTTTCAGTCACTGTGTTAACATTGGCTGAAAAAAACATACCATAACCAACTGATGCAGAAGCTCCATTCGACTTCGTCTGCTGATATTGTTCTCTACTAGTGATAGTATTACTGGTAGCTTTCTGATGAGCTTTGAAGTCTGATTCTATCGTTTTGACAAAATCAGGAAATCGACATGCAACATCGAAATGATTGTTATAGACATGTCTTTTCTGATAACTCTCTTCAAAGATACCAGAAAAGAATTCATCCTTAATAGGATCGTATGTTTTTCCTGCCTGTTTCACTCCAGGGCATTCAGGCATCGCCATATACTCACCTATTGAATGCGTCCTCACATTGATTTTAACCCATGTCCCATCAGGTTTTTCCATCATAAGTTGACCATCCTTTTCCTCTACATTTAGCCCATTTTCAAGAAAGTAAGAAACTAGTTCTTGATGTAAATCGATACTGGTCTTTTCTTTACCATCTACATCTATCTTGAGATTACCACCTTCAGTATGGATATCGATCTCTGGAGAATGACCAGGTTGTCCATCTTTACCATTATTTCCTTTTTCTCCGGTCCCGCCCTTTAGTTCATCTAGATTAAAGATAGGTTCAGGGGAGGTAGAGGAATAAAGTTTATTACCCTCTACATATAACTTAGGAGCCAAACCATTTTCTCCTTTAAATTTTCCAAAATCAATTAATGGTTTAGAGGATGTAGATGAATAAAGCCTATCATCCTCTACATATAAATTAGGAGTAATACCATTTTCTCCTTTTTCTCCTGTAAGTCCTTTTAACTGAGAAAAATCAAATATTGGATCCGTTGACTTAGAAGAGTAAAGCATATTATCCTCTACAAAAAACGTAAGTGTATCTACCGGATCTCCTTGATGATCCCTTTGATTTGATGATTGATTATCAACCTCTGTCTTCAATAATTCAATTGAATTTTTATTTTGTTGTACATTTCGATCATTTACTACAAAACAAATTGAAGAAACAATCATGAAGATCATTATAATTGCAATAAAGACTTTTGTCATGTATTTATTTTTTTGTTTGTCTAGTGGAACTTGACACGGATACAAATAACGAGTATTTACCTGTGCCTGTGCCGGAGCCTGTACATAATTATTTGCTACCGGAGCTGTTGGTTGAGGAACATACTGGACTTCTTTAACTTGTCCCAATTCTATTCCATCAACATTTAAGTTTATATTATTTAAGTTTTGATTATTATTTAACATTAATTTAAAATAATTAAATTGAATTTTAGTGTTTATATTTCAATTTTTTCAATCATATTTCCTCACCTCTCCTTCAATCAATAATAACAAATGATTTAAGTCATGTCTATCTCTTTTAAGATTCTCAATTTTATTATTCAAATATATAATCTTCTGAATACTCATAATATTATTTCCTCTAAACATATTAAAACTATTTCTAATAGACTCTCTTTCTTTCTCCATCTTTAATAATTCATCGTCTAAGATATTAAATTCTCTTGATTTTATAACCAACAATCTATTCAAGTCATTAAGATTATTAGGTAAATCTAGAGAGTTTACTATTAACAATATAACAAATAACAATATAAATCTAAGCATTTTCTAAAATAAATGAAAGGTTTATATATATTATTTTTCAACTTTTTATTTAATCGTTAGACCAGTTTTAACTCCAAAGTATATTGTTACTATGATTACTTTGCAATTAATTTATCTATTTGATAATTTTTTTTATATATTTATTCGCTTTGGGAAATGAATTAAAGCTCCTCATCTCCGAAATCTAATTCTTCTGTCTCAGCTACAGTGTTAGTCACATCATCTTTTTTTGAGAATGGTCCCCAACCTCCTTCAACACTAGATTTCGCCACAGATCTTGAGTACCGTTCAACAATATCATTATAATTAGATAAGAAATCATCCCATTCAGCTATCCTTCTGACGTTAAGTTTACACGAAAAGTCAGTATGTACAGGATAAAACCAATACAACATATCATTACTAATACGGATGTCAAGACTAGACACAACTTTAAGATTATTTATATGATAGTAACCATTACTATTATATTTACCGTCAACACAATCCATAAAATCATGTTTATATGTTTTATTATCAATTGTAATATTAGAATTAGGAAATATTGACAATTTATCTGCTTTACGCCAATAGTAAATGTCCCAAACTCTTATATCACAACAAATTTTGTCAATTCCAAGATCTACCGCACCATTCTTACATGATTCGTCTTCAGATTCTTTATAAACACAATTATCTAATCTATATTTGAAAGAATTTCTTAGAATTTCTGAAGAAAATCTTAAAGAAGACTTATTAGGAATATGTATATTCGAAACCTCTTTTTCTATTTCTTCTTTCATAGTCTTGAAAGCACATTTTTCGAATTTAGTTGAATATTCCTTATTCTTAGCCATTTTTGCATTGAATTTAACAGCTATATCAGCTAATGATATCTGTTCAGGAAGAGACTCTTCTGAACCAACAGAATATTCCATTTTCTTATCATTATAAGAATTTATTATCTTTAAAATTCCATAAGCAATCGCTAATGAAAATAGTATTACATTTAAGTTTATTATTTTAATCATTTTGTTATAAATAAAAAAGGTTTTATTAAAAAATATTTCAAATTTTTTATTTTATCCTAAAATAAAAATAAAACAAGTTAGCTAATTTCTGCAGAGATAGTACAGCACTGTGCTCCATAAGACCAATATGCATTTCCACTATGATGATAAAGGTGCATTGACTTAACAACTTCATTTGCACCAGGGCAAGTAGAGTCGTGATCACCTCTACCCATCTCTTCCCACTCCACCCAATGACATGATGAAAATCTTATAGAAGATTTATTAGGGATATGTATGTCTAAAATCTCACCTTGTAGTTGTTCTTTCATATCTTTCAACGCATTTTTAGTCTTAGCAGTCTCTTCACTGAATTTAGCAGTAATATCAGCTAATGATTCAGATTCAGAACCATATTTGAATTGAAGAAACTTTTTGTACGATTCTTTAATAGGATCCGGCATTAGGAGATATACAGGTAGTACTTTTTCTGCAACCACAACAGGTGACCTTCTTGACCTATCCATATGAGATTGCATCTGCGTATCTCCCCAATCATCGAGGTTTGATACAACAGATGATGGATCATCCATATCTCCAACACCACTTCCACTAGTTACGAAAATGGTGTCCTTTGAATAGGACTTAACTTCTCTCTCTGCGTTAGTCTTTGTCAACGAATTAGACACACCAGCCTTAGCAGAGAATGGCCCCCATCCACCACCTACGGAAGCTTTCACAATAGATCTTGAGTACGCTCCAACAAGATTAGCAAAATTAGATATCTCACTAAACATAGTAATGGAACCTCCCAAGTCAATACTAGAAACGAAAAAATCACCCCAAATCATTGAGAATTCAATATATTTATCTATGATTTCTTGTTCTTCTCTTGTTGGATTATTTACATCTCCTCCCAAATTGTTTTGATACATACCATTTACAATTCTACGATCAGGAAACTCAGGAAGAGAACTTGCAGCATTAGTAAAATCAGGTTTTACAAAAGGTATCAAATTCTGCTCCGCTTTGGCCTCATATGTCTTCTGAAACAATATACTTTTTGCTACAGCAGTGTCTGACTTGGACAAGGACACCATAGCACTTCTCTGACCAGAAGAAACACTAGCCTTAAACATGCCTCCATACCCTCCAGAAACACCTATTTCAGTAGCCCTCGCCTTTTGGTACTCTGTTGTACTCTCAAACAACTCTGTAGAAGAAACAGCTGAGCTTTCATGGTTTTGATCGAAATTCGCTATGAAATCGGGTCTCTTATACTTTATGTCTGTAATAGGATTAGTGAAAGTATTACCTTTCTCAAATGTTTCAACTAAAACACTAGAACCATGTGTATCACTTACTGGATCGTACGACCTACCAATATATGTCGATCCAGGTGCATGATCAAGCATATCATATTCAGATAATTTATCATCTTCTATCAATGCATGATTAGCAGCAATTTCTGAATTAATAATTGAGCGAATACTAAACAATTCTTTATTGTCTGAATACAAAACACCATTCCTAACATCCAAAATTGGTGTTGATCCGTTAATACCATTAGCACCAGTTGGACCAGTAGCACCTGTATCTCCTTTGCCTCCTTTAAATTCAGAAAGATCAAATAATGGTACTACTGATACAGAAGAATAGAGTTTATTGTCATGGACATAAAAACTAAGTGTATTTCCTGAACTTACAACTTTAGATTCAGAATCATCATCATTTGATTTCATTTGTTCAATTCTTCTCGAATTGATTGAAGCAAATAATGCCAATGAACCTAATCCTAATATGAGCAAAAGAATCCAAAATGCCCAACATCTGCTCAATGTTTTAAGTCTATTCCTAGTTTCTTCAGAATAGCTTTTCTGTTCCCTTTTCCATTCTTCATCTAGTGAAGAATGAGCAGGAGCAGAAGGTAGAACTGGAGTAGCTTCTCTAATTCCACCTAATTCAAGTTTATTATTGGTTGATCCAGAAGAATCAGAGCCATTTAAGTTTTTATTATTATTCAACATTGTTATCGAAAATAATTAGTTACGGATAGTGTTTATATTTCAATTTTTTTATCTTTAGGATTTATAATGACGAAATACATATTTATCTTAGGAGGTGTAATATCCGGTCTAGGAAAAGGAGTAACAAGTGGATCAATAGGTGCAATATTAAAAGAAATGGGACTAAATATAACAATAAAAAAATTAGATCCATATCTAAATGTAGATCCAGGAACATTAAATCCTATTGAACATGGTGAAGTTTATGTAACTAAAGATGGAGGAGAAACTGATCTAGATTTAGGTTACTATGAAAGATTTGCAGAGATAGAAACAACAAAAAATAATAGTACTTCTTCCGGAAAACTAATGTTCGAACTATTAAAAAAGGAAAGAAAAGGCGACTTCTTAGGAAAAACAATAACAATGATTCCTCATTTTACAAACACAATAAAAAATTTTATATATGCAGACTCAGATAAATATGATGTTATTATTTGTGAAATAGGTGGAAGTGCTGGAGATTACGAAGCAAATGCTTTCTTGGAAAGTATCAGACAAATAAAACAAGAGAATGAGAATGATTCAATAATCTGTTTTCTTTCATATTTGGTTTATTATCAAGCTTCCAAGGAATTGAAAACTAAACCAACTCAAGTTGGATTAAGACAACTAATGTCTGCTGGATTAGAAACTGATTTAATTTTCTTAAGATCTGAATATGAAATGAGTGATGTTATTAAAGAAAAAGTAGCACTATATGGGAACGTTAAGAAAGATGATATTATTGCTGCGTATAATGTTTCATCTATTTATCAAGTTCCATTAGAATATAAAAAAGAAGGGTTAATAGAAAGACTTAGGAAAAAACTTAATATCCAAGAAAAAAAGATAGCAACCTTTGACAAGTGGACCAAATTAAATAATCAAATTATTAACTTAAGACATAAAATAACATTAGGATTAGTTGGTAAATATGTTGAATTGGAAGACGCATACTATTCAGTTATTGAATCAATAAAACATGCTGGATGGTATTATTCAACTAAAATTGATATTGTATTTATAAATGCTAGGCTAGATTCAACTAGAGATATAAATGATGAACTTAAAAATTTAGATTGTATTCTGGTTCCTGGAGGTTTTGGTACTTCAGGAATAGAAGAGATTATTAAAGCAATTACATTTGCTAGAGAAAATTTAATTCCTTATATGGGAATTTGTTTAGGTATGCAACTTGCTGTTGTTGAATTTGCAAGAAACATGGCTGGAATTAAAAATGCATCATCAAGTGAATTTGGAAGAGATACAAATGAATTCGTAGTTGACTTAATGACAGAATGGAAAACTGATGATAAAACAATAGAGAAAAGAGACAAAGATGAAGATAAAGGAGGAACCTTAAGACTTGGTAGCTACGATACTATAGTATCGTCTGGATCATTAGCAAATAAAATTTATGAGTCTAATAATTTTAAAGAAAGACATAGACATAGATATGAAGTTGATATTAAGTATAAAGAAATATTAGAATCGAAAGGTATGATATTTTCTGGTTTATCTCCAGATGGAAAATTACCAGAAATAGTAGAAATTAATGAATTTGTTCTAAATGAAAAATTAGTAAAACACCCTTATTTTATCGCAGGACAATTTCATCCTGAATTTAATTCAAGTCCGTTCATTCCTCATCCAATGTTTAAAGGTCTTATAAAAGCTGCTTTAGACATTAAATTGAAACGAACAAATAATTAAGATACAATACATAAATCTTCATCAAAATTAAATCTATTTTGTATATTATCATTATAATTAAAATACAAATTATCAGATCTAACCTCAATATTACGATTAACATTTGGTTTAATGTAATTTTTAGTCAAAAAACATCTATTCCATTTATCTTTTAATTCAATTACCATACCAGTATCATCTATAAACATGTAAACATATTCCCCATCAACCGTTTCAAATAAAAAAGCTACTCCCATTTTAGTTCTCTTAAAAGTTGATGGTTTTGAATCTAAATTTGACTTCAAAGAAAAGTAAAAACTTTCTAAAATCTGATAAAATTCTCTTTTTTTATATTTATCTATATCATCTTTTAATTCAACCAAATCGTTCTTTACCAAAAATGAATATATAAATACTCCTTTGTATTCTTTCGGTATAGGTGAAATTATATTGAATATCATTGTTTTTGAATCATCATCTTCAAGATCATAATCCTCTGAATCAGTATCACAAGAGGGTATTGTTGTAAAGTCAATCTTTACTTCATTTAAATATTTGTTCAAGCTATTTAAATAATCATTTACAGTATTATCATTATCATATACATTTTTAGCAGAAATTATATGAGTAGAATTCATAATATTATAGAAATAATCAATATTCATATTTAAATTAATTTCAACTTTTTTACTAAAAATAATTTATCTATAAAGAAATAATAATGATATTATCAATAATATTAAAATAATAATAATTATATAAATAAGATTCATATTTGATTCTTCATTAGAATCTTCATCACTTATTTCTTCTTCTGTTTCTTCACTAACACTAGAATCAATTTTATCTTCATCATTACTAGATTCTTCAATATCGGTTTGTTTATCTTCTTCAGTTTGTTTATCTTCTTCTTTAGGAATATTTTTGAAATCACATTCCCCTTGTAATCCTTTTGTAATTTCATCGTTAAATAATGGTTCAACACAATCATACTCTTTATCTTTTTCAAATGGACAAGTTCCTGTTCCTGAAGCTTCTCTTTCTATAATAAACTTTCTTTTACAGTACTTATTACACTTACCCCATTTTCCAGAACAATTATGATTTTCTTCTCCTTCTTTACAATCTTCAGATTTACATGCCTGCCATGTTCCGTGTTTATATGTTTTTCCACCATTTTTACCTCTAAGAAATCTATTATTTTTTTTAGCACAACCTGATTTTTTTATATATTTAGGAGTCCATTTATCAGAATTTTTATCTGTTAGTTTTTGACAAGGTGAATATATTTCAATAGCATCAACAGGAATTAGATTATTAGCAAAATTTTCAAATAACTTCTCTGATAATATGCCTTCTGTATTGTAAACATAATTTTTCATATATACCTTCATAGATAAAAAATTGATTAATATATCAATAGATTAATTGATTTACATAATATTTTTGTTTGATATGGTGAATGGATATAGAAATAAACATATATACTGGATTTGGCAATGTTACGATGGTGATTCTTTTCAAATTGGCCACTCCTCTTCTTGTAAAGGATGTTGGATGTGGAACCCAAAATATGGCAGTGATGGTGCAATTAAATGGAAAAATAGAAATTCTGGAAAAATAATGATTTGTTGTAACAGATCTAAGTTAAAATATACTTACGCATTTAATTTGTTTGTAATAAATTGCAAGAAAAAATTAGGTGAAAAGTTTTTTGCTAGAAACTTTAAATTAGTTAGTCATATTATTTCTAAAAAAAATATTGTTAATAGGATTGATTGTTATAATTACTTATTAAGTAAATATAATATAAATTATGATGTAATCAATTGTATATCTGAATATACAGAAGAAAATAGTAGAGACATAAAAAATTTATTAAAGTATTATAATTAGATGGTATTATCAACCACCTAAATAAATAAATCTATAGTATATTAGTTATGACCGATAGTAATCCAAAAACTACAGGCTCCAAATCAACCCCAAACAATCAAAACGAACAAAACAACACAACTAATAGCTTTAAAAAAGAATACATCAACTACGGTTTAGCCGAATTGAGATTAGATGCACTCAAGACAGCTTTCCAAAATCAAAAAAATGGTGAAGAAGAAATACACGGACCTGCTCTTGTCGGAATAATTGACACAACTGTTGCAGAAAAAGAAAAGGTAAAGGAAAAAGTAAAAAAACCAGAACCAAAAGATTAAAAAATTGATTAATGTATAAATTATTCAATATGAATTTAAATATGTCAAATTTATATAGAATTATTCCACTTAGAGTTTTGAGAAGAACATCCGGAGTAAAATTCGATGAAATGGTTCCATCAGATATTCCAAAAATACATGGTATAGATAGGGTTATTCACGGTCCAAATAGTATTTCACCTGGTCCTATTGATAATATCAAAAGGCCATGGTATATGCATAAAGGACAAGATGATAACCTTATGGTTCTCCAAGGAGAAAGATATGTTGATATATATGAACCTAAATCAAATCAATCTGCATCATTTATTATCACTCCCGATAAAGTTTATAAAAATGATAAATTATATTTTGATGGACCTGCAATGGTGGTATGGCCTGCAGGTGTATTCCATAGAATTATTAGCGGTGATCAAGGTAGTATCAGTGTAAATTTTGCAACTAGAACCAAAGATTTTGATATTGAAGATAACTTTAATATATATGGTCTTAATAAATATAATGGAGAATATGTATTGCTTAGAGATGGTTCAGAAGATCAACCAGATTTAACGTATAAATATCCAAGTTCTGAAATTAAAGAATTATTTAAACAAGATTAATCGAAATATTTTTTGTCAGAGAATAATATTATTCTCGTCATTCCAAATATTATGAAAATAATTTTATTTATTCGTATAATTTTTTTATTTCTTTTTCAAAAGATAATGGATTAGATTGAGGACCAAACCTTTTTACAGGAAGTCCTTTATCACATAAAAATTTTGTATAATTCCATGGAATATCTTTACCGATAATCCCTGGTTTTTTATTTTTCAAGAAAGTATAAAGAGGATGTTCATTCTTTCCATTTACATCAATTTTACCAAATACTGGGAAAGTTACATTTTTATTTTTAATGAATTCTTTAATTTCATCATTACTTTTATATTCCTGATCTCCAAATTGATCTGATGGAAATGCTAACACTCCTAGTTTAGGATATCTTTTGTAAAGAATTTCTAACTCCTCATAATTTCTTGTAGCTAATCCTCATAATGATGCAACATTGACAACAATTATTGGATTCAGATCCTTATAATCAGATAAATATACATCATTATTATCTAAATCTTTAACAATAAAATCAAATATATTATTGATATTTCCGATTGGTTTACCTAATTTAGGTTTACAATTGAACTTCATATAAATAAAATATACTGTCTTTTTTAAATATTTATCGATGATAGAATATTGAAACTACTTAAAAATTTTTTATTATTAATCAGTAATAATGGAATTAAAATTAAAAGAGCTTCCTTTTGAATTATTTGATAAAATTTACTTATATGTAATTTTTAGACCAAGAACATATAAACAACTAAAAAAAGCTGTGGATGAATATTGTGATTCAGTTTTTGATGTAGAGTTTACTCCAACAGAGATAATAATGAATCATTTTCTTGGGTTTCCAAATCCTGATTTTAAACAAGAAAAAATAAAAAGAGAAAATATGATATTAAAGTATGGTCATATTTCAAATTGGGATGTATCACTAATAAAAAACATGATACGATTATTTAGAGGAAAGAGAGGATTTAATTCAGATATTTCAAATTGGAATGTATCGAATGTAAAAAATATGAATGAAATGTTTAAAGACTGTAGAAATTTTAATCAAAATCTTAATAATTGGGATGTATCTAATGTTAATGATATGTCTCACATGTTTAGAAAATGTTATAAGTTTAATAGTCCATTAGATAAATGGAATACGTCAAAAGTAACAAATTTAAGTTATATGTTCCAGGATACAACTAATTTTAATCAACCAATTGGTAATTGGGATGTAAGAAGAGTGAAAAAAATTAAAAACATGTTTAGCTTAGCTAAAAAATTTAATCAAAATATTAATGATTGGAAATTAAATAAAGTTATTAGTTTAGAAGAACTATTCTATTGTGCTTCTGATTTTAATCAACCGCTAGATAAATGGAATGTATCAAATATAAGAGAATTTAAATCTATGTTTAAGTTTGCAACAAATTTTAATCAACCATTAAATAAATGGGATGTTTCAAATTGTACTCATTTTAGATGTATGTTTTCAAATGCAACTAATTTTAATCAACCATT
>CENU01100312.1_pt1 | contig 13944 bp, 11 predicted proteins | sample 361331 | NCBI WGS metagenome assembly CENU01 (sample SAMEA2619766, study PRJEB7988) | marine metagenome | isolation source: saline water (ENVO:00002010), including
CATCAAAAGATATCCTATAGCGAGTGCGCAGCTATAGGAATGTGGTTACGCGCGATAGGAATGTGGGTGAGTCGAGGGTTTGGCTATTTCCTGGGCGAACCAATCAACTTCAAACCAATCTCCGGAGAAGGCCCGCCCTCTTGGTTACAACGCGATGGAAGCTTCGAGATCGAAATGACCGCTAAAACACATGCAATGACCGTCCGTACCCGAATTTCTGGTCAAGGCGACCCGGGCTACGGAGCAACATCGAAAATGCTGGCCGAGCTAGGTCTTTGCCTAGCCTTTGATGATCACAGCGAGGCGTTGCACCGAGCCGGCGTGCTGACGCCTTCTACCGGATTGGGACATGCTCTAATTTTGCGTCTGACTCAGGCTCAAGGCGGAAAGTTCATGCAGTTCGATATGGAAACTCCCAAAGAAAACACCTAAGGGGTTTCAGACGATATTTTTACTCCCACTCAATAGTTGCTGGCGGTTTGCCCGATATATCGTAAGTGACCCTAGAAACCAAAGGTATCTCGTTAATGATGCGGTTGGAAACGCGTTCAAGCAGCTCGTATGGTAAATGCGCCCATCGGGCGGTCATAAAATCAAGTGTTTCGACTGCTCGCAGAGCTATGACCCATGAAAATCTCCGAGCGTCGCCAACCACGCCAACTGATTTAACAGGCAAGAACACAGCAAATGCTTGACTAGTCTTTTCATACCAATCGAAGTGACCTAGCTCCTCTATAAAAATCGCATCGGCTTCTCGCAAAATGTCGATGTAGTCTTGTTTTACTTCTCCTAGAATACGAACTCCCAAACCGGGACCCGGAAAAGGGTGCCTATAGACCATTTCGCGAGGCAAACCTAGCTCAGTCCCTACCTTTCTAACCTCATCTTTGAATAACTCTCGAAGTGGTTCAACCAATTCTAAATTCATCTCATCAGGAAGGCCTCCAACATTATGATGAGATTTAATAACATGCGCCTTTCCTGTCTTTGATGCAGCCGATTCAATGACATCAGGGTAAATCGTTCCTTGAGCAAGAAATTTTACATTTGCTATCTTTTGAGACTCTTCATCAAAAACCTCAACAAAGGTATTGCCTATCAGCTTTCTCTTTTCTTCAGGGTCAGACACGCCAACTAGATTACAAAGAAACTTCTCCTTTGCTTCGACCCGAATTACTTTAACCCCGAGGTTCTTTGCGAAGGTCTCCATTACCATATCGCCCTCATTTTTGCGCAGCAAACCATTATCAACAAATACGCAGGTTAATTGATCTCCAATGGCTCGATGCAGCATAGCCGCTACCACCGATGAATCGACACCCCCCGATAAACCCAACAGGACGTTATTATTACCTACCTGCCTTTTTATGCGTGCTATCTGATCGTCGATAATCCCTGCAGCTGTCCATAAGGGCTTGCAATTACATATGTCGAGCACGAAATGTCTGAGAATATTCGCCCCTTGCAAGGTGTGAGTTACCTCAGGATGAAATTGGATACCGTATAGCTTTCTTTCTAGATTTTGCATTCCCGCAACTGGACATGAATCAGTTGAAGCCAGCAGTTCAAATCCTCTGGGTAAGGAACAAACTTGATCTCCATGGCTCATCCAAACGTCCAGAAACACGGCACCATTGGCATCTTGATGATCTCTTATGTCACAAAACAGAGGAGACTGACACTCAATACGAACCTTGGCATACCCGAACTCACGAACTTCAGCACTCTGAACTTCACCGCCCAACTGTCCCGCCATGGTCTGCATGCCATAGCAAATACCTAGTACAGGAACGTTAACATCGAACAGTCCATTCGGTGCCTTTGGACCAGCATCAGTATCGGTAACAGATTCAGGACCACCTGAGAGAATTATACCGCGAGGTTCGAATGCCTCCAATTCTTCAAGTGAAATATCCCAAGGACGGATCTCTGAAAAGACGCCTGCCTCACGAATCCGTCGAGCGATCAATTGAGTGTATTGCGAACCAAAATCCAGAATAAGAATCTTGTCGAGTTGGATATCAGTCATTGTTTCAACCCATGGATCAAATGGGCCTTTGATCGAGACCCAGGTCACTTAATTCAAGAGCCACTAACTTCCACTGACGGGATAGTTAGGCGCCTCTTTTGTTATATGAACGTCATGGACGTGACTCTCATTCATACCGGCAGCAGTTACTCTAACAAAGTTCGGTTTTGTTCGCATCTGATCGATATCAGTACATCCCGTATAGCCCATGGCTGACTTTAAACCGCCAGTCATCTGATGAATTATATTGCCAACTGGTCCTTTGTACGGAACACGGCCCTCAATACCTTCAGGGACCAATTTTTCCGCACCAGCGCTGCTATCTTGAAAATATCTATCGCTTGAACCTTCTATCTCAGCCATTGCTCCCATGGAGCCCATACCCCTGTATGATTTGTATGAGCGCCCTTGATAGATCTCAATTTCACCCGGCGCCTCTTCAGTGCCAGCAAGAATCGAGCCCATCATTACCGAATGCGCGCCCGCAGCAATAGCTTTGGCCATGTCGCCAGAAAAACGTATGCCTCCATCTGAAATTACTGGTATCCCTGTTCCACTAAGCGCTTTAGCAGTCTCTGAAATAGCACTTATTTGAGGCACGCCTATACCTGTAACAACGCGTGTTGTGCAAATCGATCCTGGCCCTATACCCACTTTGACTCCATCTGCACCAGCGTCGGCAAGGGCCAACGCTCCCTCGGCCGTGGCAATATTTCCGCCTATTACTTGAATATCGGGAAAATTAGTTTTAATCCAACGAACGCGATTGAGCACATTCAATGAGTGGCCATGGGCAGTATCCACCACCAAGACATCAACATTAGCTCGCACTAGTGCCTCAATACGCTCATCTGTACCCTTTCCAACTCCTACAGAGGCGCCTACCCTAAGGCGACCTTGATCATCCTTGCAAGCGTTCGGGTACTGCTCAGCTTTATCGATGTCAGTTACCGTAATGAGCCCCTTGAGTTCGAAAGCGTCGTCTACCACCAGTACCTTTTCGATCCGATGGCGAGCAAATAGCGCACGCACCTCATCTGGGCTCGCGCCCTCTTTCACAGTGATTAACCGCTCTCTGGGCGTCATTACCGAGGTAACCAGAGCATCCATGTCAGTAGCAAAACGGACATCTCTGCGCGTCACTATTCCAACGAGGTCGCCTTGTTCCAAGATTGGAACACCGGAAATATTATTGGCAGATGTAAAAGCTTGCAGGTCTCGTAGAGTGGCTTTTGATTCAATAGTAAATGGGTCTTTAACCACGCCACTTTCATATTTTTTAACCGTCCACACCTCTCGGGCCTGCCTCTCAATAGACATACTTTTGTGAACGATCCCTATGCCGCCCTCTTGTGCAATAGCAATCGCCAAACGAGACTCAGTAACAGTATCCATAGCCGCTGAAAGCAGAGGAACTTGCATACCGATCTCTCGAGTCAATTTGGAAGTTATAGAAACATCTTTAGCAGTCACCTCGGAATAACCGGGTACTAGGAGAACATCATCAAATGTTAATGCTTCATTGTTAACACGCAACATGGAGAGAGCCTACCGGGACAGTGATTAACTGTTTTAAGAAGTAAGCACCTTATTATAGGCCAGCAACAGCGCAGCAGTAAACAATTATTTGGCTGTCTAGACCGGCTTATAAACTGCTGATTTATCAGTTATTTCATAATTTTCAGGCACATCATTTAGTAATCGATCAAGCGCGCGAAACAGATTACTTTTACGAGTATAAAACTCTATACTTCTTCCATGGATATTACACCGGAAGGTAAAAGAATTTTCAGTGTCGGCGAACTTAATCAGAATGTTAGGGAAATACTTCAATCCCACCTACCTCTGATTTGGGTGGAGGGGGAGATTTCAAATCTCAGCCAGCCGACTTCAGGGCATTGCTATCTGACTCTCAAGGACAAAAATGCTCAGGTTAACTGCGCAATGTTTCGCAACAGGAGACATGCTTTGCAATTTGAGCCAGGAAATGGCATGCAAGTGATTGTACGTTGTAAGGTGGATCTCTACTCGGCACAAGGAAAATTTCAGCTAATAATTGAAGAAATGGAAGAAGCTGGGGCTGGCGCCCTTCAGCGACAATTTGAGCAACTCAAAAACCGACTTAAGGACGAGGGTTTATTTGATCAGCAATCAAAAACACCTATACCGAAATCAATAACTCAGGTTGGCATAATAACGTCCCCTACAGGTGCTGCAATCAAAGATATTCTTTCTGTTTTCAAGAGACGCTTCCCATCAATTTCAATCACCATTTATCCATCCCTAGTCCAAGGTGAGCAAGCCGCACCAAGCATTGTGAATGCCATCCAAATAGCAAACTCTCATAACCGTTGCGATGTTTTAGTCATTAGCAGAGGCGGAGGATCACTTGAGGATCTTTGGCCATTCAATGAGGAAGAGGTCGCTAGGGCTGTCTACAAAAGCCAACTGCCTATCGTCAGTGCTGTGGGTCATGAGGTTGACTTTACTATCGTTGACTTCATTTCGGACCTCCGAGCTGCTACCCCCTCAGCAGCTGCAGAAATTCTGAGTCCTAATAGAAATGAAATTATTGCTAAATATATAAAAGCATCGAGTTCTCTTAATGAGGCTATGGTAAGAAAGATTCGAACACTTGATCAAAAAGCCGACTTCCTCAGCCAGAGACTGCGTCATCCCAATCAAAAACTGAAGGAACAAGCTCAGACGCTCCACCTCATGAGCAAGAACCTCTCGAATGCAATGTTATCCAACCTAAAACAGAAACAACTGCATACCACCTCTTTAAAAGATCGCCATTTTCGGCAGCATCCAAGTAAAACTTTGTCCGCCAATGGCAGAACTCTCGTTCAGTCTGTAAAATTGTTGTGTAAACACATGACATCTCGATTACAACATTCGCAACAAAGATACAACCGGACCACTCACCTACTCAATACAGTTAGCCCGCTGCAAACACTCAGTCGAGGCTACTCAATCGTTAAGGACGTGAATGGATCAGTTGTGAAGTCTATCGAGGACATCGAAGATGGAGAAAGATTAAAAGCTCATGTCTGCGATGGCGAGATAATGCTTGAAGTTACTGGCACATCAGAAAATTCGTTAGGGTCCGATCAAGGATAAAAAAGACAGTAAGATTGATCTCCGGTAGGTAAGTATGCTGAGAAGAATTGGATGCGCAAAGGAGTGTTCGTTACCAGACTATCCAGCGGGAACACACTATAACCCTCAATCATGACGTTTGTTATATTTCACCTCTTTTCTGCTATTTACAGGCCTTCGCTCATTAGATATTGATCTACTTCCACGATAGGGATTTTTTCCTGTTCGGTATTTGACCCTCACGGGTGTTCCATGCAATCCTAATTCTCGACGATATACCTTCTCCAAGTAACGCGTATAGTGGGAAGGTAAAGCATCCGTCTGGTTACCATGGATTATAATCACTGGAGGATTTCTTCCGCCTGCATGAGCATACCGCAATTTTATCCGGCGCCCCTTGGCCATGGGGGGCTGGTGTTCCCCGACAGCTCCCTCGAGAATGTTCGTGAGTCGAGCTGCGCTAAAGGTTTCATTGGCAGTTGTATAGGCGGCTTTCACTGAGCGATAGAGATCACCAACCCCAGTTCCGTGCATTGCAGAAATAAAATGCACATCAGCGAATTCGGCAAATCTCAACCGCCGCCGGAGTTCAATTTTAATATGCTCTCGAGCATCGGGCTCAAGACCATCCCATTTATTTATGCCGACTACCAAGCCTCGCCCAGCATCAATCACGATGCCTAACAGATGTAAATCCTGTTCAACCAATCCTTCGTGGGCATCTATTAATAAAATCACTACGTTGGAATCTTCAATTGCTTTTAACGTTTTAACAATCGAAAATTTTTCGATCGCAAGTTTAATATTTTTGCGTTTACGAACCCCAGCGGTATCGATGAGAGTGTATTTCGTATTATCCCTTTCATAATCTATATATATGCTGTCTCGGGTGGTACCTGGCTGGTCGTAAACAACCACTCTATCCTCACCTAACAAGCGATTCACAAGCGTAGATTTTCCAACATTAGGCCTGCCGACTATTCCAATCTTGATACTATTATCTGAGTCTAAAGTAACCTCTGCGCGATCAGAGAAGCCACTCAAGACCTGCTCCATCATCGATTTCACGCCGCGCCCATGAGTCGCCGTAATTGCAAACAGATCGCCAAATCCGAGTTGATAGAAATCAGCAGTTGCCTGCACAGGATCCAAGCCATCAATCTTGTTCGCTAGAACATATATCTTCCGATTTTTACGTCGCAATCTCTCAGCAATGATATAGTCACCAGGGGTGATGCCAGACTTACAATCAACTATAAAAAAAACAGTATCCGCCTCTTCGACGGCGGCAAGGCTTTGATCAGTCATTTCCGCTCCAATCCCACGGTTGTCTTCACTTATGCCACCTGTGTCTATTACCAAAAAACGCCGATCGAACATATCCCCGTGACCATACTTTCGATCTCGGGTAAGGCCTGAGTAGTCAGCCACGAGAGCATCCCGACTCTTTGTCAGCCGATTAAAGAGAGTTGATTTACCTACATTTGGTCTGCCTACAAGGGCAATTACGGGGGACATGAAAAAGACCTATGTTTAAAATCGCGATCCATTCTAGGAGGAAGCTTCTTTATCTAGGTTCAATCCTATATGCGCTCACAGATCCATCATTGGCCTGAACAATTAAACGATCGGATCGATTTAGCATGGGGGCATCGATTCCACTGCCGTCGACTCGCACTCGGCCCATGAAACGACCGTCGTCACTATTCAAGAAGTGTAAATAACCCTCAGCATCAGCCACTGCTACCATTTCACCAAAGACAGTGGGCGCAGTTAAACGGCGCAAAAACAAACCTTCATTCTGCCAAACCGAACGGCCGTTGCCTGCTTTGAACGCACGGATAATATCATCTGCTTCGGTAACATAAACTTGAGCCTGCCCATAGGCTGGGGAATCATGCGAGGAAGTGTCCTGAAACCAAAGGTTTCGTCCTGTTCCACGGGTGATGGCTCCCAAGCGCCCCTGATAGCTAACCGCATAAACCACATCGTTAATCAAGATTGGGTTACCATCAATATCTACCATTCGCTGCAACTCTGTCCGTCCCTTAGGGAGGGCAATCCGAGTCTCCCAAATGATAGCTCCGTTCTCCGGATTGAATGCAATCAACTTTCCCGAGTCAAATCCCGCCAATACCATGTTGCTGGTGACGAGGGGACTACTTGTGCCCCGCACCGATAGAATCGGCGCGTCGCCATCATGGTACCAAATTTCATCGCCCGTCTCTGCGTCAAGTGCATATATTTTATCGTCAATTGTCTGAACCACAGCCACTTTGCCGTTGCTTTGCGGACTGGTTAACACTTCGGTTTTCATTTGAGAGGTCCAGGCCATAGTTCCGTCGCTAGCATCAAGAGCTATGACTTCACCTTCAATGGTTCCAACCATTACTAGATCTCCGCCATAACCTACTCCTCCGGAGATGCTCTCCTCTATGTCGACACTCCAAAGCCTCGATCCATCAACTAAAGACATTGCACTAACCCGTCCGCCATGATTTGCGGCAAAAACCGTCTTATCGCTAGCGCTGGGCCTCAAGCTCCTCCAATATTTTTCTTTAGAGCCCCCCAAAGACTTTGACCAGATCTTTTTGATACGAATTTCTTCAACGAATGACTCTAACTCTGCCGGTTTAATTTCATTTTCATCATCATCACCAAACCAACTGCATCCGGATACACCTACTAGGAAAACAAAAAGATAAGGCCTCAAGATTAATCTAATCACAGCTTATCGCTCTCCGATTCAACTTCCTCTGTTGCCGGTTTTTCCGGCAATTCCCGTGTGGCTTCAGCAGTCACCTGCTTAATTTTAATTTCCAACAAGCCATTGAGCATATTATCACCCGACTGATTTGACTGCAGCGCTGCCTTATATGCAGTGTAAGCTGCCGGAGCGTTTCCCTTATCAAACAAGAAATCACCAATTGCCTCTTTGTAAAGAGGTTCAAGCGCACCGGCACTTACCCCCTGAAGCAATCGCAAAGCTCCATCAACATCGCCTCTCGCTGACTCAACGCGCGCCAGACGCAGTCTGACGAGTTGTTCATCCACCTCAGGAAGATCCATATCCAACAATCGACTCAACTCGGCTCTCGCACCATCTAGATCGCCCTTATCTATAGCGACTCGCGCCAGAGCCATCGAGGACAACCAAGCATACGCAGACCCGGTATTAGTTTTTTGAAGCTTCTCAGCAGCTCGAACGATTTTTTCTCTTGTAGAGCCATCGGTATCATCGCCAAGTTGATCTGGCCACAAATCCAGAATCTCAGAAAATTGCTCCGAAGCCAAATGCGCGTTCTGGACTTGTCGATGGTCCACATATTGCCATCCTAGATATCCGGAAAGCACTAGCACTAAACCCAACATAGTCTGCTTTCCATACTCAGACCACCAAGCTTTTATTGCCTCTATTCGCTCCTCATCTGTACTGTATTCAGCCACTTAAATTCCTCTATTAAATAAAAATAGGTTGCATAAAATCCATTAGTCTTTTCCGATCCACTTGTTCTTGTTCTCTGTGCTCGCGCAAAAATTTAACACCCACGACATCTTTCGAGCGCTCGTCTTCGCCTATTATTAGAGCCAATCGAGCTCCGCTTCTATCGGCTTTTTTTAGTTGTGAACGAAAACCACCCGACCCACAATGCTGCTCCACACGTAGCCCAGGAATTTCTGATCGAAGTTGCTCGGAAATTAAAAATGCTTCCTCTGACACATTTCCAACAGCTACCAAATAAACATCCACGTTCTTTCCAAGAGAATCCGGCAATACGTCCATCGCCTTCACAAGCAGCAACAATCGCTCCATTCCCAAGGCAAGTCCTATCGCAAATCCCGGTTTTCCGCCTATCTGTTCAATCAGATCGTCAAAGCGACCGCCTCCACAGACAGTCCCTTGTGCACCCAGCTTATTGGTTACCCATTCAAAAACAGTTTTTGAATAGTAATCCAGCCCTCGCACCAAGCTATCATTAATTTTATACTCCACACCAGCGGCAGATAATAAACCACACACACGATCAAAATGCACGCGAGAAGTATCATCTATAAATTCTGCCAACCGAGGCGCATCCGCCAAAATCTTTTGAGTATCAATATTTTTACTGTCAAGAATTCGCATAGGGTTTGTGGTCAAGCGACGCTGACTATCATCATCAAGTTGCTCTCTGTAATCCTCAAGGTAATCTACCAAGGCAACCCGATAACGAGCGCGATCAGAGGCTTGACCGAGCGAATTGATTTCCAAAGTCATTGCCCCATCAATGCGGAGTCTACTCCAAAGCCTATCCATCATTATTAAAAGTTCTGCGTCCAGTTCCGGACCCTCAAATCCAAATGCCTCCACGCCAATTTGATGGAATTCTCGCTGACGACCCTTCTGAGGCCGTTCATGACGAAACATAGGTCCTTTGTACCATAATCGTTGCGTTTGGTTGTGCAATAGTCCTTGCTGAACACATGCTCGAACGCAGCCGGCTGTGCCCTCAGGTCTCAGGCTCAAATTATCGCCATTGCGGTCATCAAAACTGTACATTTCTTTTTCGACGATGTCTGTGATATTCCCTATAGAGCGTCGAAATAGCTCTGAATGTTCCAATATAGGGAAACGGATTTCCTGAAAAGCATAGGTCGAGAGAACATCAACAATTGTTTCTTCAAGATACTGCCAGCTAGCTGTCTCCGGAGGACTTATATCGTTCATACCCCGCACGGACTTAATTTTCATCAGTTCACTCCAGTTTTCAAGCCTTTGCTATGATGGCCTCGGCGTCAATCGCGATTTTTTGTTCCTTTGCTCTTGCCTTAGCGCGGATTTCTTGCTCTAGCTGATCGACAAGATTGTCTTGACTGATTTTATGATTTGGCTTGCCATCGATATAGACAAGATTAGACGGAGTGCCACCGGTTAAACCAAAGTCTGATTCTTTTGCCTCACCCGGCCCATTGACTATACACCCAATTATTGAAACATCCATTGGTACGGTGATGTCCTCGAGACGAGTCTCTAATTCATTCACTGTCTTTATCACATCAAAATTCTGCCGCGAGCAACTTGGGCAGGCAATAAAATGTATTCCTTTGTTGCGCAACCTTAAGCTGCGTAACATATCCCATGCAACCCGTACTTCTTCCGCAGGGTCTGCAGCCAATGAGATACGAATTGTATCTCCAATACCCTCCATCAAAAGAGCACCCAGACCAATGGAGGATTTAACTGTACCCGAGCGCAATCCGCCTGCTTCGGTGATGCCCAAGTGAAGCGGTTGCTCTATCAAATCGGCAAGTTTGCGGTACGCATCCACCGCCATAAAAACATCTGACGCTTTAACACTGACCTTATAATCAGAAAAACTGTACTTTTCTAACAGATCAACATTCCTCATTGCCGACTCCACCAGTGCTGATGCTGTTGGTTCGCGATATTTTCTAAGGAGGTCTTTGCCAAGCGAACCCGCATTGACACCTATCCTGATGGGTATACTCAGATCCCGTGCTTTAGAGATAACTTCTCTAAGACGATCTTCGCGCGTAATATTACCCGGGTTAACTCGAAGGCAATCAACACCCAGATCAGCCACCCGAAGCGCTATCTTGTGATCAAAATGAATATCAGCGACCAAGGGCAGGTCAACTCTCTTACGGATTTCTCCAAATGCCTCCGCATCCCTCATGGAAGGAACAGACACTCTCACTATGTCTGCGCCGGCTTTTTGGATCGACTGGATTTGTGCAACCGTGGCTTCAACATCTTGTGTGTTTGTGTTGGTCATGCTTTGAACAGAAATCGGGGCATCACCCCCAACGGCAACAGCACCTAACATAATCTGCCGAGACTTTCTGCGCACTATCGGGTTTTTGTTAAACATGATTAATTCTTTTTAAAGTCTGGTACTTTACGACGCAGTAACAATGAATTTCGCTCAAAGTTCTTGGGATAATAATGCTTCGGTAGCACCTAACTCAAGATGCGAACCGCCTGTTGAGCGGTAAGTTTCGCCTTATACCGCGCCTGACGACGAGTCTTATCATTCACCAACCCAGCTAACTGACCGCAGGCCGCCGCTATATCATCCCCTCTAGTAGTTCTTACGGTGACAGTGTACCCTTCCCTATGCAGAATGTCCCGAAACCGATTCATGGCAACATCCGATACGCGTCGGAACTCGGTTCCAGGAAAGGGGTTGAAGGGAATAAGATTTATTTTACATGGGAGTTCTCGCAAGACTCTAGATAGTTCAAGAGCGTGGCTAGCCCTATCGTTAACCTGGTCCATCAAGGTGTATTCGACAGTCACTTTACGTCGGCTATCTGGCATTTTACTGAGGTACCGACGCGCGCTATCAATAAATTCATTTATAGAGTATTTTTTATTCAATGGGACTAACTTATTACGTAGCTCGTCATTAGGAGCATGGAGAGAAATTGCCAAAGACACATCTAATACATCACCTAATCTATCTAAGGCCGGGAGCACCCCTGCAGTGCTGAGCGTTACTCGTCGCTTTGATAGACTATAAGCATGATCATCCAGCATTATACTCATGGCCTCCACCACATTATCAAAATTCATCAAGGGTTCTCCCATCCCCATCATTACGACATTGGTAATCCTGCGCGTTGTGGTAGATGAAAATTGATTAAATGAATCGGCCGCTATCCACAGCTGACCAATAATCTCGGATGCCGTAAGATCCCTGTTAAATCCTTGTTTTCCTGTGGCACAAAAAGAGCAGTCCAATGCACACCCAATCTGAGAAGAAACACATAATGTTCCCCGACTACCCTCAGGTATAAACACCATTTCAATGCAACTGTCATTTTCTACTTGCACTAACCATTTGCGAGTCCCATCTGAAGAATTTTCACAGCTGACCACTTCTGGCACAACTATTTCCATGCCTTCCGACAACTTTCCCCGAAGAACTTTAGACAGATTCGTCATTTGATCAAAGTCACGAACACCCATTTGATGGATCCATTTGAGAATTTGGGTCGCACGAAACCTTTTTTCGCCCATCATTTCCATTAGATCTGCTAGACTAGACGCCGACATTCCCATCAGATTGACTTTACCGTTACCCCGGACAGCGTCCTCAGTAATGAAAGACACTTTTTCCTTAATCTTCATCGATCGCAAATTTCATCATCGGAAAAAAAGTAGGCAATCTCTCGCGATGCCGATTCTGGCGAATCGGATCCATGAACCGCATTTGCTTCTATTGAGTCCGCGAAGTCAGCACGGATAGTTCCGGTTTCCGCTTTCTCTGGATCAGTTGCACCCATCAAATCACGGTTAACCGATATCGCATTTTCCCCTTCGAGCACCTGCACAAACACAGGGCCTGACGTCATGAAAGCAACCAAATCGTTAAAAAATGGGCGTTCGCGATGCTCTGCATAAAAACCTTCAGCCTTTTCACGACTTAGTCGCTGCATTCTGCAGGCGACAATCGTGAATCCGGCCGACTCAAACCTTTCTAAAATCTGGCCAACAACATTTTTTGCGACCGCGTTAGGCTTTATAATCGAAAGTGTCATCTCATTTGCCATAAAAAATCTCCCAAACAAATCATCTTTATCTTTTGAAGCGGCGGAGTCTAACCATTAATGTTAATGCCTACAACCGGTTTGAACTGTTTGGGCAAAATCCGGTCCAACAATTAGACGTATGCTGCGGTCTGACTTAGGACTAATCAATATTTTCGCCTTAAGTTCATGTGAAAAACCACATCCGGAGAGGTACCCACATCAATGTCTTCTGTAACCGCCATATCCAATTCGTATCCATTAGAAAAATGTAACGTACCTCCCATACTCAGAGCAATGGAATGACCAAGGGCCCTGATGGAACTTCCACCAAAAATCGAGGTTCTGGCATCAAGTTGAAGTTTGAATTCTATCAGTTCACTGTACCTCCAACCCATTCCGTATGATGCAGTCGCATATTCGTCATTCCGTATATTAGCCAGAAGCCCATTACTTCCGCCAATCGAAACTGCTGATAATGATAAGTAATAAGAGACATTGGAAGAAAGCTTCTTTGATGCCGAGGTCCAGATTGCCAGATCATTGGTGCCCGAGCCGGTAAGGTCGAGGATTTTGCCAGAAGAAAATTTCATCTTTAACCCAATGTTTACACTGTCTTCCCAGTCACTCGATAACTCGCGTACTAATGCTATCGACACATCCCCGATTCCTGACTGAACATCATTGATAACCAGTGGCTCCATCCCTCTGCGAAGATATGAGATTGCAAAGGCATTTTTTTCACGGCCTCTCCTAGGCCCAGATGGGAACCCTAGCGTGTTATGAAAGTCCTCTATAAATCCATCGAGAGATCCACCACCATGGCGAATATAAGGCGCCTCCAAGAGAATGTTCCAATTGTTGGTGATTGCATATTCGAGCAGCATGACGTGTCTCGTCGTCTCAGCGTCTATCAATAAACGCTCCGAGCCAGTGGTTGCCATGTGCACCGTATTGCTGAGTTCAGATGTCACTTGCCAGCTAAATTGCTCTTGATTAATGTCAGCGGGAGATGTCACCCTTGGAGCACCAAAGTTCATAGTCAGCGGATTCATATCCCCATAGTTAAGGGGAATATAAGCTGGTTCAGCCCAAAGAATGGTGGGCAATAACCCAAGCATAAGAACTATCTGCTTTGAAATGCATCTCGAGTTGAATATAGGCTTGTCAACCACGCTTAATGGCTCACCCGGACTTGAAAAAAATGCTGCTCTCATATATTTCATAAGTTACCATCATCGGTTTTCATCTCTACCCCTCGAATTTCCGATTTTAGAAAT
>CENU01183069.1_pt1 | contig 13927 bp, 12 predicted proteins | sample 361331 | NCBI WGS metagenome assembly CENU01 (sample SAMEA2619766, study PRJEB7988) | marine metagenome | isolation source: saline water (ENVO:00002010), including
TTCCGGCGCATTGGCGATACTGATTAACACGGTCGGCGCTGCACAGAACATCGTAATCGCTTCTTTCTTGATCAACCGGAAAATCGCTGTCGGCTCAACTTTGCGCAGGCATACATGGGTCATGCCCCGTGCCGTGTTGATCCAGGTGAATGTCCAGCCGTTGGCGTGGAACATCGGTAGAGTCCAGAGATATCGATCTGCCCGGCTAAGATGGTGCTGGGCTAGGGTTCCCATAATGTTGATATAGGCATTGCGATGCGTAATCATGACGCCCTTGGGCCTTGCCGTCGTTCCGCTGGTGTAGTTGATCGTGATGAGATCCGTTTCATTGATCTCGACAGGCGCAAACTGCGGATCATGCCCAGCAAGTGTCTCTTCATAATCAATCCACCCTTCTGCACTGCCTTCCAAGTCAACGAACACTTTTGCCTCGGGAATGTCTTTCCTGATCGATTCCACTGCCTCGATATGGTCGGGATGTGCGCAGACGACTTTGGCGCCACAATGATTGATGATGTACGCGAAGTCCTCGGGTTTGAGCCGGAAATTGATAGGGACTAGTACCGCTCCAATTTGCGGGACTGCATAGTACGCTTCTAGATGCGAGTGGGTATTAGGGGCGATATAGGCAACACGATCGCCCTGCGACACTCCGAGTGCCTGCAGTGATAAAGACCAACGATCGCATCTTTCTAGAAATTCGCGGTAGGTAAACCTGCGATCGCCGTCGACTACGCCCTCCACGTTGGGATAAAGCCGCCTCGCTCGGCGGGCAAACTCCATGGGGCTTAAAGGAATTTCCATACTGTCTCCAGAAGATAACCGGGGTTCGGGCCAATTCAACCTCAACTCAGACACTAAGGCATCGCGCGCAACGGTGTCCAGAGCAATACGCAAGCTCCTCGAACCGATCAGGCATAGCCTTGCCGTCGACCATGCCTGTTGCTGCAGGATTGGCGCATTGAGCGGAATTGAAATGGGCCTGACACTTGCCGAGGTAACGCATAGACCAGGCGGGCTGCAGGCGGCAATGGCTTATTTGTCCCGACCAGCCGCCATCACTTAGTCCTCGCCCAAGCGGACGCTGACTGGGCAGTTTTTCAATTCATCGAGTCGAAAATGACAGAGGGATCGTAGCTGCCCAGGCCTACGATCAACAATACGCAGCAAGCAATAAAGACGGCAATGCCCCGGCCGAGTCGGTCAGTGTGCTCCCCGCTACTTCTTTGTGTCGCAGAGGAGCATTGCCCGGCTGAGTTTTTGGAGAGTAGCACGACGCACCCGAAACCACAGATCACTATTCCTCCCAGTCCTACCCAGAAAGAAAATGCGCCATTCATATGGAGATAAAACAAAGAGAAACTCCAGTCATCACTCCAGAGCCTGAACATTGAATAACCGAAAAAACCCAACAAGCCTAATCGCCAAAGCATCTTGTCACTCTTTTTGCTTTCTTTACTCTGATTTCTCACTTCTTGATTCTGGCTGCGTTAAACCTCAACTGATAATACCCAGCCAGAACAGCAGCAGGATCACCAGCAGCCCGAAGCATCCAAAGAAAACCGCCACCGCCAACGCAACCTGGCGTCTCGTCATTCTGGCGGGCTCCCCAACCGGCTCATTCTCCTCAGTTTGCACTGCCCGCTCGGCAGACAATGTGGCCCTATATCTTTCTTCGAGCCTGTCTGCGTACTGCCGAGACCTGGGTGCAAAGATCATTTGCCGGGATCAGGTCCTACAGGCCTTGTGGAATGACCTCATATCCGGACTCTTCCGGCTCATCATCCAGCATTTCCGCCGGAAACCCTGGCGCGAGAATTTCAAGGCCGGTCGCCTCTTCCAGGCGCTTGATGATATTGGGCGAAAGCTCTCGTTCTCCAAAACGCTTAATGCCATCGTTGAAAATTTCGACCAGCACCGGCGCGATCTCTAGGGGAACATTGTTTCTCGTGGCGACTTCCTGAAAAAGGCCGACATCTTTTTTTACAAGGTCCATTGTGAAGGAGATATCCCGGGAGCCATTAAGGATGACTTGGCTTTCTGTTTCATGAACAAAAGATGTGCCCGAGGAGATCTTCATCGCTTCATAAGTGGTGTTGAGATCCATACCAGCCGCTTTTGCCGTAACCAACGCCTCGCAGCAGGTCACCAGATTCGCAGTCGCCAGATAGTTGGTTAACACCTTGAGAATCGACGCAGATCCCAGCTCTCCCGTGTGCAAAATTCGACGACCCATGGTTTTGAGAAATGGCGCAATCTCTTCAAAGGTTTTCCGATCGCAGCCCGCCAGAATCGAAATGTTCCCCGTAGCGGCGCGATGACACCCGCCAGAGACCGGACAATCTACCGCAGCCCCGCCCCGCTCCATGACCATGGCGCCCAGACGCTTCACCTCGGCCTCATCGGTTGTGGACATCTCCATCCAGATCTTGCCGGCTTTCACTTCAGGCAGCATCTCATCCATTACCGCCGCTGATGCGGCAGGGGATGGCAGGCAGGTGATGACCACGTCGCAGTCCCGCATCATGGACGCGGGTCCATCAGTCCCCTCCGCGCCGCGCGAAACGAAGTCGTTTACGAGATCCTGATTAAGATCATGGACCGTCAAATCAATCTCATTACGCAATAGTGAGCCGGACAATTTGCCGCCCACGTTTCCCAACCCAATGAATCCCACTTTCATCTTTTTGCTCCGCTAAGAGTCACAGGAAAATTAAGCCCCCGACTGTGTTGAAACCCCGCAGCGTTTTACTGTCGATCAAACCGTGGCCAATAACAAAAAACATCTGAATTTGCACAACGTTTAAAGACCCCGTCGAGGATCCTAAAACAAAATTTTGTAAGACAAGCTCGCTTTGAAGCGGTCCGGATGCTCCAAGTCTGATATATAGGAAAAACGTAGTGTGTGATCCTGCTTGGGAAGATAGTCAAATTTAAGGGAAGTTGACGCCAGGTCTGCGGCCCCATCTTTACCAAAGCGTTCAGCGTAAGAAATGCCTATGTTGAAGCGGTCGTGTTGTTTCCAATCCATGCCGATATAAGTCGAGGTATCTGTTAACTGAAAACTCGCTGCGGCGTTTGTTAATCGAGCTGCATAAAGTAATGCACCAATCACTAATACACCGGTTCCGGCCGCCGAAACCGCGTCGGATACCTCGTCTGAATCAGAATCAGAATCACTGGATTCGGCTAAACCCTGGCCACAGAAATTTACATTTCGGCCGTTTCCTGTTCCCAAAGCGCCCTGAGCGCATAAAATATCCCCAAGTGCTTTTGCTGCAGAGGATTCAGAATACAAGGCGTATTCACTAACGATCACAGCTTTTCCAAGCGCTAGCGCCTTTTTTAACATCGCAACAGCTGTATCGGTATCGGCAATAAAGTCACCGGAGGTGTGGTCCCCGATCTGCAGAAATATGTAATCTGCCTGATCATAATAAGTCGTGTTGCCAGTGATGCCGCCAACCCCTGGGGTCAGGTGTACCCCTATAGGCTTGCTTGTGCTTGACTTGAGGTTTGTGACTAGATCGTTGACCTGTACAGCGCTCCAGTACTCATCGCATTCCAAGCAAACAACGTAGGCAGCTGTCACGCCGTCATAATCCGCTACAACCGAGTTCATGAACGCTTTCTGGGCATCCATGGTCCCTTGGTGATCTACAGGGTGTTTAGATTCTGGTGTGAGCCACAAGACAGGTGAAAGTCCAGCATTTTTAAGTTCCGTCAGATAGCTGAGGTAGGAACCTCCGGCTGTTACGGTAGAGCCATGCGAATAGGCGGAGGAGGATGATGCACGAACGTAAAGATCAATGTGGGTATCTCCGTTCATAAGAAGGCGTAATCGTACGGCCTCTCTCTCGGCATCCGACCAATTGTTCGACAGGTACAGGAGCGTCGTGCCGAGCTTTTCTTCCAACGGCCCGAGGAGAAATGATGATCGATAACCATCGAGATCGCCAGCTTGAACAAGGCTGTGAACCATCAGTAGAACGCCTAAGGAGACTACTTGCAGCGTATTTCGCACTTGTTGCATCAAACTATCCGTTATATCCGTTCGACGTTGATTGTTTTTAAACACAAACTCCCATCCGACTCGAGTTTCACTTGGCTTAACCCCAACCCTTTACATCCTGAATCACTATAAACTAGAGTTCCGGTATATAGACTTTGAAGGGTCCGCCGAACCATGGACGAAAAAACCGTGCTAAAAGCACATCTCCAAAAACATTCCGACGTCAAGATTACGGTAGAGATTGAGCCAAAAACTTCACCGATCGATGAAACATTGTCAACTGAAGATCAAGAAACACTGGTCTCAGAAGCAATAGACAAGCCCTGGAAAGTTCTCTATGAGATTAGCCACAAGATCGTATATCCTAAATCTTAAGGGAAGACGGTCAAACGCCTAGCTATAACTAACGAAACATCGCCACAATCTGACTCGAGGCGCCTTTGTTTAGTGCTGGCGTACAGGCCCAAACCATTTCTCCACTACTTCCGCTCTCTCGAACATAGCCATCAGGCACGGATCCGGCCAACCCATAGACACATGTCTTCCCAAAGGCTTTATCAACTACCAGGGTATGGCCTGTGTCAACGCTTACCACCTCGAAACGCTCGGAGTTCATGATCCCAATCCCAAGGCCGACAAGGCCGAGAATAATACCAACCGCAATAACTAATGCCTCTTTCACAATGACTTCCTCATTTATTTGAACCCAAGTTAATCCTATTACTTTCTTTATGAACAAACTGGCTAACAACGCCTACTCTTAATTTATTCATACGTTAGCCAGATACGCTACGGATTTGGCTTGTCGCTAACCTTGTCCACAGAAATTTTGCAATTTGGCAGTTTCACCACAATTATTGTCCTCGCGATCCCGGTCTCGCGTCACGACGTCAGTGAGAATACATCGCCCGAGAAGTCCTCCTACGTAGTCAAATTGATTTGACCCATGCGAGCGAGATGCGACGCCCCCCGGAACCCGCTCCTTAAGCCGCTGAAGACTGATTTTCTATAGAGTGGTCCTTCTCGGCGGAGGCGTCAGAGCCCACTTCATTTGAATCGCTTAACCCTGATACGTTTTCAACAGGCAACTTGACTATCAGCGAAGTTCCCGCGATCCCTAATTCACAGGACGCCATGGGTATTATCAACTCACCTTCAGGGGTCTGGATCACGACATCCTTGGCAAGGAAGGTCAGCATCTGACCCTTATGAAACAAATTGAAGCCATTATATAAACGGGCAATCTGCTCGAGTTCTTGTGGATTTACAGGGGCTTCTGAAGCGCTCGCCTGTTTTTTATTTTTTTCTGTCATGTTTTATTCCTAGGCAAGACTCATTACACCCAATTGAGCGGGCGTAACCGTCGCCCCCACTGCGTTGATCAAATTTTGGGTCGTCATATCACACATTCGGGTAACCGGCATACACCCCATAAAAGTCTTGAAACTGCATGTGTTATGTCTAGTGGGTCCCATAATTATCTGACTCACCATTCCACCCAGAGGTCCTATCTGATCCCCATTGCTCATTACCGGCATACTCATTATATGATGCGCAGGGGTGAATGAAACGAGGCAGTTCATGGCTGCGGTAACTGGGATCACGGTGGATCCGAAACTGATGTCAGGGGCTGGGACCGGGATAAAAGGCAAAGGGGGCGCCGGCGCCCTACACACGTCAGGGAAAGCCATGTTTAAAGCCATTCCGTAACTATTCTGAAACATTCTTAGACTCCCATCACATCATTTATCCGATATGAATTCGCTCGCCATCTACGCGAACGTCTTTTTTTGCCAATACTGCTACATAAGTCGCCTCTGATACGTGTGATCCGGAAACTTTCTGCGCGAACGAACCGCTTTGCACGCATTCGGTTTCCTGCGTTTGACGGAACAAATTCTTAGCCGACTGAAAGCAGTCTATAGTGTTCGTCTTCATACGCTTGAACACAGCCTCCATTGTACCCCCGATAATGGAAACTTCCTTAATAATTGTGCCGGCAAACACTGATGCTTTAACGATCATTGTCACGGTTTTGACTCCAAACTGTTCGGTCTCAGCCTGAATTTTTTTTCGTCCAGTTAAGACGAGCTCCTCATCTGCGTTAATCCGAAACCGCCCCCGGCAGGAAATCGCAATGTCACGGTCCGATTGAATCTCAACCTGACGATCGTCTGACTCCACAACAGCGGTCACTATTCTTTCTTCGTTGCTGAAGCACTGGACAATCACTCTATCCCCTCTCTTCGGTCTAGCAAGGCAACTTAAGGCGAGTTTAGCCGCTCCATAACGGTCAACACCTCCTTCGAGATTTTCTAGAATTATGCTAATGTCATTCGTCTCCGCTACGATGCGAATTTGAGTTGAAAGGAGCACCGTTGGTTTCTCCTCAGTCAACGTCTCCTGATCCAATGCTTTATTCATCAAACTGCACCCAATTTTTCTTTTCGTTCAGAATCCTGTGGACGCGCGAGCGTCCGTAAAGTGCCCACCCAATCCGTGTCGTCGTCCTCAATGAGTTCGTCAAACTTTGATAAACGACAATCGATCTGAGTAAGTCGACTCCCGTACACGATTGTTTTCACCATTTCCCCCATTCTGAAATCTACCGAATCAAAATTCGCTCGCGATGCATCACAATCCATGATCATCGCCTTACCCATCTTGGCCCCTCTAAAACTTGATTGTAATAATGTTGATTCAGTGAATTGCGCGTTGTTTAATATTGCTCCATCAAAAATCGCGTCGGTAATTGAACTTTTATACACTCTCAGGAAGTCTCCCTCAACACTACGAAAATCTGACCCGCTAAAGTCGGATTCGTGAATCCCCATATGCCACGTCTTCGTGTTACAAAACCGAGCACCAACGGACCGCACGTCATAGAACTGTACCTTATTTAGGCTCATGTTGGACCAATCATGTCCAGAGAAATCTCCGCCTTTAAACATGAATTCATTGAACTCAATCGAAGCGAACTTCGTATTTTTGATTGCACTGTCGACGAAGCAGCTATTTTTCATTGCTCCGTTCTGAAAGCATGACGACTCGATTACCCCTTGCATGACCGTTACTCGCTCCCATTCCAGTTCGGAGAACCAAGTCTCTTGAAAGTCCGTTTCCATAAACTGGCCTCCATTTATTCGGGAACCCTCAATTTTGCAATCAAAAAAAGCCGATTTTAGACATTGAACCCCGGACATTCTCGGCTCTATAAACGAGCATCTTTTTAGACTTGTTTTAAGGATCCTAATGTTATTGAGATTGCAATTAGTAAATTCGCAATCCTCAAATTGGCAGTTCATCAGCGCTGATTCACGCAGGTCAACACTATTGAACTTGCATGCCTTAAAGGTGCAAGAAAAAAACGAAACACCGTACCATAGATCCGACACAAACCTCTGTTTTTCAACGGTTTGCTGGCTCGGTTCTTCACCGCGCTCAATTAGCGCTCGCAGTTCTTCATCCGTAATCATCTAGGGAGACCAATCTTGAAGCAATGTTCTTCCGAGTTCACACTCTGAAAAGTGTGCGTCGCCTATTCGCGCATGCAGAAGATCTGCAGAAAACAAATTGCAATTAGAAAATTTAGACCCTCGAAGATCTGCATCCTGCATATTTGCGTCTATAAACCGGACCCCATTAAACTCTGAGTCAGAAAGTCTCGAGTAAGCAAATCGGCAGTTATCTAAGTTAACGTCGATCCAGGCAGATTCTGTGATAGCGCTTTCAGAAAAATCGCAAAGTTCGCCCTGGGTCTTTTGAAATACACTCGATGATAGGTCCAAGCCGCTCATGTTGACCAATAAAAGCTTTGAGTCGGAAAAGTCTGCTCGCTCAACCGTACAGTCTTTCTGAAACAAAACGCGGTGAAGAGTACTGTGCCTGAATGATGACATAGACATTTTTATCTCTATCCACATCGTCATAAATACAGTGCACTCAAACAAGTCAATTTCTCTCCATAACCCTCCTCGAGCACAAAACCTCTCCAACCTAGAACCCTTGACCGTTAACTTCGAAAAAGAGCTCTCAAGAAACATCGTGCCCATAAGTTGACAGTTCGTTATCGAGCTATCAGACCAAGTCATTGCTTCACTGAGAATATGTTCGAACTCGCACTGTTCAAATTTGCAACCGGAAAATAATGTGTCAGTCAACACAGACTCTTTAAATTTACAATTAAGGAATTCAGAGTTTTCTATTCTCATCCCTCCGAGATTAGTTTTTTCAAAAGAGCAATCATGGAATACGCATTCCTCCCAAATGCCGTGAGCAAATACAGCTTGCACAAACGATATACCAACAAACTGGATGCGCCGAAATGTGGCGCTCTCAAAATAACTTGCGAAAAACGACTTATTGGCAACCAAGAGGTTTGCTACCGAACACCCTGCGAAATCGACGCGCTCAGTCTGTAAATCGTCGGTCGAGCCGATGAATATAGACTTAAACTTTTCATTGTCAGGTGGCTTTGGGGGAACAAATCCTTGGAGCTTGTGGGCGTAGGAAACGTATCCTTCGTGCCAGGCTACATCGCCTTCGGCAGCGAGGGGCGCAAGTTGTTCACGCAGGTCGTCCACGAACTTAACTCCCTCCTCCGGCGGGCTAGAAAGACCTTTCTTGACCTCCTCCAACCTTGAACGCGCATCCGATGTCATTTCCTCGGCTGCATCACCGACTTTGTCTCGAAGCTCCTGAGAAGCATCCGAGAAGCCCTTGTCTAGCTTCGCATTAACAGTTTCAACTGTTTCAGGGTCAAGAGAGGCACCTAGTGAATCGAGCGTCGCCTGACCAGGAGGCCGCGGGTAAGGAGCTTTAGGAAGGTTACTAAGTTCTTTATTGAATTCCTGCTTTACCTCTTCAAATTGCGCCAATGCCTTCTCGCGAACCTCTGGGCTGGCCTTTTCGAGGGTTTTCATCAACTCTTCTTCTGCGCCCGCCAGTTGTCTTCGCGCTGCCACCTCAAAATCGGGTACCTCTGGGAACTCAACATCTTTCGAAGCGTCGATGACATCACTAGCCGCCGTCAAGTCCAACTTTTCCAAGTCAAACGAGCCATCGTCTCGGCGAGGCGTCATCCGTGCAAACCCGTCTGCCATTTTTTTCTCAGCGTCACTAAGGGTCTTAGGTTGTTCGCCTTTTACTACTCCACGGAGATCTTCAACAGTCGCTTTTAGGCCATCCACCGTGGGCTGCATTTCTTTCTGAATATCTTCATTTTGCTGTGCAATATTTCCCTCAATCTCTTTGATTTCTTTCTCAACTCTATCGAGTTCTTCTCTGGCTTTCTTTTTTGCCGCCTCTGAAGCACGATCTACCCCAAACATTCTGAGCCTTTCATCTTCATCCTGATCGAAAAGGGCAAGGAGCGTCTTTTCATTTTCCGGGATTAGATCTGCACCACTAAATAGATAGTTCAGTTCGATCATTCGGTCGCCGGAACGATTTTTTAATGCCTCAGCATAGTGTGCTTTGGATCTGCGTGGCTGGTTGAGCCTCTCGTAGCCCACAACCACGTTATCGATGTTTTTGGTATCGTGAAAATCGGTTTTTCTAGATCCATGGAAAATCAGAACGCCTATTTCCTTTTCAGGGAAAAACCAGACAGTATCCGCGCTAAGCTCTAACTCATTGAACTCTCTATGGTTTTCATAAGACTCGTCGAAAAAGACACGAGCTACAAAGTTCGGGACGTAGCCCTCCAGCTTTGAACGTGACGGATGCAGATTAGTAAGTGAAAATCTTGTGTTCGCAGTTAACGCCTGAGTAACTCTTTGACCTCTTGGCGCCCGATTGAAAAACTCGACATTGAAATCCCCTGGATATCCAGGGAAATACTCTTCCACATAGTTTTTACCGTAGGTCCCCGCAAATTTAATGCGATCTGGATGGTCCTGAGCTAATGGCAGAAACGCCGCGGGACGGGGGCGAGCATCGGGATCCCCAATTTGCTCGCTATCAAACTCCAGGTTGGGAAGTGGCAACATATCGGTCGCTTCTTCACGGAGGAACCCTTTCCCAATTGGGTTCTGCGGATATCCCTCGCCCCCATAAGCGAACGCCCAGTCAATCTGTACCCGGTCGATAGGTTCAGGATCAGTAAAGGTTGTCGCGAGTGGGCCAATATCACGCCAATATCGATTGCCAAATACATTTATTCTTTTACAAACCTCCCCGACTTCTACTTCGACAAAGCCGGCCCGTACGGGGGCACCGGTTGGTGAATAAAAACGTCCTTCTACAAAAAACTCATTTTTTTCTTTTGGGGCAAACTCGTCTAAGGGAATTTGAGCCTCGGCTAGTCGATCGATACACCGCCATATTTCCATCTCAGCACGAGTGTCTCCCGTAATCAAATCCCACCCAACTAGCACTGTTCCGAACTGATGCCAGTCTCCAGCGACTCGAGCAAAAGTGGAGAAAAACGACAATTGGATAGGTTTAATGACTTTCACGGGGACTGTTGTTGAGCGAAGCGATTACTCATAATTTCTTTTAAATCAGACTGACTCGGTACTGACGGTCGCCTAACGCATCTTCTCAGCTTGACCAGGCAGCTAGGCGGCTTAGTTGCCAGCCGATAAAACTGGGGTTGAGCAATCGTCAGCAGGGTCAGTACTCCGTAGTCCAGTCATTGAAAAGCACTCAAAACGAAAACTTGTTGTTTAACTTGTTAGCCAAACACCCAATTTAAACCACCTAAAACCACCGATCTTCGTAGGAATAAGGGTTTGCAAGTTACCTCTGACGCGCGCTCTCTCAAGCTTTTAGGGATGAAACTCATTCATCCGCGCGGCTCCCATTAGGGCCGCCGTCTTCGCTTTACTCATATTTGCAACGTTGCCATTGGTCCGGGCAATATTCTCGTTTAACTTCAACTCGGCCTTTAACGTTTCGGCTTCGACCCTTGCTGCATGCGCTTCAAACTGCTGAGCAAGAGTTACATCCGTCTTAAGTGACCCAAGCTCATTTTCTGCTTCGTTAATCCCCGCTACCAAATTGGTATGTACACCGCTCAGTTCGCTTCGAATCGAAGCCATTGCTGCTTTCACTCTCATCTTATTAACATAGTACTCACCTTTTTTTGGATACTTGATGATATCAATCTCTAATGCTTCCTCCTGTACCTTCCCCTTCAAAAAAGCTCTGCGCACAAAGTCTAGTGGGTTTATTGGCATTCTCAGGTCGATCATTACACCTGCGATATCCAATGATGTTTTTACGCCAGATACCTCCCAGTCGAGACCAAGATTGGCTGTATCGGTCGACATTTGTAATGCACACGTCGTAGTGGACGTATAGGCGAGAGCACTAGTGAAAGAGATATCGATCCCCACCTGACTGTATGCGGTTGAGGTAGTGCCGGTATCCGTCGAAGTGTAGCTACCCGACCATTTTAGAAAATCTTCTCCCATGCCCTCCCGAGAGCTTACACCTCCATTGCCGGACTCAGAGTAACTCCGCCCAAAGCCAAGTTGGTAAGAATAAAATGACGCAAGGGCCTTGGAGGCATCTCCGGAACTGTTATTCCATACCTCGTTGCTCTCATCGTCCTCAGGTATGTCATTCGGCCACCTGACGACCCAACTTGTTGGACTTCCGATCGTCACCTCCGTTTGTACCGCTAAATTAAATATCGGGTTAAATTCCGTAAAATTGAATTCGTCTCCAAGCTGCATCGAGATCGAGTGACCGTAAAGTCTATCTCGAAACACTTCATCAGGAGCTAAAGTCGGGCCGCAGTCGACTAGTGCATCGGAGAGAATCTCCTGAAGAGTGTTTCCCGTGAAGTCTAAAGTTAAATACCCGTCGGTAACACCTGTTTTCGTAAACTCCTGTGATCCCAATTTAACTTTCGGCCATTGACTACCGATATGAAGTGCTGGATGACCGCCATCTGCCGATAGGTCTGCGTCCTTTGTGGCATAGGTGCCAAGGCTATCGAAGACCCCGTTATCCCACGATCCGAAAGATTGCTCGCCGTAGTAGTATGGATTTGCAGCGTCGGTTGAAGACAAAAGATAAACACTCTCTGGACCGTCTAAATCCTGGTAAACATCTCCGACATATCTAGTCACATTAATTCCAGTTTTCGCGGACTCTTTGATTTCGGTAGTGGTCCAGGTGGCTGGATTTAAGCCCAACCCATACTGGAGTGGCTTATATACCGCCTCTTGAATGGCAATCGTGTCTGCCGTATCTGCCAAGCCGGGGTTGGCAGAAATGAAATTTCCCCACGCAGTTTTAGTAAAGAATGTTTCCGAAGATCCTGAGCCTGAAAAGACAAACCCGGGTTGATGGCTGAGAACGGTCGAAAGCGTGGAGGCGATATCGGATCCGTCTGCTGTATATTCCACCGACTGAATAAGCGTGCTCCGAAACTTGGCAACGTCACCAGAGATAAGCGTCCCCTCATAACCAGTGCGCATATAGCTTACCGACTGCGCCGCCTGCCCAGCCTGAGTCCAGTCGAGGGTAGAGACAGTCGCTGATGTACTACTGGAGGCCCCAACTGTGACCTTCATATAGGTGCTCGGCTCGGCTACCCCAAAATAGGTCGTCGGGTCAATGGCCATGGGCTACTCTCGTTAATGATTTTTGGCATAAATACAATTAAGTTTTCAACTGGAGAATCTGGGTTCCAATCATACTGGCCTCGATTGAAGCTTGGTTAGCCAAATTAACTGCTTGAACCGTTTTCTGTTTTGCAGATACCGCTCTCCCCTTTGTGTTGCTAACGGACGTATTAATCTTGCTAAGTGCCGCTTCCGCTTTGTTGTTTAGTTCGTTAAGCTGACTGCCAACATTATTTGCCGCTTTTGTCGCCTGAACATCTAATTTGGTGTTAAGAACCATCGCTGTCGCCTTAGCGTCCAGATCCTGGACGCTAAGGTGTCCTTCGTCGTGCACCAAAGCGAACAGTTTGACACTTTCATTGCCTTTCGAAAACAGACTAAGAAACTTCCCCACTGGTCTAAACATGACCTTCATCTTAAGGCCGTAGATCTTCACCTCGCCTCCAACGAGTCCGGTAGATGCCGAAGCTTCCAAAGACGGCCAAACCTTACCCAGTCCGGGGAGAGATAGTGGCGGGACCTTGGTATTGATTGACATCGCTGAGACATTGGTTGAAGTCTTCGCAGTCGTTGCGAGGTCTTCAACCTTTATACCAATAAACGATTCACTTTTTGCCATTGCATTCGTGCTTGTTTGATGAAAACTTGCACCTTCAGTCTTCGTCTTAAACGGGACAAACGGTCCGTCGTCGTCTTCTTGAGTTGCACACCTTTGCACTTTTTCTTGAATCAGACCGCCATTGGACATCTTTGTTTCGCTCTGCTTTTCAATTCCATACGCTGTTAGCCCCCCAGTTGTCTCCTTGCCGGAGATAAAAACGTCTCGAGAGTTGCCTTTTTTATAACTGTAAGTATCGCCATAATGGTAGGAAACCGATCCCCCTAATTCTCGTTTATCGCTTTTGATATCCTCAAAAAGCTTTTTTGAATCACGCTCTATGTCGGCTCCAGGCTTCCATTCCGTTGCTGCCGACGGCTCAGCAGCCGCGAAGGTATAAGAGAATGATGGTCCGAGGTTAAAAACCCTTTTCTTTTCTGTCAGGGCGACCTGGGTCCCGGTCGCAAACGAGTACTGGGTTCCAAACCGCTTATTCGAAAATTGGGTTTCCGGATTGGGATCCGCCTGCAACCCGGTTGTTGTCGGATACAGATCACTACTTAAAATAAGAGACAAGTTAGGCGAGCCGTAGGCTTGGGCGGTAGCCGCATTAACGCCAGATGTCCGCAGAGATATTGAGGGCCACTTTCCGCCGGCGAAGGTGCTTTCTTCCCCCATCATAAAGTATGTCTCGACATCGGCAGGCACTTGCGCAGAGGCCGCCGCACCTGATCCATC
>CENU01025659.1_pt1 | contig 13911 bp, 9 predicted proteins | sample 361331 | NCBI WGS metagenome assembly CENU01 (sample SAMEA2619766, study PRJEB7988) | marine metagenome | isolation source: saline water (ENVO:00002010), including
AGAGGGTTTGGGCATAAAATTATCATCCTCTAACGGGGACTATCAGACAGCCAAGAGCCGGGAACCGCCAAAAAACTACGCCTCTTTTACGCTCCACTCACAACGTAGCGAGCTTGATCTTACCTCGCTTATTTTTGTAGAGTAAAAATTAGGAATCATACATATGAAAAATTTATTCATCTATATCATCGCTTGTCTCACGTTTACCGCCTCAGCCGAAAAGCCCAATATTCTCTTTATCGCGATTGATGACCTGAAGCCCATGTTCGGGTGCTATGGCAACACCCTAGTGAAAACACCTCACGTGGATAAGCTAGCCGAAGAGGGAACTGTTTTTTTAAATGCGCATTGTCAACAATCCGTCTGCGCACCCAGCCGCGCTAGCCTTATGACCGGTCTTCGTCCCGATACGACGCAAGTATGGGACTTGAAAACAAAAATACGAGACAGACTCCCCGAGGTGGTCACCCTTCCCCAATATTTCAAACAGCATGGCTACACGGCAGTCGGTACCGGAAAGATTTTTGATTTTCGCAGTGTGCAGGGCCACACTCACGACGATCCACTCACGTGGAGCCGTCCGTATGTTGTCTTCCCCAAAAACCCAGCCTCCGAATTTGGCTATCTCGACCCCGATTTCCTAAAAAAGATCAAAACATTAAAAACCTCAGGTCTTAAAACAAGCGAGATCAAAAAACGGTTAGGCGGGTTTCCTCCCGTTGAAATCAACATGGATGTCCCCGACAACGCATACGACGACGGGCTCATCGCTGAAACGGGCATACGCCTCATTCAAGAACTAGCCCCCGAGGAAAGCCCTTTCTTCATCGCGGTAGGCTTCAAAAAGCCTCACCTGCCTTTCGTGGCCCCCAAGAAATATGCCGATCTCTACCGTCGCTCCCAATTTCAACCCAATCCCCTGCAACAGGCACCTCAAGACGCACCCGAATATGCCGTTCAACCCGGCTGGGAACTTCGGAATGGAAGTTACAGTGATGTGCCACGACTCGAAGACACAAAGCCCTTTTCAACGGCCCTACAAACCGAACTGATTCATGGCTACTATGCTTGCGTATCCTATATTGATGCTCAGATTGGAAAGCTCCTCGCAGCACTTGAAGCATCGGGCGAAGCCGATAACACCGTTCTGGTTCTGTGGGGTGATCACGGCTTTCATCTGGGCGATCACGCCATCTGGTGCAAACACACCAACTATGAACAAGCCACTCGCGTCCCGCTCATCATCGCCGATCTACGAACGCCAAAAGGACAAACCAGCCGAGAACCCGTTGAATTTGTAGACCTCTATCCCACCTTGTGCGAACTGGCCGATTTACCTCTTCCCACCCTCTTAGAAGGCGACAGTCTGAAACCGCTGCTGGAGCATCCGACACGCCCTGTTAAGTCAGCCGCCGTCAGTCAATATCCTCGCGTTGCTCCCGGCCACGGCAACGTCATGGGATACGCATTTCGCGACCGTCGGTATCGATATGTTGAGTGGCGTAAAGCGGAACAAGTGATTGATCATGAATTTTATGATTATCAGAAAGATCCCCAAGAAACCCAAAACTTGATGGAACGACCCGAGTATCAACGCGAAATAAACCGCTTGAAGGGCATCGCCAGTGCGTATCATGCCAAGTGGAACACCTTTCAACCCACCCCACAACACTCACGCTCCAACAGCCCAAAACGGGCGGTCGAACCCACCTCATCTCCCAACCTACTCATCAATGCCGATTTTTCCGCTGCATCCCCTGCCCCATGGAAAATGCAATCCAAACTTGATGCATCCCTCACCGCTGAAAATAACAGCCTCACCGTCTCAATGAAAAAATCATCCCCGACCGCCTCTCACCGCATGCTAACCCAGTTTGATCTTATGATGGAGCCAGAAACGCGCTACATGCTGCAGTTTGAAGCCCGCACCGAGGCTGATAATGGAGGCGCGATGAAGGTATCGATCGCCCGTTCTGTCAACTGGAAGAAAGGACATTACGGCTTGATGCGCGACGAACAACCCGATCGCGAATGGACACAATATACCTACCACTTCACAACCCAAAACATCACCCCAGAAGATCCCGCCTGTCTGAAGATTCACCTGGGAGAACTGAACGGCACCACTCAGTTTAAAAACTTCTTACTCAGAAAAGAACGTCCCTAAAGAAACAGAAAACTTATCAATTCATCACCCATTCACCCCGTCGACTTTCATATCCAAAAAAAAGCCTTAAAAAAAACGCAAGCCTATTGACTTATGCTAACCTCATTAGAATGATGCGAAATCACCTACACTAATCAGGAGCATAACATGGAATCATCAACTTGGATCACAACCTACCCCAAAATTGGCATTCGCCCGACCATTGACGGACGCTATGGCGGCGTGCGCGAATCGCTCGAAGACCAGGTTCTTCAAATGGCTGAAGCGGCGGCTGATCTGATTCGTAACAGCTTACATTATCCCGATGGTACACCCGTAGAAGTCGTACTGGCCGACAGCTGCATCGGCGGCGTTGCTGAAGCGGCCGCCTGTGCCGAAAAATTTGACCGCGAACAAGTGGGTGTCTCTCTCACCATAACGCCCTGCTGGTGCTATGGCTCCGAAACCATGGACATGGATCCCCTCCGACCCAAAGCCGTTTGGGGATTTAATGGAACCGAACGCCCCGGCGCCGTCTATCTCGCCGCCGTTCTTGCCGCCCATGCCCAGAAAGGCCTTCCCGCCTTCGGCATCTATGGACGCGAAGTCCAAGACGCAGGCGACCTCATCATTCCGGAAGACGTCAGCGAAAAATTACTGCGCTTCTGCCGTGCCGGCTTGAGTGTGGCGCTCATGCGCGGCAAATCCTATCTCTCGATGGGCGGCTGCTCCATGGGCATCGCCGGCTCCATCGTCGACCATCCCCTCTTTGAAAACTATCTCGGCATGCGGGTTGAAACAATCGACATGACCGAAATCCTACGCCGTATCGAAAAAGACATTTTCGACCCGCAGGAATACGAAAGAGCCCTCGCATGGACGCAAGAAAACTGCTTGCAAGGAGAAGATGTCAACGCCCCAGAAGCCACCCGTTCCGCAGCGTCACATAAAGACGAATGGGAAACCTCCGTTAAAATGGCAATCATCTGCCGCGACCTCATGGTCGGCAACCCCAAGCTCAAGGAGCTCGGCTACCAAGAAGAAGCACGCGGACACAATGCCATTGCCTCCGGCTTTCAAGGGCAACGCCAATGGACCGACCACCTCGCAAACGGCGACTTTATGGAAGCAATCAACAATAGCTCCTTCGACTGGAACGGCATCCGTATGCCCCGTATGGTGGCCACCGAAAACGATGCGCTCAACGCCATCCCCATGCTCTTCGGGCATCTACTGACCAACAGCGCTCAAGTCTTTGCCGACGTCCGAACCTACTGGAGCCCTGATGCCATCAAACGCGTCACCGGTCACCGGGTCGATGGCCTCGCAAAAGACGGCATCATCCACCTCATCAACTCAGGGTCAGCCGCGCTCGACGGATGTGGTCAGCAGGAGAAAGACGGAGCGCCTGCCATGAAACCCCATTGGGAAATCACCGAATCAGAGCGCGATGCCTGCCTCAAAGCCACTTCATGGCATCCCTCCGTAACCGAGTACTTCCCCGGTGGAGGCATGTCCTCTAAATTTGTCACGCGCGGCGGCATGCCCATTACCATGAGCCGTATTAACCTTGTTCAAGGACTCGGCCCTGCCTTGCAAATCGCCGAAGGATGGACCATCGACCTGCCGGAAGACGTTCATACCATTCTCGACAAACGCACCAATGAGACATGGCCGACCACCTGGTTTGTACCCCGAACCACCGGAAGCGGAGCCTTCACCGATGTCTACGCCGTCATGGCCAACTGGGGTGCCAATCATGGCACCTTCGCCTATGGTCATATTGGAGCCGACCTCATTTCACTTGCCGCCATGCTCCGCATTCCGGTCTACATGCACAACGTCGATCCCGGTCATATCTTCCGGCCCCACGTCTGGGCGGCCTTTGGTACATCCGACGTGGAAAGTGCCGATTTTCGCGCCTGCGAAACCTACGGCCCGCTCTACGATTAAAGTAGAAATAGATATTAATGCAGAGAGCAGCACCCTTCAAAGGTGCTGCTTTTTTTTATACAAGGCCTTCATAAAAAACCAAAAAAAAGCTTTTTAACGCAAAAATAAAAGGTAAAAAGAAAGCAAATAGAAAATAAAAGGAAATATTGTGCAAACCAATATTGCTGAACGAAAAGAAAAAATTCTACAAATACTGACCGATGAAAACAGTGTCAGCGTCACCAAACTATCCGAGCAACTCGGCGTGACCGTGGTGACGGCCCGCTCCGACCTAATCGCGCTCGAAGCCGAAGGACTCCTAATCCGTACCCACGGCGGCGCAGTCCCCTCGCGCCATCCCAAGCTCATGGAACGAATGCAAACCAACCGCGAAGCAAAATCAACCATTGCGCAAGCCGCCGCAAACCTCATCGAAGACGGCGAAACCGTTATCATCACGGCTGGCACCTCCACCGCCCTCATCGCTAAATATCTTCTCGGGAAAAAAGATGTTCATATCGTCACCAACAACACGCTGTTGCTGACCTATGCCCGGATCAATATGCACGTCCGCGTAACCCTTATCGGCGGCGAATTTCGCCCTTCTGAAGAAGGCATGATCGGCCCCATGGCGATGGCATCGCTCGATCAATTTCATGTCTCCAAAGCCTTCATCGGAATCGATGGCGCCTCTGAAAAACAAGGTTTCACTGCCCACTTTCTCGAAAGTGCAGAACTGGTGCGCAAAATGGCACAGCAAGCCGACGAAGTGATCGTCCTCTCCGACTCAGCCAAATTCGGCTCCCCTGGCTTCGCCCGCATTATTCCCTATCAGGAAGCCAATATACTCATCACCGATACAAACCTTTTAAAGAACGAAGAAAACGCCCTCAAAGATGCGGGCATTGAGGTCATCAAGACCGCCTAACCAAGGAATAAAAAATGGCTGCCGAAATTCTCATGCCCCGACAAGGACAATCCGTTGAATCCTGCATCATCATCGAATGGCGAAAGCAGGAAGGCGATGCCATCGCTGAAGGCGATATCCTCTGCGAAGTCGAAACCGATAAAGCCACCTTTGAAGTCGAATCAACCGCTGCCGGATCGCTTCTCTCCATTCTTCACCCTGCCGATGCGGATGTTGAAGTACTCAAGCCCATCGCTATTGTTGGCGAGCCCGGTGAAGATCTTTCAGCGTGGAAAACGTCGGGTGCAAGCGAACCCGTCAAAGATGAACCAAAAGCAGCCCCCGCCCCGTCGGCGCAACCGACAGCTTCACAACCGCCCATTTCACAACCCGTAACAACCCCTGCGATCCCTCCCGTAGCCAACAGCGAATTCGGGCACTCTCCCCGTGCGCGAGCAAAAGCCGCCGAAAGGGGCGTTGATCTTCAGCAGATACAGGGCAGTGGTCCCCACGGTCGCATCATCGAGCGTGATGTGCTCAAGGCCGAACCACAGGCCGTTACTCCCTCCGCTTCGCTGGGCGAAAGCACTACGATTCCCGCCAAAGGCATCCGAAAAGTTGTTGCTGGTAGAATGCTACAATCCTTGCAGAACACGGCACAACTTACCCTCAACAGCTCTGCCGATGCACGTTCCCTGCTGCGCTTTAGACAACTCTGCAAACAACCCGAACGTGTCGAAAAATTTGGCAAGGTCAGCATCAACGACGTACTCCTATTTGCCACGGTTAAAGCCCTGAGTGATTTCCCCGAATTGAACGCCCACTGGCTCGGCGACCGTAGCATTCAGTTCCACAACATACACCTCGGCTTTGCCGTCGATACCCCCCGCGGCCTCATGGTTCCCGTCATACAAAATGCAAACACCCGCACCCTGCTCGAGCTCTCAGCAGAAGCTAAACGGTTAGCCGCTGCCTGCATAGAAGGCACCATTGATCCAGACGACCTCACCGGTGGAACCTTCACCGTCACCAACCTCGGCGCCATGGGTATTGAAAGCTTTACCCCCGTACTCAACGCACCCGAAGTGGCCATTCTCGGTGTTTGCGCCATCCAGCCCAAACCCGTTATCAGCGGATCAACTACCGAGTTCGTTCCCCATATCGGGCTCTCGCTAACGTTTGACCACTGCGCAGCAGACGGCGCACCAGCCGCCCGTTTCCTCGCGCATCTACGCGAAAAAATCAACCAACTTGAACTCACCCTACTAGAAACTTTATAAGCAAAAAACCCGGAGAATCTGACATGCCAAAAAATCAAATCATCGACCCCAATCAAGTTCGGCAACCATCTGAAATCACCTTCAAACCCATTCCCGTTAATCAATATAAGCCCAACTTCAAGACCGAAGTAAAAACCCACGGGGAAGAGCGCCTCATTCGGATCTACAAAGACATGCTCATGATTCGTGAGTTCGAAACCATGCTCAACTTGATCAAAACACAAGGCGCCTACGAAGGAATCGAATACAACCACCCCGGACCCGCTCACCTCTCCATCGGACAGGAAGCCGCCGCCGTCGGCCAAGCCGTCCACCTCTCCCCCGAAGACTTCATCTTCGGTTCCCATCGCTCTCATGGTGAAATTCTCGCCAAATGCTTCTCCGCTATCTATCAGCTCGACGACGAAGCCCTCACCACCATCATGGAGAACTTCTTCGACGGCAAAACCCTCAACGTCGTGAAAGACGACTCCAACAAGACCGTACGCGAACTCGCCGAAGACTTCGTCCTCTACGGAACCCTCGCCGAAATTTTCGCCCGCGACACCGGCTTCAACCGCGGTCTCGGCGGCTCCATGCACGCCTTCTTCATCCCCTTTGGCTCCATGCCCAACAACGCCTTAGTAGGAGGTTCAGCCGACATCTCACTCGGTTCCGCGCTCTTCAAACTCGTCAACCGCAAGCCCGGCGTTGTGATCGCTAACATCGGCGATGCCTCCCTCGGCTGCGGCCCCGTCTGGGAAAGCTTCTCCTTCGCCTCCATGGACCAATTCAACGACCTCTGGGATGAAGAGTTCGGCCGTCCGCCCGTTCTATTCAACATCATGAACAACCACTACGGCATGGGTGGACAGACCGCTGGCGAAACCATGGGCTTCGATATCGCCGCCCGAGTCGGTGCCGGCATTAACCCCGACCAAATGCACGCCGAGCGCGTCGACGGATACAACCCGCTCGCCGTGGCAGATGCAACCCTTCGCAAAAAAGAGCTGCTCGCCGACGGCAAAGGCCCTGCCTTTCTCGACATCATCACCTACCGCATCTCCGGTCACTCCCCATCCGATGCCTCCTCATACCGCACCAAAGAAGAGATGGAACTCTGGGAAAATGCCGACTGCGTTCAAAGCTATGCCGACTACCTGCACGAGAACGGCATCCTCACCCCCGAACAGATCGAACAGATCAAACAGGAAACCACTGCCAAAGTAGCCCGCACGCTCACCCTCGCGATCGATACCGAGCGCTCACCCTACTCCGACATTAACTTGATCGAACAGGTAATGCTCTCCAACCAGGCCGTCGAAAAATATGACGACCGTGAACCCGAAGTCCTTCTTCCCAAAGAAGAAAACCCCCGCGCCAAACAACTGGCCCGCAAAGAACGCTACGCCTTCGATGCCGACGGCAACCCCTTCTCGGCTAACAAAATCTACACCTACCGCGACGGCATCTTCGAAGCCATGTTCCACCGCTACCACACCGATCCCACCTTCATCGCCTACGGCGAAGAGAACCGAGACTGGGGAGGAGCCTTCGCCTGTTATCGCGGACTCACCGAATCCATTCCCTACCACCGCCTCTTCAATGCGCCCATCTCCGAGGGAGCGATCGTCGGCACCGCTTGCGGCTATGCCCTCAGTGGCGGCCGCGTTTGCGCCGAACTGATGTACTGCGATTTCATGGGGCGTGCCGGAGACGAAATTTTCAACCAAATCGCCAAGTGGCAATCCATGTCCGCCGGTATCCTACAGATGCCCCTCGTTCTCCGCGTATCCGTTGGCAACAAATATGGCGCACAACACTCGCAGGACTGGACCGCACTCGTGGCCCACATTCCCGGACTGAAAGTCTACTATCCCTCCACCCCCACCGACGCCAAAGGGATGCTCAACCTCGCCCTCAATGGAACCGATCCCGTCATCTTCTTCGAATCACAGAAAACCTACGGTATCGGCGAACAGTTCGAAACCGCCGGTGTCCCTGAAGGCTATTACGAAACCCCCGAAGGCGAGCCCATTGTCCGGCGTGAGGGAACCGACCTCACCCTCATCACTCTCGGCCCTGTTCTCTACAGCGCCGTGAAGGCCGCCGATGAACTTCAGGAAAAATATGGATTGAGCGTTGAACTCATCGACCTCCGCTTCGTGAACCCTCTCAACTACGACACTCTCGTCGAATCCGTCCGCAAAACCGGACGAGCTGTCCTCGCATCCGACGCCGTGGAACGTGGTTCCGCCCTGCACACCATTGCCAGCAACCTCACCACCCTCTGCTTCGACCAACTCGATGCACCGCCGGTGGTTATCGGCGCCAAAAACTGGATATCTCCTGCCGCTGAAATGGAGAAACAGTACTATCCACAAGCCGACTGGATCATCGACTCCATTCATGAACGTATTCTACCTCTGCCGGGTCACACGCCCGGCCAGAGCTACTCAAGAGAGGAGCTTAAACGCATTGCAAAACTCGGCGTCTAACCCAATCCAACGAGAAGAGGTGAACAATCACGTTCACTCCACCTACTCCTTCAGTCCCTATAGTCCGGCGGCCATCACCGAACACGCCGTAGCCGCCGGCCTTAAAACGGTTGGACTCATGGATCACGATGCGATTGCAGGCGCACCCGAATTTCTCGCCGCGGCTCGAACCAACGGCATTGCTGCCACCGTCGGTTGTGAAATACGCGTCAACCTCAGCGGCACACCACTCGAAGGCCGTCGCGTTAACAACCCCGATGAACCCAACATCATCTACATCGCTTTTCACGCCATTCCCGCCAACCAATTTGACAAACTAGAAACGTTCCTAGAGCCGATCCGCACCGCCCGTCAAAAACGGATGCGCGCCGAAACCGAGACCCTTCACCAGCTCCTACAACAACGCAACGGCCCCTCGCTTGATTTTGATCAAGATATTCTACCGCGCTCTCAAGCCGCAGTCGGCGGCACCCTTACGGAACGGCATATCCTTTTTGCACTCGCCGAAAAATTGATCGAACAACATGGAACCGGTCAACCTCTCGTCGACTATCTTCATGACACCCTGCAGCTCTCCCTCTCCGCAAAAGCGGTTGAGCAGTTGAGCGATCCGGGAAACCCGCATCTCACCTATGATCTACTCGGTGTGCTGAAAAGTGAACTCGTTCCCCACTTCTTTATTCCCTCCAGCACCGAAGAGTGTCCGAGCGCCCAACAGGCCGTCGATTTTGCAACATCCATCCACGCCATTCCCGCCTACGCCTACCTTGGCGACATCCAAGAATCTCCTACAGGCGACAAACGCGCGCAAACATTTGAAGACAGCTTTCTGGATGAACTCATACAAACCCTCACGGCTATCGGCTTTCAGGCCGTCACCTATATGCCCCCGCGCAACACCCCTCAACAGCTGGCTCGACTCAGTTCACTCTGTCAGGAAAATGGACTCATGGAGATCAGCGGTGTCGATATCAACAGTTCACGCCAATCCTTCAACTGCCCCATCCTGCAAGAACCCGCCTACCACCACCTTTGTGATGCCGCCTGGGCACTGATCGCTCACGAGAATCTTGCCCTACACGATGCAAAATGGGCCCTGTTCAACCCCCACAACCCCCATGCCACCGAACCGCTCAAACAACGCATTAACCGCTACGCCTCTTGGGCGCGGCAAACCGATCCCGCACAGCTAGAAAACATGAAGGAGTTACTATGAACGCACAGCAAATTGCCCCCCTGCTTCGTGGTCTAACCCACAACGGCCAAACCGGTGCCATCGTACACACCGTCGAAAGCCTCGAAAACGCGGACCTCACCTGCAAGGCAGATCAACTTGCAACTGCTTTTCAGCCCGGTCAACGGAGTGTAACCGTCGAAGGAGTCGGGCACTTCAAGCTCGGCCGCGACTATGATGATGCCATACACGGAACCGACCATGCCCCCGTTGCCACCGGACGAAACGCTGTTGTCGCCAACCGCGTTTGCGTCGTCACCGGAGGAGCGCAAGGCTTTGGTGAAGGACTGGTCCGCGGACTCGTGGAACACGGCGCACTTGTCTTCATCGCCGATCTCAACCTCGCCGGTGCTACCAAACTCGCCGAAGATTTAAACCAGCAAGCAGCGCGAACGCTCGCCTTTCCGATCCAATGCAATGTCACCGACGAATCATCCGTTCAATCCATGGTCGAGCAGATCATCACACAGGTTGGCGGAATTGATATCTTTATCAGCAACGCCGGCATCCTCAAAGCGGGCAGCGTGAAAACCCTTTCTCAAGACGACTTCCAACAGGTCACCCAGGTCAACTATCTCGGCTTCTTCCTCTGCACCAAACACGTGGCCCCCGTCATGGAACAGATGAATCAACCCACCCACCAATACCTAACCGACATCATCTCCATCACCTCCAAATCCGCGCTCGAAGGCTCCAACCGCAACAGTGCCTATGCCGGTTCAAAATTTGGCTCCGTTGGATTGGTTCAGAGTTTTGCCAAAGAGCTCATCGTTGATAACACCAAGGTCAATACCGTCTGTCCCGGAAACTTTTTCGATGGTCCGCTCTGGTCCAATCCCGAAAACGGACTCTTTGTGCAATATCTCAACAGCGGAAAAGTGCCCGGCGCTCAAACAATTGAAGATGTTCGTCGCCACTACGAAGCGCAAATTCCTATGCAGCGCGGCTGCACCAGCCAGGACGTGCTTACTGCCATTCTATACCTGATTGAACAACCCTACGAGACCGGACAAGCCCTGCCTGTCACCGGCGGTCAAATCATGCTGCATTAAGAGGACACCCCATGAAAACAAAAGCTATTCGCCTACACGGAGAACGCGATCTGCGTTTAGAAAACGTTGAACTCCCCTCCATCAAAGATGACGAAATTCTCGCCGAAATCGTGTCGGACTCTATCTGCATGTCCTCCTACAAAGCCGCCACCCAAGGCGCCAATCACAAACGCATCCCCAACAACGTTGATCAGCATCCTATCATGGTAGGTCACGAATTCTGCGGACGCATCCTCGAAGTCGGTCCCCGCTGGCGCGATCAATTTTCTCCCGGTCAAAAATTCTCGATTCAACCCGCTCTCAACGACCCTTCCGGTCCCGTGGGCATCCTCTCCGCCCCCGGCTACTCCTATCCGCACATTGGAGGCGATGCACAACACGTTATCATCCCCGCTGAAGTGATGGAAAACAACTGCCTACTGCCCTTTGAAGGCGATGCCTACTACCTTGGCTCCTTAGCCGAACCGCTCTCCTGCGTCGTCGGCGCCTTCCATGCCAACTATCACACCACACCCGGCAGCTATGAACACAAAATGGGCATTGTCGAAGGCGGTTCACTGGCCATCCTCGGTGGCGTCGGCCCCCTAGGTCTCGGTGCGATTGACTACATCCTCCACTGTGACCGCCGCCCCCGCCACCTCGTCATCACCGGAAGAACCCAGCAAAAGCTAGATCGCGCTGCCGCCCTCTATCCCCCCGCAGAAGCTGCCCAATACGGTATTGAGTTGCACTATATTAACAGCAACCATACGTCTACCGAACAGATCAAAGCCCTCTCTGCCGACGGCAAAGGATTCGACGACCTGTTCGTCTATGCCCCAACTGAAGAGCTCGTTACGCAAGCTGATCAACTGCTCGGCTTCGATGGTTGCCTCAACTTTTTTGCCGGTCCGGCCGATCCTACCTTCTCGGTACCCTTCAACTTTTTCAACGTTCACTACGCCGCCACCCATGTTGTGGGTACCAGCGGCGGAAACACCGACGATATGATCGAATCCCTGCAACTTATGGCAAACGGAAAAGTCGATCCCTCCGGCCTGGTCACCCACATCGGTGGGCTCAACGCCGTTATCGATACCACCCTAAACCTTCCGCAAATTCCCGGCGGCAAAAAACTGATCTATACCCACCTCGACCTGCCCCTTATTTCCCTCGACCAACTCGACCAGCAACCCGGCGAACTCTTTGTCGAACTCGATCGGCTGGTAAAGGCTAACAACGGCCTGTGGAGTCCTGCCGCCGAAGCATTCCTTCTTGAAAACGCGCCCAACCTGTAGGAGAAGTAGATATGAATGATACCTATTTAGCCATCGACCTCGGCGCCTCCAGTGGACGCACCATGGCAGGGTATATTGAAAACGATCAGCTCAAACTTCGTGAAATCAATCGCTTCTGGAACGGAGCCATTCCCCTCCATAACACGCTGCACTGGGACTTTCTTCATCTATACCGACACCTCCGCGAAGGCATTTCAATCGCCCGCGCACAGACGCCCATCCGATCTCTTGCTGTTGACACATGGGGCGTAGATTTTGGTCTACTCAACCCACAGGGCGGCCTCATTCAAAACCCAGTACACTATCGCGACAGCCGCACCAACGGTATGTTTAAAGCACTCTTTGAAAAACTCCCCCGCGAAAAAATATTCGAACAGACCGGCATTCAGTTTATGGAGATCAACACCCTCTACCAGCTCTATGCCCTTTCCCTCCAACAAGACACCGCCTATCAACAAGCCGAAACACTGCTCTTCTCCCCCGACCTACTCACCTACTGGCTCACCGGCGAAAAAATCGCCGAACGAACCATCGCCAGCACCTCCCAGTGCTACAACCCAACGCGCGCGACCTGGGCCGATGAGCTACTAGATATCGCCAATATCCGTCGGGATTTTTTCGGTGAATTGACCGACCCCGGCACCTTGGTTGGCAGCACAGACGGCATCTCGGTTATCGCCGGTGCCGGACATGATACGGCATGCGCCTTTGCCGCTGCGCCCAAACAACCAAACCAGAAGGCCGCCTTCCTCAGCTCCGGCACCTGGTCACTTCTTGGCTGCGAACTGGACCAACCCCTTATCAACGATGCCGTTCTCTCCCACAATTTCACCAACGAAGTCGGAGTCTGTGACACCATTCGTTTCCTAAAAAATCTCAACGGGCTCTGGATCATTCAGGAGCTCCATCGCTCATGGAAAGAGGCCGGCCATGAATACTCCTTTGCAGAAATGGTTACCATGGCACAAACCGCACAGCCTTTCTTTGCCTACATCAACCCCTCAGATGAATGCTTCTTCACTCCGGGCGATATGCATCAGCGTATTCTCGACTACTGCTCCAAGACCGATCAACCGATACCGAGCAACCACGCGCAAGTGATTCGAATCGCCTACGAAGGGCTGGCACTCATCTATGCTGAAACGTTGAGTCAGCTCGAATCCTTAACAGGTCAACTATTTGACTGTATTCACATCATCGGAGGAGGAGGCCGTAATCAGCTGCTCAACCAAATGACGGCTGATGCCACCAACCGTACCGTGCACTCCGGCCCCGCCGAAGCAACTGCCATCGGTAACTGCCTCGTACAGATGATTGCCATGGGAGATCTGCCCGACCTACATGCAGGTCGCGATCTGGTTCGCACCTCATTCGAAGATGAAATCCACCGCTACGATCCAGCCAACCGTGATGCTTGGCAATCCGCCCACCATCGCTGGAAACAACTCACCAACCAATAGCCACTCTCAACCAAGATGGTTACCCTGCACTCTATCTTCATGGAAGCATTCCATTAGCATTGAATACCTGTCATCAGACGGATACCGCGGTTGAAGCCACACCGCTTTACTGTTTAGCGGGTGCTGTTAGTTTTCTTAATTTTTTC
>CENU01141043.1_pt1 | contig 13889 bp, 17 predicted proteins | sample 361331 | NCBI WGS metagenome assembly CENU01 (sample SAMEA2619766, study PRJEB7988) | marine metagenome | isolation source: saline water (ENVO:00002010), including
TTGGAGCTGCCGCCACCATAGCTGTTGCTCACGTTGGAGCTGCCGCCGCTGCGCTGGAACGCAGCTTCCATAATGTCTTCACTGTCCTCATTCGATACCACCTGCCCGCGCTGGAATGGGATGAATAGCTCAGGGCCGCGTTCGCCGACGATGTAAGGCTGGTTGGCGGTGACGGGGCCGCCGTTGGCACGCCCAAACAGACCAGCATTTAGTGGTCCCGTACCACCCATAAGGTTTGCGGCGCTTAGACCAGAGGACGCGCTACCGCCAGCAAAGTTGAAGCCACTGCCGCCACCGAGCGCACCGATCACGGTCATGAATAGTTGTTGTGCCATCATTTGGGTCGCCATGTCGATAAACGCCTTGCCGATATTCGCAAACATCGTGCTGAAGGCTTCCTCGACCGTTCCAGTGCCGGTTACCACGGCCTGCACGGCTGAGGTCATGGCTGTCGCAAGCTCGTCGGCTATAAAACCGTATTTTTCCACAATTTGCGCTTGACGCAGTTCTGCTTGTTCAAGTTGGTCTAGGGTTTTGAATCTTTGCTGCAGAGATACTTGAAGCTCTTCTTCCCGCTTTATTCTTTGGTTTAGATTATCTATTTCTGTAGTGGCTTGTTCAGGAAGTCGGCGGATTTCGGCTTCAAGGGCTGCTCTACGTTCCAGGAATTTTTGAAAGGCATCTTCGCGGCGTATCCGTTGGTCTAAAAGTTGAAGTTGACGCTCTTGTTCGTCACTGCCAAAAGGTGATTGTGCTCGTAGTTTAGTTTGTTCAATAGTACGATCTACAGATGTGAGCTCACGCATCATGGCGCGTTCGCGTTGTTGATTTGTAATCTCGCGTTCAATGTCTAAAAGCTCTAGGCGTCGGAGATTCTGCTGCTCCGTTAAGCTAGCTTCACCCTTAATGGTTTCAATTCGTGCGTCATATAATTTATTTATAGTTGCCTCATTTTCAGCGTACTTATTACGCTGTAAAGCTTGCGCTCTTTGTTGTTCAACTAGCTGAATTTGTAGATCGCGCCGTTTATTTAGTCTTTCGTTTTGTTGACGTAACCCTTCGGTCTCACCGAAAATTAACTTCCTGTAGCGGGTGCCTATATCCGATTGACGGATTTTTTCAGCCGTTATCTGGGCATTTAACCTAAGTAGCTCGCTTGCAGCACGAGACTCATCATCAACCCCTTTACCACCTTTAACAGCAAACCTTTTACGGTCTTCACTTGTTACTGGGATTTGTGCAGTCTTAGGTACTAGCTTCGCAAACTCTTCAATTACCTTCTTTTGCGCCTGTGTAGTAGAAATTCCTTTGGTCTCTTGGCTTTTGGCTGCACTTCTGCCAGTTCCAACACGCTGGGTTAGCTCTTTTAACCTGTTTTCAGCTTGCTGGCGCTGTTCTGGCTCAAGGTCATTAAGAAGAGCGTCAAACCTAAAGCCGGTTGTCACACGGCCTAAAAGCTGGTTTACAATTGACAGAAATCCGTTTAACGGGCCAGCAATAAGCGCAGAAAGTTGAAGAGTAAGCTCGTTCCAAAGTCTTGTGGTTTCGTCGGTAGTCTTTCCAAGATCTTGGAGAGCAGTTACACCGTTATTTCCAATAACAGAAACCAGTTCTGAAGTGAGCAGGTTTGCTAATTCTTCTACGCGGCCTAGCTCTTCAAGTTTGGCGGCACGTTCCTTTGTCTGCTCACTGCTAAATAAAGATTTTTCCCGTACTAAATCTAATGCACTGCCAGTTGAATTAAGTGCTTGCCCAACCTTAATTGTTTCAGCAACAAAGGCATCAACCGGGGCTCCCAAGGCGCTACCAACGACACCGCCAAGCGGGCCAAACGCTTCACCAATCGCACCACCAAGAATACCGGCTGGTCCGGCACCAAATAGTGCGGGAAAAGCTGCGCCAACAAGTACATTCCCGCCGCCTCTACCTCTACCTCTACCTCTACCTCTACCTCCGTTACGAGCAGTAGCCTTAGTTGCTCTCGCTGTCCGCTCTGCAGCTTTCGCTGCCCGCTCTGCAGCTGCTGCTGAAGCCCTGTTAGCCTCCATAATAGGCTTTGAGCGAGCTTCAGATTTGGCCTTTGCTTGAGCTGTGCGCTCAGCAAACCGAGCAATACGCTCTTCGGAAGTTTCAATCTGCTGCAGGCCGCGAGCTTGGGCACCCAACAACCTTGTGTTCGGTAAAGCCAGTTGTTGTGCTGGTCCGCCCAAACCGCTTGCTTGACGAATAAGCGGGTTGATTCCACGCGCCAGGCTTCTTAGGGCGAGTCCTTGTTGCCGGAGTTTTGTTCTTTCTGCCGCTGCTGTTTGTTCAGTGGCTTCTTTAAGTTTACGTTCGGTTTGTAGAATTTTTAGCTTGCGGTCCAGCTGGTCTTTTGTAATCGCAGCAAGATCTAGCTGCTTTTTCTGTTGCTGGTCAGAGAGTTTATTTCGTAACTCAGTAATTTTACGAAGTTGACTTTCAGCAACCCCAGCGTCCCTTAGAGCGTCTATTTGTTTTTGGTATGCTCGTACCTGAGATTGGAGCTGATTGGATCGTTTGTCTACACGGTTTGTCTCTCTAATGACTTCGAGAATCCGCCCAGTTGCTGTGGCAACTTTTTGTACGATACGAGCGTTGTCGCCTTGAGTTTCTACAATTTTTGCTAAACCGGCCAGCTCTTTTCGCTGTTGTTCATTCCGTGCGCCTCCGGCTCGGTTTATTTGGGTAAGGCGGCGCTGATACAGATCTGTAGCCGCGTTTAAGTCAATCTGAGCTGTAAGTTTTCGCTCAGCGCGGCGAACATCCTGGGCAGATTCAGTGATCTGTGCTTTTATCTGCGCTTTTGTTGCCTTATCTTGTATATTTTTTAGTTTGTTCTCAAGTTTCTGTATAGCCCGAAACGCCTGTTGGGCCTCTACAAGAACTTTAATAGAAGCCTCGTAGCTGGCCACTGTACAAAAAGATCCCTTTATTGGAGTCTAGCGTTTATGACGCGCCTTTTTCACTTGCTTTTCTTGGTCCTCGTTCAGGATCTGGAAGTAGGCGCTCCAGGCAATCAGTTCCTCGGGCGTCATGGTGGTGCGGACTTCAGACAAGCTCATGCCCAGTTCCTTGGCAACGCCAAACTGAAGCATGAGCCAGTTGTCCTTGCGAAGATCCGCTACTAGGCTTTTGGGTCCATTGGTTCGTCGTTGCCGTCGTCCAGAATCGCCAGCATCAAGGACTGCAGATCTTTGTCCTTGACCTCATTCTTGAGAATGTCGATCTCACCGGGGGAAAACAGCTTTGCGCCATTAGCGTCTTGGGCCTTGCTGATAAGCAGCTGCAGTGCAAATGCAGAGGCATCGTCTGACTTGGCTTGCTTTTGGGCGCGTTCGCGCTCAGCCATCGTCAGTGGGCTGACGTACATCTCAAATATCGAGCCATCGGACAGCTCAACTTCGCGCTTGGTTGGTTCCAAATTGGCGGCTTTGCGTAGCCGGTCAATAGCGCGGGTAGGTGCAGCAGGCATAGTTCATGCTTGTGTATATCACTACTGTAGCGCCGAGTAATAAAAAACCCCGCCGGGGCGGGGCGTATGACCGTAGGCTGTAGCGGACTATCAAGCAGTAGTGCTGAAGTCTAAAGAAGGCGTTCCAGCAGGGCGGAAATTAACGGTGACAGACTGGGCGTCATCGGGATTGATGTTCAGGCTGGCAGAAGTCAGCACTGCATCAAATTCAATGGAACGGCTCAGGGTCTCGCTCAGGGTTCCGCCGCTAAACACCCGGTCGGTGTAAAGCTTGAAGGCGGCTCCGGTTTGTTGACGCTGAAGAACGTCCTCGATCATGCGGTTGGAAAGCGCGGCGTCCTCATTGGTCATGTAGACCGTTGCAGTGCCGGTTCCATCGCCAAAACCAGAGATGTAGTTGCGGAACGGCACATACTGGCCGGGGGTTTGGCCAATGGTCGTAACGTCGATTTCAGCGCGGCTGATCTCGAAGCTCCAGTCGCGGACTTGGCCCACAGCAGCAAACGTCGCGTAGGCAACTTGGAACTCGTTAGGAGCGGCAGCAGTACCATCGTCGGTGATGGTGATGGTCGAACCACCGAGACTGTCGGAAACCTGCAGAACGCCGGTAGCCGCTGTGTAGCTGATAACGTAGTAGGTGGTGCCTGCGCTGATACCTGCAGGCAGGGTGCCGGAACCTGTACCGCCGGTTTGGCTGTTGATCACGCTGAATACAACGGGATCGCCGACCTTGAAGTTCAGGTAGGGCGCGACAGTGACGGTATCGCTGGCGACGGTAACGTCGGATTCGCCAAAGCTGCCGGTAGTACCAGCGGGCTTGTAGTAGAGGGCACCTGAAGTGCCGGACAGAACGGTGGTGGCCATGGGGCGTACCAATGGTAGAGATCTCTGCGGGCACTGCCCGGCTTCTTACAGGTTAGCGATTATTTAGGTTAGCACCGTTGCTACATACCCCGTGTCAACTCGGCCCACAAAATGTGGTGCTCCTTCAGTCGCAGAGAACGTCGGGCCGTTAATTTCTCCTACTTTTACATAAACGCCCGTATCAGTTTTTGCGGTGTTGTTAATTGTCTCTAAGACGCCGACAGCCGTTGTGATTAACTCTTGGTTACGAGCTGGGCCACGGCCTTTTTCAGTAAAAATACGTATGACAAGCGCTCCACGGGCATTATCGACGCTTGAGGTCAGCGTTGGTTCGTTGGTTAAACCGAAGGTGATGTTGACCCGGACGTATTCGGTAGTGGTGTTGGGTGGGACGGCTGTGATGTTATCGAAATACACCGGGACTGGAGGCACCAAGCTGTTGAACGCTGTCAGCAGCGGTGATTCCATTGAGGCGCGGATTGCTTGGTAGTTCATTCGCTGAATCCTTGACCGGATTGTCCAGATAGCGGTCCTTCGCGGAAGCCTAATTGAACGCCGCGTGCCAGGGCAATTTTCATGCCGCCACCGGATGTGTATGTGTTGTACCAGTCTAACTCTGCTGTACTGACTGCAGTAGGATCACCGCCTCCAGAGCCGACGTTACCTCGAATGTGCGGTTCCGAAGGACGGCTGCCTATTTCAACAATTCTTCCAACTGGAGGTATCTTATCGCCTCGTCTTTCTTTGCCGTCTGCATCAATATAGGTCTCGTACTGGCCGATAAATATGCTCTCCTCAAGATCTAAGGCAACAGGAGCGTATTCAGCTCCATTCACCAGCTCATAGTAAGCGCCCTTAGACTTAAACTTCGATTTTGGTACATTTCTCAAATCGTACTTATACACTCTTCCAGTGCTTCTAGGTCCGCCGGGTTCCGTTCCGGGGGGTACGGCGTACCAGGCAGACGAAAACTCGCCAGAATATGCCGGACCTTTTTTAGCAAGGTCGTTCATCACTTCTACGCACACCCTACGCGCACTTTCAGTAATCGTCTTTTTAAGTTCCTTTGAGAAAAACTTTTGAAAATCCTTAGCCATTACTGTGGCCTCACAATCAAGGTGTGGTAGACAGGCTTGTCACCACGATAGGTGAGGACGTTGATAATCTTGGCTTCGCGGGTCGCTCCAGCCTGTGGATACTGCACACGGTCGGCTTCAGTTGGGTAGTAGTCGCCTAGCTCCTCTGTGCCGATAAGAATCTTTACATCTGTACTTTGGTATAAACCCTCGGATTCGCGTGGGGTTAGGCGGCTGATAATGCCGCGCACCGTGACGTTTGTGTCCGCCCCACTGACAGACCCACTGGATGGGTCGTATGTGCGGGGTGTAGTGGTTTTGACGTAAGTGATGTCCTGGCCCCAGTCGTCCATAATTCGCTTGGGGATTGGCGAAAAGGTATCGTCAATTAAGCTCATGTCATCCCCTCACAACGCGCACTTGGTAGCCGCCAGAGCCGCCAATCGTGTACGCGCCAAGGTATGACTGCAGCCAAGGATAAACATCAAAGATGTTGTTGATCGCTCCAACGGCTTGGCTGTCGGTGTTGTATTTTACCTTTAGCTCGCCCAGCTCGACTTGTTCGTAGATGCCGGTGGTGCCCGTGTTGCCGGTTACAGCGTCGGTGTCGTTTGCAAGGGCGCGGGCCAGCTCGTATGTTGCGTACTTGATCTCGGATGGGATCTCGCTGCATAGAAGCTCTACGCGGTCTACGTGGTAGTTATTGCGGGGCCAGCTAAGGGCTTGGCTTGTGCTGCAGCGGTCGCCGTAAAAATTCAGGCCGTCGATCCAACGGGTGGCGCTGATGATTGAGCGGTTCTTTTGGTCGTCCGTTTTGTCGTCCCAGGTGCTGCTGTTTGGGACGGTTTCAAAGTACGAGTTTGCCTCGGCCAGCGTTACATAGCTGTTGGAGGAGGCTCCCTTCAAGGTGGCGTCAATTACAGCTGCCACGACAATGTGCGATGCTTTGTTTCAGTTTAACGCCAATAAAAAAGCCCCACCGAAGTGGGGCCGGTGTCTCGCAGTCCAAACTGATGGTATCAGGCAGGGATAGCAGAGGTGTCCAGTGGAGTGTTCACGATCAGCTCGACCATAGGGATCAGGTCGATGTCGTAGGTAGCGCTCCAGTTGCCAGCGGTAGCCAGCGTGCCGTTGGTGGGGTTGTCACCAGCGTTGGTCCACTTGGTGCCCATCACGTGGTAGGCGGTGTGGTAGTCAACGGACAGAACGTCCTGCTTAGACAGCACGTTACGGTCGGCCTCGATACGCAGATCCTGCTGCACACCTTCCATCACTGAACCACCCTTCATCAGGTAGCAGCGGAACTCACTGACGTGGGTTGCAGTGCCAGGGCGGACAGTGTTGACCTGAGGGTCCATAATGACCTGACAACCGGCAAATTCGCCGATAGCGCGGGCATTTACGCCGACGCCACCGCCACCCCAGGTCACAGCGCCAGAAGCGGCCAGTGCCGAAGTGGAGAAGGTCAGCAGACCCACCTGATACAGGTAGAAGCCAACAGAAGGGTGGACAACCAGAATGTCCAGCTCGTCACCGCGCTCACCCAGCACAGAGCGGGCTTCAGCAACAGTGGCGGCAGTCAGGTAGTTGGCTTCGCCTTGACCAGAGGTTGCAGCAATTGCCTTGTCCAGAGAGTGGGAAGACAGTGCGGTGCCAAACAGACCGGCCAGCTGGGAGAACAGACGGGCGCTGTTCAGCTTGTTGATGGCGTCGGCCAGTTGGTTGCGGATGTGAAGCATGGGATCTTCACCAGCAGCCAGCAGTGCCACGTCATCTACGGCATACGCGAAACCGCGATGGCAGATGGTCGCAATCTGGGTTGCAGTGCCGATCTTCTGAGGGGTCAGGTAGCCAGCAGTGCTGGTGCCCCAAGTTGCAGTACCGTCCATGATCTCCTCAGTAGGAGCCACAGGGTTGAACTCAGGAACCTGAATGCGGGTGCCGCCTTCGCGGGCATCCAGCAGGGAGTTGCGAACAACAGCGCCGCTCTTCACAAACAAAGAGCGCTCTTTGATCGCCTCAGACACGTAGGTGCTGAGGTTATTCCTTTTTACGATGTCCGCGAGCAGGACACCGCCGGAATAATTCTGAAATGGGGCGGCCATGGTTGATAACCAAAGTCAGGGTTGACGGGATCCAAGCCACAGACTTGTAGAGGCCGCCCCACAGGGGCTTACAGTGACGCTTCCCGCTTCAGCACTGCTGCAAGGTCGGGATCCTGAGCGTCGATCTGCATTTGCCTCGTTATGTTAATACTACCTTCCTTCCAAGGATTAGACATCCCAGGGGAAACAGCAGAGTTTGGTGTGGGCTTAGCACCCATACCCGCAGCACTGCTGGGCTTAAAATGATGCTCAAAACCTGATCCTGGGTTCTTAAGATTACTCAAATAGGTGTTAATGTCCTGTTTAACACCTTTGTCCAAAATTGATACGCTGCCGTCGTCACTGCGGTGCAGGTTGTTCTGCAGAAGCAACAGCATTTGCTCCGCGTTGATCGCACCAGCTTGGCTGATGGCTGCCAAAGCACTCGTACGGGTAGAGGCAAGCTCGTTGGACACTTTCAGGTCTTCCAGCTGACGTTGGAGGTCGCTGATTTGGCCGTCCTTGTCCTGTACGGTCTTGTTGGCTTCCTCCCAAAGGTCTTTCCACTGGCCTTGGTCCTCCAGCGTCTTTTTGCGCTGGTCGTCCTGCTTTTTGTAGACCTCATCAAGCTTGGTCTTGATGCCTTGGAATCGTTCCTCGGCTTCGGTGGCTTGGGTCTTCAGTGCAGAAAGCTGCGCCTCATATTCCGCTTTGACAGCGGCAATGGGATCTGGAGCACTGGTCTCTGCAGCCACGGGCTGCTCAGGCTGCGCCACGGGCGCTTCCTGGATTACTTGCTCTTCCATGGTCAAAAGTCGAAGTCGGGGGTCGGGGTTTTGCTAGCAGAGTCGGCTGCTGGCTTCCGTTTACGGGTGGGCTTACACACTGCAGGCTCCGGTTGGGGCTCGCGCAACTCGACCAGTTCCCATTTATGAGAACCGTCAGGTTGGAGCACCTTCTCTAAGGATTGGCCCATTGGCTTTTTGTAGTGACTGCTCTATTCTACTGAATTACTTCTGGGTTCCTCAGTGCGAGGTATTGGCAATTCAGTTGCCGTTGACAATACTTCGCCCTGTACCAAAATCTGGCGGAACTCATCACGGCCCAGTACACCTTGGTCGAATAGCGCAGTAAGCGCTGTGATGTCTTGGCCGATTAGACGGTCGATGTCGAAGTCGCGGCTCAGCCTAACTTCGGGGGGCTCGATACCTACATAGTTGGCGGCCAAGTTGAAAGACTTTTGCAACGCCTGCTCAACGTCCATTGACACCATTGAAAGCATCGAGTTTGTGTCAACACGGTCCAAGCGGCGAGCGTCGGCTGACTCTGCTACAAACTTTTGCTGGCTCAAGGTGCTGATACCTAAAGTCGCCATCTGCATCTGTAGCTCTTTGATTTCGGCGGACTGCGCCTCGAATGCACTGGCGGCTGGCTCGACGTAATAAATCTTGTTACCTGGTGCGGTGGCCATTGCGTAATTAACACTGACCGCCATGTCCTTGGTCTGGTCGTCCCAGCCTTCCATGACCAAGATTGGCTGGGAGGCAATGTGCAAGCTGTGGATTAGGTCGGCTTGGCGCTGGAAATGGGCCAGGTTTAGGTACGCAATGTCCAGAAGCGGGGGCTTGCTGGTCAGTGTGTCCGTTTTACCCGAATATGTGGTCACAAGGGGAATTTCGCCCAAGCTGTAGTCGCCGGATTCGACTAATTCGTAGTCGGATGTGGCGTCGGTGGCGTCGAAAGCGTTTGGATAAGGGAAGCCGCCTGACATCGCCTTAGACGATTCCACTTGACGGAAAACGCGGTAGCGTCCCGGTTCGATTACACGGATCTGATCGTAAACTTTTTCGCCAAAGTCGCCGTCGGGAACGACTGCCTTTTCTTTGATTCGGATCTGGATAAGTTTGCCGTAGTTCACTTCACGGTCCAGGCGCCAGCCATATACGTTGGCGGGGTCAACCTCAATCCAGTACGGGCGGCGGTTTAGGTCGCGCTCTTCGGCAAGACTGCGGGCTTCTGTGGGCGCAGGAAAATCAACTAGCGTGTGCGCTTGGCCATAAGTTAGAGAGCAGATAAGCAAACGGCGGGCGTACTCGTCGAGGTCTGATCCACAGCCATCCACGTCCTTAGCGAATACGTCCGTCCAGTAAGGATCGCCAACCAAGCTAATTGGCTTGCGCAATATGAGACCGGCGGCGGCTCGTACCAGCCGCTGGGTAAAGGGGGAGAATACGGCGCGGTTGACTCGGGCAAGATAGGCGGTGTAGTCCTCGCGGGGTTCAATCGGTAAAAAGGCTTCGCTGTTTTCCCGTAGGTATTCAGTCCCAAGCGTTACCGCTTTCATGATCTCCCAGCCCTTCATCATGTCCAGCACCGCTTGGGTGCGCGTAAAAGGGCTGTCCGCACCAGCAACAGTGCTGGAGCTGACTAGATGGGTGCGGATTTGACCGGGAACCGAGTAAGTCATTCAGGTCACCATTTGACGCGGTTTGCCCAGTAAGCGGCGGACATTTTGCCTTTTTTGATGTTAGCCGCGTGCCGCGCTTTCCATGCTTTGTTGCGGGCCGTTCCATCCGGGCTACCTTGGACGCCCTGTTGGCCGAAACGGATCAGCTTTACTTGGTCACCGTCCTTTGCTAAAACGGCGTGGCTTTTGTTTGGGTGGTTTGGGGTGCGCTTTGGCTTGTTGTAGCCTGAAAATTTTTCGCCCCGGTATTCAATCATCGTCTTCGTCCTCAACTTCGACCATTACCTCTATGCCAGAGGCAAGGCGCGTCATTAGCGCACCAAAGTCAATGGGATCTTGGGGTGTCATGAACGCAAAGCTTGCGCCGGTTGTGCGTGACTCGGCGTCAACTTCTAGGTGCGTGCAAAAACCAGGGATAATACGAGTGCCCATTAGCCGTGGTATGCAACAACAATGTGGGGGGTTAGGCTGACCGTTCCAGAGGAAATGGCGGCTATCCTCATGCGGATTCTTGCTGCGGGTTTGCCGTCGTAGAAATACACATACTGACCAGCGGAATTTATTGTTTTGCTGGTATCGACTGTAAACCAGTTACCGTTGCCGTTGAAGTTTGCTTCCAAGGCAAGGGTAAAATTAGCGGAACTGGTTACGTTGGCGGCGAAAGAATAGCTGGAAGAGTGGGCTGGGACTTCTAGGTAGTCGTCAACGCTGCTCATTACAGCGCCGGTTGTTTCAGTGACGTTGGTGAATCGATCCAGGGCAGTGATTGCTACGGCGGCCATTACTTCTTACCTCGCTTGGGCTTCTTTTTGGCGGTTTTGGCGGACTCTTTGAAGTCCTTTGCGCTTGGTGCGCCCTTGGAACCGGGTTTACGCATTTTTTCGCCCGATCCAGCCTCGATACGCTTACGCTTTGCGTTGATATTCGCGTAAAGACCACGTTTTGGCATGGATTTAGCGGCGGTTAGTCCAATTTTACTTCTTTTTTGTGCCCTTGGACTTGGGCTTTTTCTTACCGCCTTGGCCATAGTCTCCGGGCATTAGTACAACCTGTAACTCGTCTTTCCTAGTTTACCGTAATTAACTAGGTTAAACTGTTGTAGCACTAAATAGCCGAATGCGTCGAAGGCGTGGTCAACCCCGAGATTTTTGTTGGGAAGGCCCGTTCCAGGGGCGTAGGTGAGGGTTCGTAGGGCCTTGATTAGCTCTTTGCAGCGGGGGTGGATATAGCAGCGGCGTGTTTCGGTGGCGTCCAGTAGGGCGGTGTTGACGGCGGTTATCTTGTCGCGGACTTTCCAGGGGCTGCGGGGTGTTTGCACTGAAAAACCCGATTTACGCAGGATGTTGTGGTCTGTTGCGCCGACACCTTGGGTTTTGCGAGCGCCTCCTGTGGGGTCTGGACAGGCGACGATTCGACGGTCCACGCCATAGCGGCTGATTACTTCGTCGGCAAAGTCCCAGGTGGTTGCGCCGCCGGTCAGTGTAATCTCGTCGAAAACATAGAGAGTGTCGTCCGCTTTGACAGCACAGACGCCGGACATTGGGTCTACGTTAAAATCCACGCCTAGTAAAAGTGGAAGAATCGGTACGTCTTTGGCGTCGGTACTTATGTTGCTGTCGCTAAAAGATACCGCGACGAGACCGGCGAGATTTTCAAAACTTGCCTCAAACTCTTGGCGGAATGTTCGAGCGTCTAGTTGGGTGCGGGCAGCTTGAACTTCCTCGGGCGGTACGTTGCCGCCTTGGATTGTCGTGAAGCACCACCTCTGCCATTCAGCCTTTGGGTCTTCCTCGCAATAACACCACAGGTCATAAAACCAAGAGGCCGTTCCAGTGGGGGTGGAAATGAACAATGCCCAGCCCTGTTTGTCGGCTAGTGCAGGGCGGATAACCTCGAACCAGACTTCTGCTTCCATAAAGGCGGCTTCGTCTAGTACCACGCCTGAAAGGCTGCGGCCTCGGAGCGCCATTGCGTTCTCGGTGCCCTTTAATTCGATCGTGGATTCGTTGATCAGTTCAAGCTTTAGGTCGGTTTCGTTCTTGCTGCGGATGTATTCTCGTGGGATGATCTTTTTTAGCACTTTCCAGGCGATGTCTTTCGCCATTCGGTAAGTGGGGGCGCAGTAAAAAAAGGTCGCGCCAGGGTTTGCTAGAGCCTTAGTGAAGAGTTCGATGCAGGCTAGATAGGACTTTCCAAAGCGGCGGCCTGCTACTAAGACGCGGAAGCGCTTTTTACTGTGGAAAACCTGCGCTTGGGCGTTTTTTAGGTTGATCTCAATCATTTTGCTCACTTTTTACGTCGATAACTTCGCCTTGGGGCAGCTGAGCAGCGTCCGATCCAGGTAATTCGGTCGGTGGTTCGACAGTAACGCGGATTTCGGGGAGTGAATTGGTCTGTTCGGGCATGTCGCAGCCGACTTGACGTGCCAGGGAGTCCAGGACGTTGGCGGCGGTTTGCATTTGGCCGCGTTTCATGGCTGCGTGGAAGAGACGCTGGCGCTGCATGAAGATGCGGCCTGCCATCTTGGTGCGCTCTTTCTCGAAATCCTCAGCAAGAAGTGCGTAGACGCCTTTCCAGTCGCGCCAGGCCGTGGCCATCCCTATCTGTTCCTTGGTGGCGTGCTCCATAACGAGCTGCCGGACGGGCAAACCTTCGAGTTGGCGTTTGTAAAGACGCTGGATTCGGGCTTGCTGTGCTTCCTTTGTGCTTTTTGGACCGAAAGCACGGTTCGGTTTTAGGTTGTCAAACTTTTCGGCCTCGTCGTCGAAACCACTGTCGAACTTACCAGCGGTGTCTTCCGCCATTACAGACTGCGCTTTGTCTTTACTTTATCACTTAGCACAAAAATAGCGTATCCGTATTATTTTTGCCCCCGGTTTACGCGCCAGCAGAAACTTGACCCCTCCCCCCTAGCACAGTAAGATGTAGGGGTAGTACATTAGTGATTTTTGGTGGTAATTCAGTAGGTTCCCTAAGTCTTCCCTGTGCCAATAATATTTCCGAACACTTCCCCCGGTTTGGGTGATCCAGACGGCCACTTCTTTGCTACACTATGTTCAACCGGGAGGCACACCAAGCCGACCGGTTAGCACCTCGAAAACTGAATAGGGAACAGTGAAGGAGTGCCAGGTGCTCCCGCCAAGCTGGGATGATCCACCGATGACCGTAAGGTCTGTACTGGAGAACCTCAGCGGCAACGGGCAGACAGTGCCTGGCGTTCTTCACTTAATCCCAACCCTAATTCCACCGCTTAAGTTTTCCCAATGATCAGGCAAACTACGAACCTTAAGTTCACAATGCAGTCGCAAGATTGCCACCTAAGTCTCTCGACCGGTGATGTAATTATCACCGATAGTGAAACGGGTGACAGCGTTACTGTCGCGGGTCTGACGCGCAAACGTATCGAATGTGAGCTTCGCTTTTATGTTCGGTGCCTTAAATGGTCTCACGATGAGACTAAGCGTCAGCATGCCGTGGATTGGCTCTCTGAGTTAATCAGGGACGCTGAAGGATCGATCGGCTCTATCAGGGAGAAGATCGAGGAAAAAGCAAAGTGAGGCATCTTGTCACCACGTACCGTGGCACTGAGCGCGGCTGGATCCCTGCGGGATCTGGTCGCCTCAGGCGACACGATGACGCACAGCGGTTGGCTGGTCTGCTACGGCGGATTGACCCTGATCGGTACCTGTACCGCGTCGAAACCGTGCCAGTTGAACTCCCTTCTTTTCTCTGATAATGTCCGACATTACACAGGCGGATCTAATCCGCCTCTTCTTTCCTCAGGTTCAGGAACGAGTCCAAGCTGGCGACTTTGACGATGAAGAGCTTTACGAAGCTCTTTGTTTCACTGTTCGCATAGAGTCTGAACTCCGTTCTGACGCTGACTGCGAAGATCTCGCAGATTC
>CENU01045630.1_pt1 | contig 13884 bp, 12 predicted proteins | sample 361331 | NCBI WGS metagenome assembly CENU01 (sample SAMEA2619766, study PRJEB7988) | marine metagenome | isolation source: saline water (ENVO:00002010), including
TATTCAGTCCCTCGAATGGTTTGCTCGCTAATTGGTTACATAATCGAGAGGGAAATAGGTGAGGTAATCCCCGGAAAGAGAGATTAGAGAGGCGTGCACAAGGGTGGGGGATGGAGAGAGTAGATTCTTTAATAGGTCAATCGCCCGGCAAGACTGTCTGGTCTTATTTTTTGGTTTGTAAGTAATTGGTAAAAATTAACTTACAGAGCAAATAGCGAGCTTATGGATTTGCTTTTCCGGTACGTTGTAGGCTCCCTACAAACATGCGTAAAAACTACCTTTACGCTTCTTTGCTACTGCTTGTTCTAACATGGGTAAATGCGCCCGCCATCGTCATACAACTGGATTACAGTTATGATACGAATGGTTTCTTTGAGCAACCGGGATCTAAAGAGGCAATGCGCAAGGCAGCGGATCTTTTTGAGGCTCTCATTGAGGATTCGTTCTTACCGATTGATCCGCAGGCGTATCCGGGGAATGGTAACACATGGACCGCATGGGTTGCGCATCCCGGCACCGGTGGTTTCGTCAATGTTGTCGATTTAATTGTACCGGAAGATACTGTGATTATCTTCGTTGGTGGGCGCACTCTGAACGGACCGATCGGGCTAGGGGGACCGGGAGGGATCAGCGGTGGAGGTGGTAGTCCGGAATGGGTCAACGCAGTGACTGGCCGAGGGCAGCCTGGCGCACGATCAACACCGGCAACTGATTTTGCCCCATGGGGAGGAACCATTGCATTTAATAGCCAAAGTAACTGGCATTTTAATCCGAATGGACGCCCTTTCGGATCTTCTGCCTATGACTTTGTTTCCACGGCTCTTCACGAATTAGGGCATGTATTTGGTATAGGAACGGCGCAATCGTGGGATGCACAAATTTCTGCGAATCAATTTCAAGGTTCCCGTAGCGTGAGCGCTTTTGGTGGGCCCGTACCATTGACGAATGACAATAGCCATTGGCGTGATGACGGAAATTGTCCTTACGACCCAAATGGAGTGAACAATATTGCGAGCTATACGTACGGGTCATTTGGCACAGAACACGGAAGTGTACAAATCGCTCTGTTAGACCCCCAGAGCTGCTTAGTTCCTTACGAGACAACTTTGCGCGTACTCACTGACTTGGATCTAGCCGCTTTGGCAGATATCGGCTGGGAGCTTCGTTTCCCCTTTCATATTGAATTTGAAGAACTCGGGCCGGGAACGTCTTCGTTGCGATGGCTATCCAATACAGGTGCTAGTGCAACCCTACAGCGAGCAGCTGAGCCAGATGGTCCCTGGTTTGATGTGGCTCTGGCGACTGCGGGCGATGGCACACGTCAGCTGGTTACCGATCCGAACGCTCCGCAGGGTAAAGCATTCTATCGCCTGAGCGAAAACACTTCTTCTCTTTCCAGTTCGAGCTCTTTAATCGCGCCAAGACAAGTGGAGCTTCAAGGGGTATCTGAAGCGGATCCGGGTAACTTGGGGCGAATGATTAGAGAGCCCATTATGATACACTCTTGTTCTGTCTGTGCCGATTGTTTGCCGGACGCTGATTAGTACCGATTACTCCAATTTTAGAAATCAGCAGTTGGTCGATGGATTTGGACGCAAGGTAGTTGCTCTAGAGAGAGACTTTTTTTCTTGCTCCATTCTCTTCTGCTTTCTTACTCCACCTATTCCTTTCGGGGGCTTAGCTCAGTTGGTTAGAGCGCTACCTTGACATGGTAGAGGTCGTGGGTTCGACTCCCGCAGCTCCCACCATTTCCGTTCGATTTTAGTATCAGGCAGACGGGGATTGAAAAAGCCGCTTCCAATTTTCACGTAATTGGGGCGGTTTTTTTGTGCCGACTTACCAAGGAATACTGAAAGCAAGGCACATACGAGCAACCCCTCTACTTAAGCTATTACAGATAGCCTGAGTGGCCGATAGCGAAGTGGCGACTAATGGTAGTAGGCATTAATTGACTATTAGATAGGGTACTATACTACTATTTACCTATCTTTAATTAGATTAAATCTGATTACACAAGATACTTTTTAATAATAAAAGAGTAATAAGCCCTATATAGTATGCATAAAAAATTCATTTTTACTGATTTGCGCGCCTTCTGCAATCTTCTTCAGGCCAGCTTGTTTGTCGCTGTTGCTAGCTACATTTCTGGCGGTTCAGCACTCTACGGAGGGTCACCCCTGCACACCTTCAACGAATGGGCGGATCTTTACTTTAATGGGAATGCGTCTGCTTCATGGGATTCAAACATCTTTCGTGATGAGGAAGATGAAGAAAGCGATCTTAAGTATATCTTATCTCCCGGCTTGGAGCTGAATCTTGGTCGGGGTCTATCGGCTTATGATATGACGATCCGTACCAGTTATGATTTTATCCGGTATCAGGAGAATGATCATCTCGATGCGGAGAATTTTCACATCAGTACAAGCGGCGTGTACCGCGGCAGTCGTCTCGATCTAAGTGGTCGCCTCGGTTACGACGAAAATCAGATCACCTCCGGGGAGGATACTGCTCAACGTTCTATCATCGAGACGGAGGATGTGAATGGCAAGATTGATGGAGAATATCGGCTCAGTCCGAAGTTTAGCTTTGGGGCCGGGGCTCACTATTATGATCGCGATTACATAACTGGTGGTCGAGACGAGCTAGCGGATTGGAATCATCTACGCTTTCCGTTCGACTTATTTTATAAATATACACCAAAGGTCGATCTGAGCGCTGGTTACACCTACAAAACTGGTGCGGTAGAGGATTATTACCGGGGAGATACCTTGATTGAAGGGTACGATACGACCTCCCATTTTATTAATGTTGGTGCCCGTGGTAGCTTCTTCCCGAAGTTAAGCGGTTTCTTTAAAGTGGGTTACCGTACGCACGATTCGGACGATTCCTTTGAAATAAGAAATGGCGAACGTACTCGGTCAAATCGGGGTAGCGGTTCGGATGGGCAGATTGGTTTGGATAGTGGTTTAACATGGAATCCTACTCTGAAAACGACGCACAATCTAATCCTCAAGCGAGACTTTGGGGTCGGTGGTGAGGGCACCGTTACAGAAGTATCCCGTCTCCGCTTGGACTCCAGCTATTCATTAAATCCGCGTTGGTCAGCCAGTTCGATCCTCGGGTATACCCTGCGCGATTATCAGGCTAATGGGGGTGCCAACCGCAACCGGGAGGACAATCTGTATCTGCTTGGGCTGAGCCTCAATTATACCGCCCCGGACTACTGGCGCTTTAGCGGCGGGTATCGCTATCAGGACAACGACTCTAACCGACGCGGCTACAGCTTTGTCAGTCACAATTTCTATCTAACCGCTCAGTTCCGCTATTAAAAAAGGAATTTTCAAGAAAGCAGCCTCACATCCAAAAATTTTTAAAAGAAAGAAATAAAATGAAAACATACTGCACACAGTTCACCGCTCAGCGTTCCATTCGTTTTCTTGCCGTGTTACTTGCCGCAAGCGCCAGCTTACATGCGGCTATTCGAATCACCGCAGTGTCTGGTACAGCTTCTCTGCACACCGCAGGCGGAGAGTATCGAGACGCCGTCGTTGGGGATGTCTTACAACCGGGCGATAGCGTCGTCACGTCTTATCATAGCGAGGTTGAGTTTCAGTCGGATGGTGCAACGGTAACCATAGAAGAAAATACCAGTGTGAGTGAGTCGGACGGGAATACGCCCCAGTCGGTCGAACTCAATTACGGAGTGATCAATGGGCAAGTGCCTCATTCCAGTTCTAGAATGTTTTCAGTCTACACACCGCTGGGAGTTCCGGAGATTCAGGCTGGCCGCTTCATGGTTAATAGCATCTTTAATGTCGAGCGTCAGGAGATGATCCTGCAGGTTGAGAATATGGATGGTCGGGTAGGGCTTCGTTCACGGTATGCTGGCACTATGGAGTATGGGCGCTATTATGCAGGAGACAAAAACTACAATGGCGCCATGACCGAAGACATCGCAGAAATCCCGCCCCAGCATATGGCTATTATTCGTCTGCCTGTTCGGGATCCCTACTTTTTTGATCGTGTAGATGCCTCCCGGCACATGGCCCCGGAATCGGCTGCAGAGATGGCCCAAGTTGATTTTGACCGTGAAAGCATAATTCGCCGCAGAGATCCCGTAATCACCACCGTAGTCGATCCGACCGTGCGGATTGATCGCAGAGCTCCGATATTGACTCCCGAAGATAATGTTCAGGTACCGAGTCCTTCTGGCCGACAGTAACGATATGTTCAGCCTACTACGTAGCCTTCGTGGTAGCTTCTCTTAATAAGAAGCGGAACGTTTTTTTTCTAACTGTAGCCAACTCAAGGCCTGTCCCAGTCATTGGAGTGGTAACGCCCGAAGAGAACCCGTATGAATGTGATTTCACTATATCTAGATTTGTCGAATTTTCCTAGCATAGGACTTCTTGCTGCACTGCCGGTAATGGAATTGGCGTGTGGGGTCGCTTGGTTGCTTTGCTTGAAGCTGATGCTTCGGAAACGTAAAGATTCAGATTTGTAACCGGGAGAAGGGCTTTCGTTATCCAGCCGCACGGCTTTCGTGCACGCTTTTACGCACTCTAGGATGAGATTTTCCGGGGTCTATCGGCCATTGGTCGGAGCAGTTTTGCATCGGCAACAAAGGGACCAAAAGGCAGCAAGCTGGCAAGGAGGAAGAGTAGGGTCTTTTGTGTCCGCCAATGACCTTCAATTTGTCCAAATACGGCCAATCCTACATAGACCATCCAGAGCAGGCCGTGTAGCATGCCGACAATTTCAACGGCTGCTTCCTTATGCCATATGTACTTTAGTGGCATGGCGACAAAGAGAAGGAGGAGATAGGAAACGGCCTCCCAAGACCCGACAGAGCGTAGTCGGTTGATCGTCCCATCAAAATTCAAAAACATAACTGGTACGCTGTGCGTCGACTTTCAAAAAGCAAGTTTACATAGGCAGGGGGCTGTTTATTCCCCTTCGTTCTGTCTTTGCTTTAAGTTTGCCCTAAGGTGCTCAGGTCGTTGTCTATACTCGCTTTCAAATGTTTTCGATATGAGTCAGCACATCCAGATCTACGATACCACTCTGCGCGATGGCAGCCAGGGCGAAGGCGTATCTTTTACGGTTGCCGCCAAGCTTCGCGTTGCAGAAATGCTTGATCAGTTTGGTATCGATTACATTGAAGGTGGTTGGCCCGGTTCGAATCCCCGCGATATGGCTTTCTTTGAGGAGGTCCGTAAGCTTGAATTAAAGCATGCAAAAATTGCTGCCTTCGGTTCGACGCGTCGCGCCAGTCTGGCGGCTGCAGATGATCCGCAAATCAAGCTTCTACTGGAAGCGGATACGCCCGTTGTCACTATATTTGGGAAGACATGGCTGCTTCATGTAACCGAGATTCTCCGAACCACCCCGGAAGAGAATCTCGCGATGATTGAGGATTCTGTACGCTACCTTGTCGAGAACGGTCGGGAAGTGATTTATGATGCCGAACACTTTTTTGATGGCTATAGTGATAATCCAGAGTATGCCATGCAGACACTCGATGCGGCTCACCGCGGCGGTGCGTCTAATTTGACCCTTTGCGATACCAATGGCGGCAAACTTGTCAGCCAAATTAGTGAAATGACTGCGGCCGTGCGGGCTCGCTTTCCGGATATGCCTGTTGGCGTGCATTGTCACAATGATTCCGGATTGGGTGTCGCCGTGTCATTGGCTGGGGTTGAGTCCGGAGCTTCGCTCGTCCAAGGTACGATGAATGGATACGGTGAACGTAATGGTAATGCGAACCTGACAACAATCATACCCAATCTGGTTCTGAAAATGGACCGAGAGTTGAATTGCGGGGATCGTTTGGAAAAGCTTCGTGATCTATCTCTTTTCGTTACTGAGATGGCCAACTGTACGCATGACACCAAGGCGCCTTTTGTCGGAACCAGCGCTTTTGCTCACAAAGGGGGTGTGCATGCGGATGCTTCTGCTAAGGTGAAACATAGCTACGAGCATATCGAGCCCGAGCTTGTGGGCAATCGTACCCGAGTACTGGTCTCCGATATGTCGGGGCGCAGTAGTGTGATGATGAAGGCTCGTGAGATTGGTGTGGATCTTGACCATCGCTCGCCAGAGTTGAAGGATTTCTTACAACAGCTTAAGGATCTGGAATTTCGGGGCTATGAGTTTGAGGCCGCTGATGCTTCCTTTAAGTTGCTGCTTGCCCGTTTCCTGCAGGGGCGTCAGCCCGGATTCGAGCTCGTGGGTTATCGCGTCATGGTCAGCAATCAGGCTGCTACAGGTCGTATCGTTTCGGAAGCCACTGTTCAGGTTCGAATTGATGGAGAGACCCATCATACTGTTGCCGAAGCCACCGGACCGGTCGATGCTCTGGCTCACGCTCTCGGTAAGGCTATTGCGCCCGTCTTTCCTGAGGTCATGGATCTTGAACTGATTGATTACAAGGTGCGCATACTGGAGAGTCAGCACGGCACGGATGCGATTATCCGCGTACAGATTGAGACACGGGACAATCGCTCCGGTGAGTCTTGGGGAACAGTGGGAGCCAGCGATAATATTATTGAAGCGACTTGGGAGGCTTTGGTCGATGCAGTTGAGTATCGTCTTTTGCAGAACGAAAGCTGAGCCCCACTGCCAATGCACCACGGATTCCGGGGCTGGATCAGTCGGCGGGTTACGATTGCATCGTAGACAAGTACTGATTCGCTAGCTTTTAGTCTGGGGGCACGTTTTGTGGCATCCACAGGCAGAGGCTTTTTTTCTTTTGCCAAAAAAGCGCCTGAGCAGCCAGAGGAATGCAATCAGGAGGCTAAGTCCGACGAGGAATATATCGAGTAATGGCATAACTACAGCTAGTACAATTAGGCCAAGCGAATGCCGATTTGATAGACCATAACCGCGGCAACCCAAGCGAGTAATGTTATCGTGAAAAAGCTACCAATGGCCCACCGCCAGTCTAATTCTTGCGCGATGATGGCTACTGTGGCTCCGCACTGCATACAAAGCGCAAAAAAGACCATAACAGAAAGGGCGACCGGAAGATTGAAGACGAGTTGCCCGGAACGTGGTCCACTTTCCCAACGAGTATTGGCAAGAGCGCCCCGTAGGTCTTTCGATGCATCATCCACTTCACCACCCAGAGCGTAGGTGATGCCGAGGGTCGAAATGATCACTTCTCTGGCTGGGAAGCTGGCCAATACGCCAACCGTAATCTTCCAGTCATAGCCGGCCGGAGCAAATACCGGCTGCATAAATTGTCCGAAGCGGCCCATGTAGCTCTGTTCCAGGTAAGCGGCATCGACGGCGCGAACAGCCGCGGCAGGGTCGCCTTGTTGTTCAGCAAGAATAGCTTGTTCAATCGATTCCGGCCTGGGGAAGTAGAGTAGCGCCCAGATGACAATACTCATAGCGAAAATGACTGTGCCGGCCTGAACGACAAACTCACGTCCGCTCTCGTACATGCGGAAAAGGGTTTGTCGAAATTGAGGTATCCGGTAAGGGGGTAGTTCCATGACAAAGGGTCGAGCGGCAGAATTGCCCAGAGCACGATGCAGCAGCCAGGCAAGAGGCGCTGCAGCGATTGCACCGACGAAGTGCATGGCAAAGAGGGCCGCCCCGGCAACGGCAGGTCCGTAACGCGGTTCGACAAAAGCGCCGATCAACAGCAGATAGACCGGTAGCCGGGCGGAGCAACTCATCAATGGCGCTATTAGAATAGTGATCATACGAGCCTTTTTGTCCGGGATCGTACGGGTCGCCATAATCCCGGGGATCGCACAAGCATAACTGGAAAGGAGCGGGACGAAGCTCTTGCCATTTAAGCCGCACCATTGAAACAGTTTATCCATCAAAAAAGCGGCACGCGCCATGTAGCCGGTTTCCTCCAGTAGTGATATGAATAGAAAGAGAACCAGTATTTGCGGCAGGAATACGAGGAAGGCGCCCACGCCTCCGATAATTCCGTCGACGACCAAGCTTTGGATCATCGGCATGCCGACGAGGAGTCCGCCGATTTGATTGCCGACCCATTCAACCAGAGTTTCGATGCCCCCCATGGCCGGGCCTGCCCAGCTGTAGACGGATTGAAAGACGACGTACATCATGCCGACAAAAATCAGTAGCCCCCAGACTTTATGCAGGAGCAATTGATCAATACTTTCCGACTTGCTGCGGCGAACAGCCAGCGCCTGTCTTTCCAGGATATCGTTGAGCAATGGATTGAGGAAACGGAAGCGAAGAACAGATTCGGCAGCGTCCGGCTGGTAACCAGCTTTGTAAAGTTGTTCGCGAGTGTTCTGTAGAATCGGCTCGTAGTCTGCCGGGGCAGTTTGCAAGCGTTCGCATACGGCACTTTCTCGATCAAAAAGGAGTCGTTGGAGTTCTCCATTGCGCAAGGTTTCTCCCCGTTGTTCAACGAATTCATGGCGAAGTTCTGCCAGAGCTTGCTCGATCGGTTCCGGCCATTTTGGGCAGACCAGCATGGGACGGGTCTCGATTGCCCGAGTGACTGCCTGGTCTAGTTCAGTGGTGCCTTTTCCGTGCTTGGCTACAGTGGGTACGACGGGCACGCCCAAACGCTGTTCCAGAAGCTTGCAGTCGATTTGTAGCCCTTTTTTCTCGGCTACATCCCAGCAGTTGAGTGCGATTACCATAGGTACTCCCAGCTCGGAGGCCTGCGAGGCCAGGTAAAGGTTGCGGCGGAGGTTTTCTACATCGACGACAACAATGACCAAATCAGGCGAGGGCAATCCGGGTGCATGCCCGGACAAGACATCAACAGCGATACGCTCATCCAGTGAAGCAGCGGCAAGGCTATAGGTGCCCGGTAAATCAATCAGCTCAGTTTCACGGCCATCGATCAGCGCCCAGCGCCCCGTTTTCTTTTCGACCGTCACGCCCGGGTAATTGCCGACCTGCTGATTCAGCCCGGTAAGCATATTAAACAGGGAGGTCTTGCCCGTATTGGGGTTACCAATCAGGGCAACCCGCAAGACTTGTTCACTGCTTTGCATCAGAGCGGCTCGACTTCAACGGCCTTAGCATCGGTTAGTCGCAGGCTCATCTGACAACCGTTGAATTCGATAGCGATCGGATCACCGAGTGGCGCCTCATGGGTCAAGCGGATGGACTGTTGTGGCAAAAGCCCCATCGACATCAAGCGTGCTACGCAACGGTTTTCGCTGTCGAGCTCGACGACCCGAAAGTTTCCATTTTTTGCTATTTGGTCTAATCGCATAAATGTGACACGGTATGAGATTGCGTCTCAGTTACAAGCGTTGAGTTGAGAATGCCCGCAATTTGAAGGCAAGACTATTAGCCGCTTCGTCTAGCGACTGTTGAAAAACCGTGCTTTATGGGCTTTGGAAACGGCAACGTATTTATCAGCCCAAGTACGTATATCCCGCCGCTCATCCTCGGAGAGGCTCCGAATGACTTTGGCCGGTGCGCCAAGAACGAGGGAACCGGCAGGCACAATGGTTCCTTTGGTAACCAGAGCGCCGGCTCCGATGATAGACTGTTGCCCGATAATCGCACCATCGAGAATCGTTGCCTGCATACCGATCAGGCATTCGTCTTGAATCTCGCAGGCATGAATCATGGCAGCGTGACCAATCGTTACATAGCGACCGATGGAGACACCGTATTCATCCGCAAGATGAACGATAGTTCCATCCTGAATGTTACTACCTTGACCGACTTTGATGGTGTTTATGTCGGCACGGACAACTGCATTATGCCAGATGCTGGCGTGTTCACCCAGAGTGACTGCGCCGATCACCACGGCACCGGATGCGATGTAGGCGGATTCGTGGATTTTTGGTTTTTGACCGAGATAGCGTTGCAGACGTTCTTCAATAGTCATTGTGCAAAGTTGCCTGTAAAAGAGAGTCGATGGAAGCCGGAAAGCTAGGTGTTTATTCCGCACTGGGCACTTGATATCATTGACAGGTCAACCTTGCTTAGCGAACTTAAGCCACACTTGCTCAGGTGGTGGAATTGGTAGACACGCCACGTTCAGGTCGTGGTGCCTTCACGGGCATGCGGGTTCAAGTCCCGCCCTGAGTACCAACTCGCGTCCGAGCGCTCGTTATTCGCCCGCATTCGCGAGCTTTGTTTAGCGGTCCTTTCACCTGCGGTGTTCCGGTCTCGGTTGCTACGCAGCCGATCCGGTCTTGTCGGCCGGCGGCCTCGGAACAAGTCCCGCCCACGCCGACTAAGTGTTTAAGGAACATAAAGATTGAAGTTTTAATCAATATGAATTCTCAGAAATTGCTTTGTGCTTATCGGCGAAATTGTGACGGATGGTTGAGAATGGATTGACCAGTTTATCAAGTCCTCCGATGTTTTAATTGTGTATGTGAAATCGAAGGTTCCGTCACTGTTGGCCTGTAATGCTGGAGTACTGATGCTGCCGTCCATCAACTGGCTTGCCGTAGTAATCTCGGTTGTTTCGTAGGGTAATTCGAAGGCCATTTGAATTAATAATTCCATTAATACAGTGGATGGTGAATTAGGATCGAAGCCAAGCAGCTTGTATTTGACTTCCATGCCATCGGACATTCCGTCTTGATCGCTATCTGGGTTGTTTGGGTCAGTATTATGAACTTGGGTTTCTTCATGATAGCTGAGGCCGTCATTATCGTAGTCGGTAACGCTAAAATCCTGGAGCAAACCTCTAGAATATAAAAGCTGATCAATGTAGTCACCATTAACGCCAGAATACAAGCCGCTGTTATTTAGAGCATCCGTAGAGTTAATAATGAAGCCGGTGTTGTCGGATTCTGGAACGACTGCACGCAGGTTTACAGGATTCGTCCGCATTAAAGGCTCCAGCGAGACTTTGGCATCTGGGTTTGAGTGGGAGAATTCAAAACTTGGATGGTAATAAGGGAAGTATTCCGATTCAGTCACTGATGCAGGGAAGAGGCCGGGCGGAGGATTTTCCAGATTTGGTTTGAAGTAGTACCAATAATCTTCAAACGAAAATTCTAATTCGTTAACTTCGTTTAGAAAATATGGAAGCTGGTCATACAATTCCCCCAATGAGTCCCAATACAAATACGAAAAAGGATAGTACGCATAGTTGGATGTATGTTTGTAAATATATCCGTAGTTGCTAGATCCATTATAGACGTGAAGGAAATCGTTTGACTGTCTCGCAATGGAAACTTGCTGAGTTAGCAGTTTTTCAAAAGTTTCTACCGAGCTTTCGAATTCCGAACGGGCTTCTAGGCTGTTTTCATATGGAATTACCGGGTATAGATAAAGGTCGTTTTCGCTACGCCTAAAGAGAGCGTCAGCGGTTTCATAGTAAATAGAAATAGCTTGATCAAGAAGCAGCTTTGCTTTGGTCCCATTGTTCGTTGATTGGCTTGCTAGGGAAAGAAGCTGGGGGTGTTCATTCCAAAAAGGGAATGCATTATTATCTGTTTCGTGTTTGAGGTAATTTCCTAGGGTTAGATTGACAGGGTACTTATACATGCTAGCTAGTAATGCCGCTGCTTTATATCCAAGTAGCTGCGCTTTTAGTATTTTTAAATCAAGCTTTTCGACGAGCAGAACTTTTGTCAGTCCTGTTTGGGATGGTAAAAAATAAGCGCTTCCGTATTCACTGGCCATATCGATTCTGGAGATGATCTGGTCGATTAGCTCAATGGTAGGGTTGTTTTCAATTAACGAGAATGTAATAACTTCATCCAAGTTAGCCCCATCCTTTGTTTTTGGATACTCCTTTCCTGCAACGGATTCTGTGTTATATAAGTCTCTGAATTCATAGGTTGTGTTGTATGGCTTAGGGGATACCAGAAGGCTTTCTTCGGATGGATTTTCAATGGCGTTCTCAAAATCTAGAAAGTCATTTAATGCTGGTTGTCTGGCCCCGAGTTCATCTTCCAGATGACTTGCCAGGTCGCGTTGCGCCCAGCCTGCTATATGGCAAAAGATAATTAGCGCGTTGGCTTCGAAGTTTTGAGGTTCGTTCTTTAGTACGTTTAGCAGTTGGGTCTCGGCTTCACTTGCATTGCCGGAAAATAATTTATTTCGAGCTGTATACAAGCTCGCTGAAGCATTTGAAGCGATAGCAAATAGAATTATTAAACTAATCAGTTTCATTGGATATAAAATAGATAATATCAGATTTTAGACGAGAAGAGAAAAGTTCGCAGCTTTGACTTTTTATGCGTATAACTCCGGTGTGTTTCTGTTTTAGTATTTTCTGAACAAACGTGGTGATTTCAGGACGGTGCATTTCAAGTGTTTCGATTGAAAAGAGTTCAAATACAGGATCGGTAAAAGATCTTTCGGGGTGTGGGACTTTGAAAAATCCAACCTTTTTGTAGGATTGCCTTACTTCGGGGCAGCGGAACCAGCAAATGACATTTCCAGTATCTTTTGCGAATAGTGGTATTCTAAGGCCTTTTATTTCGCCGAACACAATATCTCCGTTTGAGTTCGATGCCAGTATGAACGCTGACAATACAATAAGTGCGAAGCGAAGTCTCATAACGGGATAAACAGGGAGATCGTGTGTATGTGTCGTCTGTCTTTATTCTAGTTAATCTATAGGGTTGCTCCATAAAAGCCATTTAAAACTCTGATGATACCCCGCTAATTCAAATCGTCGTCTGAATGTTAATGGCTTTTTAATCCGAATTGCGTCAATGCTTAGCGGTTGAGAAGCTTTAGGAAGTCTTCGTTGGTCTTGGTTTGTCCGATACGGTCAATCATTGTTTCAGCAGCATCTTCAATCTTTTGACCGGCAAGGGCACGCCGGAGGAACTGTGCAGCCTCCAGTCGCTGACCGGAGAGGAGTAGCTCTTCGCGGCGCGTGCCGGAGGCGTTGAGATTGACCGCCGGCCAGAGGCGCAATTCAGCGGCTTTGCGGTCCAGTACCATTTCCATGTTACCGGTACCTTTGAACTCCTGGAAAATTAGTTCGTCCATCTTGCTGCCGGTCTCAATCAATGCGGTCGCAATAATTGTCAGGCTTCCGCCTTCTTCACAGTTGCGGGCTGCCGAAAAAAGCTGCCTGGGCTTTTCCAATGCGCGGATGTCGAGACCCCCGGTCATGGTACGTCCACCTTTTCCGCTGGCGGAATTATAAGCGCGGGAAAGTCGTGTGATAGAGTCAAGGAGAAGGACAACATCTTTTCCAGACTCTACCATGCGCTTGGCTCTTTCGATAGCGAGTTCGGCCACTCGAATGTGGCTGGGGATGTCTTCGTCGTTGGAGGAGGCATATATCTCTGCCTCAACGCTTCGTTTAAAATCAGTGACTTCTTCAGGCCGTTCATCAACAAGAAGCACGATCAAGTGGCATTCGGGATGGTTTTCGACAACTCCATGAGCGATATCGTGGAGGAGCGTGGTTTTGCCCGTACGGGGAGGGGCAACGATCAATCCACGAGTACCCTTGCCAATCGGGCAAAAGAGATCAATCACACGAGTGGTCAGGCGACCATCATCCGCTTCTAGAATAATCTGCTCTTCCGGTGGTATCGAAGTGAGTTGTTGGAAGCTATAGCGGCCCTTGCGCTGATCGATTTTCAGACCGTCCACTTCATCAATAAAATGTACTTTTGGGTTGGGATGACGGGGATTGTGCTGTGCCTTGGCGAGTACCCGGTTTCCTTGTTTGAGCTTGAAGCGCTTGATCAATTCACGCGGAACAAATGGATCGCTCGGCTTGGTTTTACCATTGCGGGTAGGGTCAATCAATTGCCCGGTCTTGTTCTGGAGCAGTTCCAGAATACCAGTGACTTCTATCTCTGTCGTCTTTTGCGTTTCAACTTCTTCGCTCATAGGCAAGCGCTAGCACGCATGCTAACGTTGTTTCATTTGTAGCGGTTTATGCATACTGCAATCACCGCAATGGAGGGTCTGGTTATTAGTACCAGA
>CENU01011888.1_pt1 | contig 13879 bp, 9 predicted proteins | sample 361331 | NCBI WGS metagenome assembly CENU01 (sample SAMEA2619766, study PRJEB7988) | marine metagenome | isolation source: saline water (ENVO:00002010), including
TTCTTTATTTTTTCATTAGTAAATAATTTTCCTTTTTCAATTCTTACTCCTATGATTTCACCTGGGCCTAATCTTCCTTTAGCAACAATTTTTTTTTCATTAAGCTTAATCATGCCAGTTTCAGAACCAGCAAATAAAAAGTTATCTTTTGTAATTGTATATCTAAGTGGCCTTAATCCATTTCTGTCATTCGCTGCTATAACCCATTCATTATCTGTTCCAGCGATTGCAGCAGGTCCATCCCAGGGTTCCATTGTACTATTTAAAAAATTGAACAGCTGTTGGTGTTCTTTGGGTAAGACTTTACTTTTTTTAGACCATGCATCAGGAACTAACATAAGTTTTGCAAGTGGCGCTGGTTGGCCTGAAATATTTAATAATTCAAAAACATTATCTAAAGCAGCGGAGTCTGAGGTTCCGGCTTGTATAACAGGTTTTAAATTTTCAATATCTTCGAATAAGTCGCTATCCATTTCTTGTTCGTGTATCTTCATCCAATTTTTATTTCCTCTAAAAGTATTAATTTCACCATTATGAGCAATCGCTCTAAAAGGTTGAGCCAAGTCCCAGCTTGGAGCAGTATTAGTTGAAAATCTTTGATGAAAAATCGCATATCTGGAGATAAAACGCTTATCCTGTAAATCAGTATAAAAATCAGAAATAGACTCTGCTAAAAACATTCCTTTATAAATTATAGATTTAGAACTTAACGAACAAATATAAAAACCATCCATTGAATTCTTTATAGCCTCGTTCTCAATTTTTCTTCTTGACTCATAAAGACGTCTTTCTAATTTTTTCCCATTTAGTTCAGCATCATTATGTCTAAACAAAACTTGTGCTATTTCTGGTCTTGTTCTGTCGGCTTTTTCTCCTAACACTTTAGGATTTACCGGAACCTGTCTCCAACCGTATATGCTAAAATTACTCTTTGTAAGCTCTCTCTCTATAATTGTTCTGCAGATTTCTTGTGCCTCAAAGTTATTTCTGGGCAAAAATATCATGCCAACGCAGATTTCAGATTTGTTAAATTTCTGTCCAGTAATCTCTATTTTTTCTATAAAAAAATCTTTTGGTATTTCTAAGTGAATTCCTGCACCATCACCTGTTTTACCATCAGCGTCAACGGCTCCCCTATGCCAAACAGCTTTTAAAGCTTGAATACCATATTCTACTACTTCACGAGACTTTTTGCCCTCAGTAGAAGCTACTAACCCAACTCCACAAGCATCATGCTCCATTTCCTTTGAATAAACATTATTATTCTTTAGCAGATCAATATTATTTTTATATCTATTCATTAAGCGACCTTCTCTTGATCAATTAATTTTTTTTTAAGAAATTCTTTAATCGAAATTGCTGCATCTCTTCCATCTTTAATCGCCCATACAACTAATGAAGCACCTCTTATTATATCTCCGGCTGCAAAAACACCTGATAAATTTGTTTCCATAGTATCAAAGTCTGTTTTTATAGTACCCCATTTTGATACTTGTAATTCCTTATTACCAAATAGATTTGGTAAATCCTCTGGATCAAATCCTAAAGCCTTAATTACCATGTCTGATTTTATTTCAAAGTCAGAGTTTTTTTGCACCTCAGGTTTTCTTCTGCCTGTTTCATCGGGATCACCTAATTTGATTTTATCAACTGACAAACTTTCGACTTTATTTTTTCCTTTAAATTCTTTTGGTGCGGATAACCAAACAAATTCAACACCTTCTTCCTCTGCATTTGATACTTCTCTTGCAGATCCTGGCATATTTTCTTTGTCTCTCCTATAAAGGCATTTTACTGATTTTGCATTTTGTCTTACAGCAGTTCTAACACAATCCATTGCTGTATCTCCACCACCTATAACAACTATATTTTTCCCATCTGCATTTAATTTTCCGTTATCAAACAATTCCACTTTATCGCCTAATCCTTTTTTATTTGAAGCTGTCAAAAAATCCATAGCTGGGAAAATATTTTCTAAATCGTTTCCAGGTAAATCGATTTCTCTAGCTTTATATACTCCAGTCGATATTAACATTGCGTCATGCTTCTGCCTTAGATCTTCTAGGGATGCATCTTTTCCTACCTCAAAATTTTGTACAAATTTTATGCCACCATCTTTTAAAAGCTTGGTTCTTCTTTCGACAACAAATTTTTCAAGTTTAAAATTCGGGATACCATATATTAAAAGACCGCCGGGTCTATCGTATCTATCGTAAATAGTTACTTTATATCCTGAGGTTCTTAACTGTTCTGCGCAAGCTAACCCTGCTGGTCCAGAACCTATAATTCCAACACTCTGATTAATTTCATTTTTTACTTTTATTGGCTTTACCCAACCATTAGACCAAGCATTCTCAGTTATATATTTTTCAACTGAACCAATGGTTACAGTTCCATGGCCAGATTGCTCAATTACACAATTCCCTTCACATAATCTATCTTGTGGACAAATCCTTCCACATACTTCAGGCATGTTATTTGTGCTTTGAGATAATTCATAAGCTTCTTGCAATCTTCCCTCGGCTGTCAACTTTAACCAATCAGGAATATTATTGCTTAATGGGCAATGTACTTGACAAAACGGGACTCCACACTGAGAACACCTGCTAGACTGTTGTGTTGCTTTTTCATTTATAAACTCATCATAAATCTCATTAAAGTCGTCTTTTCTAGAATCGATCTCCCTTTTAGGTGGATTTTGCTGACCTATATCGGTAAATTTGAGCATTTTTTGTGACATAATTTTATGGATTTATATATTAAGCAAGTTTCTTAATAAAGCTTTATTAGGACAGCACATATGACCTATATATTATAAATGCTCATATTATCTTTGTTTTTTTAAATTTTGCATATCTGATATTCCACCAACATATTGCTTTATTTTAAAAGTATTTAGTTTACCAAAGATAATATCCTCATGATTTCATACTATTTAGAAGTAATAATATTGTCAGTTATTCAAGGGGTTACGGAATTTATACCTGTTAGCTCGTCAGCTCATTTAATTGTAATTTCAAACATAAGTAATTTTAATCTCAATTCTTTAGAGGTTGACGTCAGTTTGCATCTTGGATCGTTACTGGCAATAGTTGTTTACTTTTGGAGAGACTTAATTAATTTTTCAAAAAATAGAAAAAAACTTTATTTAATTTTTTTTGGATCCATGCCATTAATAATTGTAGGTTACGCATTATACATTTCAAATTTAATATATCATTTGAGAAATTTAGAATTAATTGCTTGGACAACATTAATATTTGGAGTACTTCTTTATTTTTCTGACAAAAATAAAACTGATAAAGTCCTAGAGAAGGATTTATCTAAAAAGGATATTATTTTTATAGGTATGCTTCAAATTTTATCTTTGATACCAGGTGTTAGTCGTTCTGGCATTAATATTACAGCTGGAAGGCTTGTGAGGTATAATCGTGTAGATTCTGCAAAAATTTCATTTTTTTTATCTATACCAGCTTTAGCAGGAGCCAGCTTGCTAGGTTTAAAGGACATTCTTAAAGATCCTTTTGAATTTAATTCAATCATTTATTTAACAATATCAATTTCTTTTATTTTCTCTTATTTAACAATTAAATTTTTACTTTATTATTTAAATAAGTTTTCACTAAAAATTTTTGTTTTTTATAGAATAATTTTAGCTTTTTTTCTTTTTACAGTTATTTATTTTTAAATTTTTTTAATATTTGGTGTGAGCTGTGATAATATTACTGCAACTAAAATTAATATACACCCTATAATACTGTTTATTCCGAGTATTTGATCTAAAATAATCCAGCCAGCAATAGCAGCAAAAACTCCTTCTAAGGAATATATAATTGCAGCAGGTGCTTCTTCTATATTTTTCTGAGCATACATCTGCAAAGTAAATGCAACCCCGCCTGATAAAAGTCCTGCATATATAATTGAATAGCTTTCAAGTAAAATTTTTTGCAAATTTATTTCTTCGAATACATAAGCAAATATAAATGAAAGTATTCCAACAAATGCGGCCTGTAAGGCTGCATAAAATATAGGTATGTCAAATTTTTCAACAAACTTTCCTGCGAAAATTATATGCAAAGCCCAAAATATAGAACATAAAATTACCAGTGAATCTCCTATCATTATTTCTGAGTCAGAAAAATCACTTAAAAGATAAACACCAAATATGCAAAGTAGAATTGATGGCCATATGCTCCAATGGACTTTTGTTTTATAAATTATAAATAACAAGATTGGTACAAAAGGTACATAAAAAACTGTAAAAAATGCTGCATTAGCAATATTAGTATATTGTAAGGCTGCCTGCTGTAAAAAAGTACCAAAAAATAATGATACTCCCATGAAACAAAGAAGCTTGTAAAAAGTTAATTTATTTTTGCCGATCTCTTTAAATATATTTTTTTTTTCTACAATAAGAGCAACCGGAAGTATCGATATAAAACCTACAAAAAATCTTGATGCATTAAATGTTAATGGACCGATATTATCCATTCCAGTATCTTGTGCAATAAAAGCAGTGCCCCAAATAAAAGTGGTTATCAACGCACACAACATTGAGAATGATTTTTTCATAAGCTTGAAATTTTATTAATAGATATTGTTTATTTTACAAGAACTATCAAAGTCCTCTTTATTGATGTAGCATCCTAACATCTTTCTGGTTCCGGTAAAGGAGCCTCTCCCATGTAATATTCTCCAATTATTAAATATTAAAAGTTCACCAGGTTTTAAGATATGCCTCCACTGATATTTTTTATCGTTAACAAGTTTATCAAATTTTCTTATCGACTCATAAAATTTTAGAGTTAATTTGTTTTCTAATCTAAAAGGGGCTCTATCATAATTGTTAAAACTTACCTGAATAAGTTCATTTTTCGAATTTAGTTTTAAAACAGGACGTTCTGCCTCTAGCAAAACACCATCCCCAAGGTATTGACCTTTTACCTCTACGCTCGAAAGTATTTTAAATAATTCTTTGTTTTTTTTTTTTATTTCATCAGCAATTTTAAATCCATCAACTAGTATTGATTCTCCCCCTTCAGCAATATACTTGCTGCAAAGAAGTAATTGAAGTCCAGGTGCATCATAACTATATGTTGAGTCTGTATGAGGTCTAAGTTCATCCTGAGTATAAGCACTATCAGCCATGTCCTTATTAGACTCGAAGCTCCATAAACCACCGAAGATTGATTGTCTTACATATCCAATTTTTTTTGTTATCTTTTCAACCGATCCTAAATTTCTTTCACAGTTTGTTATTACAGAAAATCCGTAACTATGTATATTTTTTAGTAATTTTTTAAATCCATTTTTTGAAACAGCATCATTAAAGTCAATATAAACTTTTTTGTTTATTTCTTTAGCTTTCCATAAATTTACTAAAGATTTTGACTTTTTTAAATTTATAATATTTTTTTCTAAAAATTCTTTTGAATAGTTAATTGGCTTTTTTAGATCTGACCAAAGGATATCTATAGATTTACCATTATCTTTTATTACTGCTTTTTTAATCCTTAAGTTAGGATTTATATTAGCTGTAAATGTTTTTCGCTGATGACTTCTACAGTCCCAGTTTAATTCATCTTTTGCATGATCTCTAAGCCAAATATTAAGGAAATCATCTTTTTTTTTGTTATTAAATAGAACTTGTAATTTGTTAGGAAGAATTTTTATGCTTTTAATCATTATTTTTAGTTTTATCCTTAATTTAATACAAAACTACTAATTTTATTACATTTTTACCATATTTGTATCTATTTTTTGTCAAATTTAATTTTCATAATTTAGAATGTTCAAAAATTTAATAAAGACACTTTTTTATATCAAGTCCCAACAAGAGTTAGATGGAAAATACTGGATACAAAAAGCATTATTGAGAAAAAGTTTATCTTATTTAAAAGATTAATCTCTTTCTAAGCACATTGCTATTCCCATACCACCACCAATACAAAGAGTAGCTAGCCCTTTTTTTAAGTCTCTTTTAATCATCTCATGAACAAGAGTTACTATAATTCTTGCTCCAGACGCTCCAATAGGATGACCCAAAGCAATTGCTCCTCCATTAACATTTACTTTTTCTAATGGTATTTTTAGTTCTTTAATTACAGCTAAACTTTGTGCAGCAAATGCCTCGTTCGACTCTACAAGGTCTATATCTTTTATAGTCCAATTTGCTTTTTCTAGAGCTTTTTTGGAAGCTGGGATTGGTCCAGACCCCATCAAAGACGGTTCAACCCCACATGTCGCCCATGATTTGATTTTCGCTATAGGATCTAAATGTTTTTTTTCTGCAGTTTCCCTTTTCATTAAAACTATAGCTGCGGCTCCATCATTAATTCCAGAAGAATTTCCTGCTGTAACAGTTCCATTTTCCTTAAAAGCGGGCTTCAAGTTTGAGAGCTTATCTATAGTAATATCTTTTCTAGGATGTTCATCATGATTTTGTAAAACTAATTCTTCTTTAAATTTAAATTCCTTTATTGCAATTTGTGCTTTCTTTTGAGAATTGAGGGCAAAGTTGTCTTGTTCCTCTCTTGAAATATTCCATTTTTCAGCGACGTTTTCTGCTGTTATTCCCATATGGTAATTATTGAAGGCATCAATTAAGCCATCCTTTAACATCATTTTCTCAGTTGATTTTGTCATGCTCTCCTGTCCCCCTGCTAAGATTATGTCTGAATCATTTAATAATACTGATTGATAACCGGCAACAATTGCTCTCAAGCCTGATCCACAAACTTGATTTATCAAGTAGGCAGTTTTTTCTTTAGGAATATTAGATAATATTGCAGCTTGTCTTGCTGGGTTCTGGCCTGTCGATCCAGTTAATACCTGACCCATTATTATCTCATCTATGTCATTTGGTTTCAAATTTGATTTATTTAAAATTTCTTTAATTACGATACTACCAAGTTCATGAGCGTGTTTATCTTTAAATATGCCATTATATCTTCCAATGGGAGTTCTTAACGCTGTTGTAATAACTATATCTTTTAAATTTTTTGACATATAAGTACAATAATTCTTAAATTGTTAAATTACATTAAAAAATATATAAAACAAATAATGATTAAAATTGCGCCTGTAGCTCAACTGGATAGAGCGCTTGGCTACGGACCAGGAGGTTCTGGGTTCGACTCCTAGCAGGCGCACCATTAATTGAGTAAATTATGTTGAATTGGTTATTTAAAGTATCTTTACAAAAAGCTGTTATTTATTTTTTTATATTAGTTTTTTTAATTTTATTATTTTTTACTTTAATTTTTTAAAAAAATGACAAAAAAATTTGAACAAATAAGTAGAATATCTGGTTTCATGAAGCATAATGGAGGATTATTTTTTAAAGAAAAATCAAAATCAGAATTTATTTTTAAAACTACTATTACAAAAAAACATTTAAACAAAAGAAAAATTACTCATGGTGGTTATATTTGTACTATTATTGATGCTGGTGCAGGAACAGGTGTGTTTAGGGCTACAGGTGGACAATCTTGCGTGACGGTGTCTCTAGAAATAAAATTTATAGGAATGACAAAACTAAAAGACGAAATTATTGGAAAGGTTAAAATATTAAAAAAAACTAATAGTACAGTTTTTTTAATTTGTAATTTATTTTCTAGAAAAAAAATTATAGCGTCAGCATCTGGTGTATGGAGGATTTTAAAAAAGAAACCTATTATCTAAGAATGTATTTGTCTTTTGTCGACCGATAAAGCTGCTTCTTTTATTGCTTCAGAAAAAGTTGGATGAGCGTGACAAGTTCTCGCTATATCTTCTGCACTAGCACTGAACTCCATTGCTATAGCAATCTCTGCAATCATTTCTCCAGCATGAGATCCGATTATATGAACTCCTAAAACTTTATCTGTTTTCTCATCTGCAATTAATTTAACAAACCCCTCAGTATCGTTTATTGCTTTTGCTCTAGAATTTGCCATAAAAGAAAATTTTCCAATTTTGTATTTTGTTCCATTTTTTTTTAAATCTTCCTCTGTTTTGCCAATACTTGCAACCTCAGGTGAAGTGTAAATAACTCCAGGAATTATATCATAGTTAACATGTCCATACTGTCCAGCTATTATTTCTGCAACTGCAATTCCTTCTTCTTCTGCTTTGTGAGCAAGCATTGGCCCTTCTACTACATCTCCAATTGCATAAATATTTTTTACACTTGTTTGAAAGTTTTTATTAATTTCAATTCTTTTTTTACTATTTAATTTAACGCCAACTTTTTCAAGATTTAAATTTGTTGTTTTAGGTTTTCTACCAACAGATATTAATACTACGTCACAATCAAATTTAATTTCTTTTCCATCTTTATTTTTTGAATTAATAATTACTGTATCTTTGGTTTTTTTAATTGAGCTTACTTTCGTTTCTAAATGAAATTTAATTCCTTGTTTTTGTAAAATTTTCATAAATTCTCTTGAAACTTCTCTATCAATCCCTGGTGTTATATGGTCAAGAAATTCTACCACATGAACCTCAGAACCTAATCTTGACCAAACAGATCCCATTTCTAATCCAATATAACCACCTCCTATAATTACTAATTTTTTAGGAACAGATTTCAGTGATAGTGCTCCGGTTGAAGATACAATATTTTGCTCATCAAACTTAGTCCCTGGAAAAGAAATAGGTTCAGATCCAGAGCTTATAATTATCTTCTCTGCTTCAATAGTCTTTTCATTCTTATTTTCATCAATTATTAAAACTTCATTTTTAGACTTTAAAACTCCTAGCCCTTTAAAATGGGCAATTTTATTTTTCTTAAACAAAAATTCGATACCTTTGGTTAAAACCGTTACTGCTCTATCTTTATTTTTCATCATCTTTTCTAAATTTAGTTTTAAATCACCTATTTCAATACCTAGTTTAGAGAAGTTTTGAGCCTTATAAAAGTTCTCTGATAAATTAAGTAAACTTTTAGAGGGAATACAACCAACATTAAGACAGGTACCACCTAAAGTTTCTTTTGCCTCAATACATGCAGTTTTAAAACCTAGCTGTGATAGTCTAATAGCACACACATAACCTGCAGGACCGCCTCCTATGATTGCAACTTGAAATTTTTCAGACATTTAATTTTTTTGAAATAATTTTTTTGGATCTTCTAAGTTATCCTTAATACTTTTTAAGAAAGATACAGCCTCCCTCCCATCAATTATTCTATGATCATATGACAAAGCCAAATACATCATTGGTCTTGCTTTGATTTCACCATCAATAATAACTGGTCTTTCTGTTATATTATGCATTCCTAAAACAGCTGATTGTGGTGGATTTAGGATTGGTGTTGACATCATAGATCCATAAACCCCACCGTTACTAATTGTAAAAGTACCACCTTGAAGATCTTCTATATTAAGTTTTCCATCTTTTGCTTTATCAGACATTTTTTTAATATTCTTTTCAATATCAGCAAATGATAGCTCATCTGCTTTTTTTAATACAGGCACTACTAGTCCTTTATCAGTTCCAACTGCAAAACTTATATTATAATAATTTTTATAAATAATTTCGTTATTTTCAGTTTCTGCATTTAAGACAGGGTAATCTTTAAGACCATCAATGCAAGCTTTAACGAAGAAAGACATAAATCCTAGTTTAATACCATATTCCTCTTGAAATTTTTCTTGGTTTTCTTTTCTCATTTCAATTATTTTTGTCATATCAATCTCATTAAAAGTTGTTAGCATTGCTGCATTATTTTGAGCTTCTTTTAATCTTTTTGCTATTGTTTGACGTAATTTTGACATTTTAATTTTTTCCTCAGGTCCATATTTAATCATTCGCTCATTGGGTTTTGGTTTTTCTCCCATTGCATTTATTAAATCACCTTTTAATATTTGATTATTTTTTCCACTTCCTTTTATTTTAGTGATGTCAATATTTTTTTCATTTACGATTTTTCTCACGGCAGGTGATAGATCTGTTATTTTGTTATCTTCTTTAACCTCATTAGTTAAGACTAAAGTTTCCTCACTACCATTAAGTTTTTCTGGTTCCTTCTCGCTAAAAATTTGACTTAGTTCTTCATCTTTTTTTTCTATAAATTTAGATATTTCCTTGCTATTTTCGTTTTCAGCTTCTTCTATAATTTTCTCTGTTTTTCTTGGTATTTTCTCTTTGTCGCTAATTTTGGAAATTTTTTTAGTAACAGTTTTTTCTTCAGCAGCTTTAGATCCATTTTGTGAAACTGATCCCAGAACTGAGCCCACTTGAACAACAGATCCATCATTGGCTTCTATTGAGCCTAGTACTCCTCTAATAGGTGATGGAACTTCTAAATTAACTTTGTCAGTCTCTAATTCTACTATTGGTTCATCAGCTTCGACGTTATCTCCCACGTTCTTTAACCATTTAGCAACTGTTGCCTCTGTAATACTTTCTCCTAATGCAGGAACTAATATAGATTCACTCATATTATTTAAAAACTGTTTCTATAATTTTTTTCTGTTGAGAAAGATGTCTTTTTGCATAACCAGTAGCTGGAGATGCAGCCGGATCTCTTCCAATATATTTAATTTCTTTATTTTTAGCTCCAATATAGTTTAATGTCCATTGAATATAATCTCGCACAGAAAACCATGCTCCCATGTTTTTAGGTTCCTCCTGACACCAGAAAAATTCTGCATTTTTAGCAAATTTCTCAATTTCTTTAGCTAGTGACTTTACCGGAAAAGGATACAACTGCTCTATTCTAAAAATAATTACTTTATCATTTTTTAATTTTTCACGAGCAACTAACAAATCGAAGTATATTTTACCAGAACAAAGAATTACTTTTTCGATACGCTTAGATTTCTTAAGCTTAATAAATCCATTTTCTGTAGTGTCAACTGCATGATCCCAGAGAACTCTATGAAAAGAATTTTCCTTACTAAAGTCTTCTAAATTAGAAACACAAAGTTTATTTCTTAATAGTGACTTAGGTGTCATTATAATTAGTGGTTTCCTAAAATCTCTATGAATTTGACGTCTTAAAGCATGAAAATAGTTTGCAGGTGTAGTGCAATTAATCACTTGCAAGTTTTCTAGTGCACATAATTGAAGGAATCTTTCTAATCTTGCTGAAGAGTGCTCAGGTCCTTGACCTTCATAGCCATGAGGTAGAAGCATTACTAGACCACTGGCCCTAGACCATTTTCTTTCACCTGAGGCAATGAACTGATCAATAATTACTTGTGCGCCGTTAGCAAAATCCCCAAATTGAGCCTCCCATATTGTTAAAGTACTTGGTTCAACTAAACTATAACCATATTCAAATCCTAAAACTGCAAGTTCAGATAAGAAGCTATCCACTACTTCAAATTTTTTTTGTTTTTCTGATATATTATTTAATGGAATATATCTTGAATTATCATTTTGATTTCTTAAAACCGAATGCCTCTGACTAAAAGTGCCTCTTCCAGTATCTTGACCAACCAACCTGACTGGGAAACCCTCATCTAAAAGTGTTCCAAATGCAAGGGACTCTGCAGTAGACCAGTCGATGCCCTTTTTCTTTATTACAGATTGCTTTCTTAGATCTAAAATTCTTGCAATTGTTTTATGAATATTTATTTCAGGTGGAACATTATTAATTTTATCAGAAACTTTTATTATCTTACTCAAATCAACTCCACTCTTTCCTCTTCTATCCTTGCCTTTTTCTGGTTTATACCTCGACCAAGTTCCTTCATACCATTCTATTTTAGGTTTATAATCTTTGGCATTTTTATATTGATCCTCAAGTAAACTTTTAAAATCATCTTTCATTTCGTCAAATTCATTCTGATTAATCGTTCCCTTTTCAATCAACTTATTTCCGTAAACTTGAAGAGTAGTAGGATGTTGTTTAATTTTTTTATACATTAATGGCTGAGTAAATGATGGTTCGTCACCTTCATTATGACCAAATCTTCGATAACAAATCATATCAATAACAACATCTTTATTAAATTGTTGTCTAAACTCGATAGCTATCTTTGCACAATGTACAACTGCTTCAGGATCATCACTATTACAATGTAAAATTGGTGCGTCTACAACTTTTCCTAAATCGGATGGATAAGGACTTGATCTAGCAAACCTTGGACTTGTGGTAAATCCAATTTGATTGTTAACAATAATGTGTATTGTTCCCCCTGTGTTATGTCCTGGCAGACCTGACATTGAAAAGCACTCAGCAACAATCCCTTGACCAGCGAACGCAGCATCACCATGAATTAGTATAGGTATAACTTTATTTCTTTTTAAATCTTTGTGAAAATACTGTTTAGCCCTTGTTTGACCTAAAACAACTGGGTCAACGGCCTCCAAGTGAGAGGGGTTATCGGTCAAGCTCACATGAACAGAATTTCCATCAAATTCTCTATTAGATGAAGCTCCTAAGTGATATTTAACATCACCAGCAGATTCGTCATGAGTAGCAGTAAATTCTCCTGCAAATTCATTAAATATTCTTTTGTAAGATTTTTGCAATACATTTGCCAAAACATTTAATCTGCCTCGGTGTGGCATTCCAATTTTAATTTCTTTTACTCCTAGCTGGCCACCTCTTTTGATAATTTGTTCAAGAGCAGGAATTAAAGATTCTGCACCATCCAAACCAAATCTTTTTGTTCCAACAAATTTTTTTGCAAGAAATTTTTCAAATCCTTCTGCTTGAATAATCTTATTTAAAATACTTTTTTTTCCTTGATCAGTAAAATTAATTCTATTTTCTGTTTTTTCCATTCGATTCCTAAACCAAACCTTTTCTTTAGGATCTGAAATATGCATATATTCAACTCCGATTGATCCACAATAAACTTTTCTTAAATTTGTAAGTATTTCATTTATAGAAGCATGCCCAGAGTCCATATAGGAACCTATAAAAATTTTTTTATCATAATCATTTCTTGAAAAACCGTGATCTTCTGGGTGAAGTTCGTGAATGTATTTTCTGTCCATCATGTTAAGTGGATCTAAATTTGCAATTAAATGACCCCTTATTCTATAAGCTCTAATTAGAGCAATTGCTTTAATTGTTTGAATTTGAGGATTATTTATATCTTCGTTATTTAAAAGAAATTTTTCTTCTGACTTATTACTCGGAAGTTTTTTATTTATATTTCTAGCCCAACTTGGTCCTTCTATTTCTTTTACAATTGACTTAACATCCTCATTTAATGATTTAAAATATTTCTGCCAACTTTGAGGTAAATTTGGATCTTTTTTAATGTATCTTAGATACATGCTTTCAATAAAAGCACTATTTGCCTTATTTAAAAAAGAATTTTTTTGATATTCTAAATTTTTAGATGAACTCATTAGTTTAATAATTCTATTATAATCTTTGATATGATATTTTAAAGAGACAATTTGTTATAAAGAGTTTTTCCAATTTCGGCTGGTGAACTGGCTATAGTTATCCCAGCATTTCTCATTACCTTAATTTTTTCCTCTGCTCCGCCTTTTCCACCTGATATTATAGCGCCTGCATGTCCCATTCTCCGTCCTGGAGGAGCCGTAATTCCTGCAATAAAACCCACTATAGGTTTTTTTATTTTATGATTTTTGATAAATTCAGATGCTTCTTCCTCTGCTGATCCGCCTATTTCTCCTATCATTAATATTGATTTTGTCTCTGGATCTTTCAAGAACAAATCTAAGCAATCTATAAAATTTGTGCCGTTAATTGGGTCTCCTCCAATGCCAATGCAAGTTGATTGCCCAAGTCCATTTTCTGTTGTTTGTGAAACTGCTTCATATGTTAAAGTTCCAGATCTTGATACGATTCCGACTGAACCTTTTTTATGAATATTTCCTGGCATGATGCCAATTTTGCACTCATCAGGAGTTATAATACCTGGGCAGTTAGGTCCAATTAATCTTGATTTAGATTTTAATAAGT
>CENU01073555.1_pt1 | contig 13868 bp, 17 predicted proteins | sample 361331 | NCBI WGS metagenome assembly CENU01 (sample SAMEA2619766, study PRJEB7988) | marine metagenome | isolation source: saline water (ENVO:00002010), including
GAGTGGTTACGCGCCCAGAATCAGCGTTCCATCCCAGTCCGTGGGGGTTCGACCGAGCAGCAGCTTCACAGCTGGTCGCATCCGCAGCAAGGCACCAGGTGTGACCAGCGGAAACGACTCGGCGCCGATGCGCGGAGATTCGTACGTGTTCTTCGGACTAGGCCAACGGGAACAAGAAACATTCCAGCGCTGCCCTGGTGACAGCGCGGATCAACTCAATGCATTGATCCGTGCCACCTACAAGCAAGTGATGGGAAATCCTCATCTGATGGAATTCGAGCGGGCGATCTCTGCTGAGAGCAAGTTCATCGACGGATACCTCAGCACCCGTGAATTCGTTCGTGCCATTGGCCTTTCTGCAGAATACAAACGCCGCTTCTTTGAGACCAATGCTCCATACCGCTTCATCGAACTGAATTTCAAACACTTCCTTGGCCGTGCGCCGAAGTCACAGCAGGAGATCAGTGAGCACACTCGCATCCTCGCTGAAGGTGGCTACGAAGCAGAGATCAGCAGCTACGTCGACTGTGAGGAATACCAGAGCACATTCGGTGAAGACACCATTCCCTTCGCTCGAATCCTGTCTGAAAACGGTCGCTCACAGGTTGCCTTCAACCGACACCTCAAGCTCGCCGAAGGCTTTGCAGCTAGCGATACTGTTCAAACCAGTTCCGCTTTGGTCACCTCGGTCGCCACTGGCATGGTGCCTGGCGGATGGAGCTCCACCACGACCCGAATCAACCGTACCGGCACACAATCCGGAGCTGCAGATCCCACCAAAAAGCGTTTCCGCATCGTCGTTGCAGCACAGGCAGCACGCGGTCGGCAACGCACTGCTGGGAACACTTATCTGGTGTCAGGGAAAGACATGTCTAGTCAGATGAAGTACATCCATGCTCGTGGAGGAAAGATCGTTTCCATCACTGAGGTGATGTGATTCGAAGCAATCGCTTCTCCCACTCCCATGAAGCCTCCCCAAGGGGAGGCTTCCTCTGACACATTCCTCCACCACCGATTCCATGACGGACATCACAACCCTTGCCGCTCCGGCCAATACTGACCTCAGTCATGCAGAAGAGGTCATCCAAAGTATCTACAAGCAGGTTTTCGGTAATCGCCACTTGATGGAGCTGGATCTGAACCGCTCTCTTGAAGCACTCTTCATGAACGGAGATCTGACGGTTCAGGGTTTTGTGACAGCTCTAGCCCAGTCCGAAACTTACAAACGCCTGTTTCTGGAACCAAACAATCCCTACCGGCTCGTCGAGCTCAATTTCAAACATCTTCTTGGCCGAGCTCCTCACGATCAAGAAGAGCTCATGGCTCATGTTCGCTTGATGAACGAAGAAGGCTTCGAAGCTGAAATCGTCAGTTATACATACAGCAAGGAATATCTCCATGCATTCGGATTGGATCAGGTTCCCTATAACCGGTCCAAACAGAGCCTGACAGGCGGCAGAACAATCAATTTCGCCCGCGCCCACGCTGTTGATGCCGGTTATGCAGGGTTTGATGGCGCCGAGACCAATTCGAAGCTCCTCTACAGCCTCTCCACGGGGGATGTCCCCCAAATCATCGACCGTAAGAGCGTCGGCAACGCCAACTCTCTCACCATCACCTGGAGCTCAGGCCGCCAGATAGGAGCCAACCGCCGTGCTCGACAGCGCTCTGTTGTGAGCCAAAGCTCTATGTCTGCCACCATCCGCGGAATCCTCGCCCAAGGCGGACGCATCCTTTCTATTGCGAAGGCTTAACTCTTTCGAGCTGTGGGCCCTTTGCTTGAATCGATTCAGGCATGATGACTTGGTGCTTTAAGCACAAAGCAATCCAAGGTGGGCCCTCAGCTAATCAGCACCCCTTACACACCTCGATTTTCCATATGCCTATCATCCGCCCAACCTCAAGCACACATCCAAACCAAAGCGAAGCCTTTGAGGAGTCCGTCTCCTCTGTTCCCATGGCAATGTCCATGATGGTTGATTCAATGGTGAATATGATGCAAAGCAACCTGAAGCAGCAACACCAAGAATTAACGGCGACACCCAAAAGCGATGAATATTGAGCAATTTGTTGCTCAAAGCCTAGGCGTTTGGCGCTCTATGCGAACAGGACATTCTTTGGCATTTCAGCAGTTTGAGGATGTTCTCAGCGAGATATCAATCGAAGAAATTGCAGATACTGATCCAATCATCTCTGAGACCATTAAAGCTTCTTCCCTCGACGAGCATACGACCCATCATTCCGCATTCAAGATGGAATGGAGTGCAGAAAGTGATTGGGAGCCTGATGACCCAAACGAAGTCTCGAGCGGCTCTTGCGTTATCGTCCCGATTCCTTCCAACAGTCATTCTGGTTACCTACTGAGAAGTGTCGGCTATGCAGAATCAATACCAGCAGAGTCAAGCTATTCGTTTCTTAGTGATGGCACGTTCATCCTTACAACCCAATACGAACAATCGATCGCCGAAGAAAGAATATGGTTTGTATCTCAGCATGTCCGCTGTCGGTCATCTGTCCTAAAAACATCCGCAGGCTCGGGAATTTTGCAAACATCCTTCGCATCAGAAGTGCGAAAAATCAAGACCTAACGCAGAAAGCTTATGGAAAAAGAAGAAGTTATACGCTTCGCGTCAACTCTTGCAGGGGTATACGATAACTTTTCTCAGTCCCAAGAAAATCCAAAAGACTTCGCGAGAATAAAAATTGTTTTCCGACCACTTCCCTGGGAAGTATTTAAGGGGCCAGGATATTATTCAGAGCAACATTACGATTATGCTCCATGGGAACCCTACCGACAGGGCATCCACCGACTGAAGACCAGCGAGGATGAAAAGTTTTTTGTTATTGAAAACTATGGCTTTTCAAATATGGAACGCCTTGCAGGTGCTGGCCAAAATCCAGAATTACTCAATTCGCTGGATCACACTAGCCTCAAAAAGCGTTGTGGTTGTGCCATGCACTTTCATGAAACGTCTCCAGGCAGCTTCGAAGGTAGAGTGGAACCAGGAAAAAACTGTCTTGTTCCTAGAGATGGTCAGCTGACTTATCTCGTCAGTGAAGTGAATGTCGACAGAGACTCTTGGGTCAGCCGTGATCGCGGGTTTGATCCAAACACCGATCAACCCAAATGGGGCTCAGAACATGGCCCGCTAAAATTTAAGCGAATCCAGGATTTCTCCGCATTGATTACACCTGAATGGATTCAGAATCATTAAGAGGAAATGAAAGAATATACAAATCAGATCAAAGCATGGATACGGTCACAACATCTGATCTGCGAAGGGACTGACTTTCTATTTGAAACTGTAGACCAGACTCAACTCGAAAAATTCGAATGCTGCATCGAGTCGATTGGTGGCCGAGTCAGAAGTGTTCAGGCTGTTGGGAACTGGCCGATGGGCCCGAATCGCTCATTTAAAATTCTTAGAGCGATTGCAAGCGTGCCACGTCCTGGCGGCGAAGAACTAGTTACTTACTGGGCAAAGCGAGGCAGCAAAATGACCAGATATTCAGATATCAATACTTGAATCAATCGTCAAACCAACCTAACCAGGTTGGCTTTGAAAAATCAGTATGCTTGCTCCATTTGCGAAGAATCGCCATAGAGTCAATGGAAAACCCCCATCTCTGGGCAATTGCAATCACCTCATCTTGATTCAAGGCACTCTTGATCTCATCTCGAAGAGATTGGTCACTTCGAGCATGCTGTATAAATTTTTCAAGAATTTGGTCCTGCTCGGCGTCAGACATCTAAATGCAAAAAAATTGAATAAAGGCTAGCGACAAACTGAGGCCAAAAATTTAGTCTTCAGCCCCTGCCATTAGCATACCTCTCCAAACTGATAATTGGCGAAACGCCCAAGACCAGTGCTCAGGATTCGCGGTCTCAACCGACTGTCGCACTGAAGAGACTTGAGCGGATAAATCCTTCTCAAACATTTCCTGCCAGTCGTCTTCGGAAAAGACATATCCGCTTTGCTGGCCTAAAGCAATAATCTGCTCATGCGAGTTTAGTGACTTTAACCCAGTGGCAAGCTCATGAAAACGCACAACATCATCGACAAAACGTTGTAATTCTTGACAAGACATCAGCAGGACTCGATCCAGATTGCAAAATTAGCTTTTCTGCAAATCATTTGCAGAACAAGAGGGCCACCTGTGCAGCGCAACAACCGCCAGGGGATCTCCTGATCAGTCAGCCCGGAATCAACGAGTATCTTCGGAGAACGTGTGGCTTGCTCCAGAGGAATCAATGCCGAACCTGTCAAGCTTGGCTCAACAGCCTGTACCAGCCCACGCAGAGTCTCAATTTCATCCACCTCATTGAGATGATTTTGCAACTGCAAGTCATGTTTAACAACCTCAACAAATCGAGGCAGAGCAAGTTCAGCTTCTGAAGAGACGGGCATCGCGTCCAGGATTCTGGACTGAAGATACCAGACTGGACTGACGGAGCAGCTAGTCGTTCGAAACTATCGGAGTCAAGCAGCCATCAGTGCTAACTTTCAATGAGCACATGCATCAACAATCGTGGCCGAAAGATTTGACATATTATTTGAGGGAATGCCCGAAGAGAAGGCCATTCAACTATTGAAGACAAAGCCTGAGCAACTTTCCAATCCTGCAGATAAATATATGGCGGCCACCAGGCTTGCAGCATGCCGGAGTGACTGCTCGCTGGAGGCACTCCTGAACGCCATCCAACTGAACCCTGACAATCTCTTTGATCGCATTGCAAGGCGTAAGGTGCTGGAGGCCTTGGGACGACGGCGTGACGCGCGGGCGCTTCCTGGGTTATTCGCAGCGCTGGCCTTTGATGATGAGCCCGCAGTCATTAATGCGGCTGATTCCATCGCTCAAATCGGTGCTCCGCTCAGCGATGCCCAGTGCATCGCGCTGCTGAACGCTCTGGATGGCAGTGACAATCAAAAGCGTTCGGTGATTCAGACCCACACCAGGCTGAAGCTTCCCAGCGGTGAAGAGAGGATTTCACTCCTTGAAACGGATGACAATCCGCTTGTGGCAGGAGCGGCACTTGCTTACTCGGCAAGGGTGCACGGACACCTTGAACGCCTCGATCCCTTAATCAAACAGCTAGGTGACCCGATGGCAGGACGAAGACGTTCCGCAGTCATTGACCTAGGAGACGCGGGAGATATCCATGCTCTTCCACATCTCGTGAGCTGCCCGGTATCCATGCCTCTGAGAGCAAAAAGCGCCTTTCAACTGGTGGATCCCGAAAAAAAGGGACTGGTCCCCGAGCAATACGCAGCGCAAATCACGCGCCTGCTTCAGGACGATCCGTCAAATCTCAACCTGCTACCGGAATGGGGCTGTGCAGCTGAATCCAAGGAAATCGAGCAGAACTTGCAACATCGCGACGAAGGCAAACAGTACGGAGGAGCCTTAAGCCTGGCAAAAATGTCAAGAATGCAACAGCTTGAAACGATCGATCATATTCATTCACGTCTTTGGAGTGACTACGGAGCTAATTACCTGCTGACGTCAGTCATTGGTCTTCAAAAGCTTCATGAGCGAAGCGACTTGGTCAGAACAGCCCTCGCCGAAACCCTGCCGCAGTATGCGAAGTCCAGAGTTGCAGCCGCCTGGGCGTGCATGACGCTGGAATTGTCGGATCAAGTGAATCTCCTTGTGGAGATTCACAGAAAGGCCACATGGATACCACTGAAATGGAGTTGCGGCCAAGTGCTTAAACAGTTGTCATAAGAACCGAAGCCCACTGCATTGCAGGGCCTACGGCCCTAAAGCGCAATCATTCCGCTTTTCTTCATATTTCACTTCGATTTTACTTTTGCAAACTTGTGTGTCCTGACATTCTTGAAAGCCAGGACCAGCCAGAAAGCAGGGGTACTGTCAACCGTGATGCGGATTTGCATCCCCCCAACAACATTCCCCAAACCATGCTCGACGCATTCTCCAGGAAGGCCGTCTCGGCCGATTCCAGCGGTGCTTTCATCGGCGGAGGCGAGCTGGCCTCCCTGAAGTCCTTTATCGCTGACGGAAACAAGCGCTTGGACGCTGTGAACGCCATCTCCGGCAACGCTGCTTGCATCGTCTCCGACGCTGTCGCAGGCATCTGCTGCGAGAACACCGGTCTGACCGCTCCTAACGGCGGCGTCTACACCAACCGCAAGATGGCTGCATGCCTGCGCGATGGTGAAATCGTCCTCCGCTACGTCAGCTACGCCCTTCTGGCCGGCGACGCTTCTGTGCTGCAGGATCGCTGCTTGAACGGTCTCCGTGAGACCTATGCAGCCCTTGGCGTGCCTACCGGCTCCGCAGCCCGCGCAGTGGCAATCATGAAAGCTGCTGCTGGCGCTCTGATCACCAACACCAACAGCCAGGCCAAGAAGGCCGCTGTGACTCAGGGTGATTGCTCCAGCCTTTCCGGCGAAGCTGCTAGCTACTTCGACATGGTGATCAGCGCCATCAGCTGAGCTAAGTCTTTTAACCCTTCAAACCCAACTCCTTCCTCATCATGAAGTCAGTCATCACCACCGTTGTCGGCGCAGCCGACAGCGCATCCCGTTTCCCTTCCGCCTCCGACATGGAGTCCGTGCAGGGTTCCATCCAGCGTGCTGCTGCCCGTCTGGAAGCTGCTGAAAAGCTGGCTGCTAACTATGACGCCATCGCTCAGCGCGCCGTCGACGCTGTCTATTCCCAGTACCCCAACGGCGCCACCGGCCGTCAGCCCCGCCAGTGCGCAACTGAGGGCAAAGAGAAGTGCAAGCGTGACTTCGTTCACTACCTGCGCCTGATCAACTACTGCCTGGTCACCGGCGGCACCGGCCCCCTCGACGAGCTGGCCATCAACGGTCAAAAAGAAGTCTACAAGGCTCTCAGCATCGACGCCGGCACCTACGTGGCTGGTTTCTCCCAAATGCGTAACGACGGTTGTGCTCCCCGCGACCTGAGCCCTCAGGCTCTGACTGCTTACAACACCCTGCTCGACTACGTCATCAACTCCCTGGGCTGATCACCAAGCTCCTCAGTTTTTGACTGAATCGTAGACTAAGGGGTGGGCTAATTTGCTCACCCCTTTTTTTTACCAGCTCAAAAGGACAAGGCCGAGAAAATAATTACAGCCAATCTCATCATCAAATAAACTCAAAATGCTTACAAAGTGCCACATCAATTTGTTGTGCATTCATAGCCCTTGAAATTCCTCTAGGGCGATGTGGCCAATCTTGCAAACATCACCCCTACATCAAACATGCTCGGTACAGAAACCAGCCTGAAATCACTCACTTCAGCCACACGTCCAGGTCCTGCCGCTTACTCAACAAAAAGCAAAGCCGGCAAAAACACTGCCCCAAGAACAGTTACTGGCGCAATTGCTGAATACAAACGCCAACACTGTGCTTCGATGGGAATTGGGATCGGCCCACGTCTACATTCCGAATGCCCCTTTGGAGTCACCTCCGATCAGTACAGCCCTGGCGACAAAGAGGCCCTAGAGAAAGTCATCAAAGCGGCATATCGTCAGGTACTAGGTAATCTCCCTCCAACCGAGAACCAACGGGAAATTTCATTGGAAGCTAGACTCCTGAATGGAGAAATCACCGTGCGCGATTTCGTGAACAGCTTAGCCAAGTCAGATTTCTACAAATCAAATTTCTTCCACTCTGTTGGTGCCCAACGCGGCATTGAGCTGAACTTCAAGCATGTGCTGGGAAGAGCTCCACTTAACCAAGCAGAGATTCAGCAACATATCAAGCTTCAAGCCGAGAGTGGTTTTGATGCTCTAATCGACAAACTAACAGACTCTGCTGAGTACACCGAAGTCTTTGGCTCGGATATCGTCCCTTACGAAAGGAGCCACGATTCTTACGCTGGAATGTTCACACGCTCCTTTAACCTGATGCGTGAGCTTGGTGGAATGAAAGTTGCTATCAGCGACAATGCACAAGGTAGAAATAGTCGCACAATTCATACGCTGGCAATCGCAGCACGGGAATCACACAAACCTGCACCATTCTCTTACCGTGCAATCAGTCGCACACCAGTGAAACTTCCACAACAGAAGTACTCTGGTCATCAAACTCCAAAGATGACGGACTATGTCGCTTTCAGGCCGTTTGGCATTCATTTCTAATTAAGCGGCAATCAGGTTCCTGGCAAATTCTTAGCCCTCCTGCCATTAATGGAGGGCTTTTTATTGACCAATTTCATTTACCCACAAAAGAATCAAATCCTGAGGGCAATCATTTAGATTGAATCGATGTTGCGCAAACTAGAGTGACTGAAACCACGGTCAATGAGCAGCTGGGGAACGTGGGCGAACTGACTGAAGAAGAAGCCTTCGAACTTGCCGAAGCTCTCAAAAAGCAATTAGAACATCAACGGGTTCCAGAGTCAGATCATGAATCACTACGACTCATGGTCGCTGGTCTCGGTGACCAGCGTGGTGCCCTTCGTCTTACGTTTGCGCAAAGCCTTGGATCCATTGGAGAGGCTGCATTACCAATTCTCTGCGAAGCGCTTAAAAATAATCCTAACGTCTTAATTCGACGTGCATCTGCTAAAACCCTCAACCTCATTGGTAGTCGGAGAGCTCTGCCAAATCTCATCGAAGCATTTCAAAGTGATCCAGACCCTGTCGTCCAGGGGTCGTCAGCGGGAGCTATGGCCACCATTGGAATTCCAGCAATAGAATCACTTCTTTCACTACTAAAAAGTAATCAATGCACAGCTTTTCAGATTGGTCTTATCAATCTCTCTCTTAGTTTTATCGGATCGAAAGCACCAGATGCCTTTAACCGAGCCATCAAGTCTGAAAATCCAGAAATTCGCATAGCAGCCATTACCGTTCTCTCAGAGCAAATCCAGTCTGGAACCAATCCAAGAGCAAGAGACCTGCTCGTCAACGCACTGGATGATCAAAATAGTGAAGTGCGGGCAGAAGCAGCAACCATGGTTGGAAAATTATTGGAGCCGGAAGACAGTGCAGCTCAACTGATACAACTACTCAGAGATAACAATCAGCAAGTCAGGAAGAACACTGCCTTAGCACTCATGAAGATGGAGGCAACAAGTGCGGTCAAGCACCTAGAAGAAGCATTAGCAGACGAGCAGGACGATCAAGTCAGAGCCGTGATGATCGTTGCCTGCAGACAATTATATTTAACAAGCGAATCTAACTAGTTCAAATTCAGACTTTTTCTTCTTTCGAGGCTAGATTGAGCAACCTCACGAATGAGTGGGTCTTTAGACTCATCATTTGCAAGTGATTCCAAACAAGCATAAACCACAGGCGAATCAAGTTCCGCCAAAGCCATGGCAGCACCTTGAACATGAGCAATATTACTTCTATCGCAAGCCTTAATTAACAAGGGAATGACTCGATTCTGCTCAACATTCTGCTTAGAAAGATGGCCGAGTGTCATCAATGCAGACTGTGCAACCACTGGATTTTCATCATCCAAAGCTGCTTCCAAGACAACAATCACTTCAGGTGGAAACGCATGATCTGGAAAGTTGACTGAAATCTGGACAAGTGCTTTGATGCAACATGCACGCACAGTTCCACTTTCTGCAGACTTATACAATCCAAGCAAATCAGGCAATGCACAATGCCCCAAAACTCCTAAAGCCTTAACAGCTGTGCGATAGATTGCAGGATCAGAATCATGCAATAGCTCAACAAGCCTTGGCTGCACTAGATCAGGATAATTATCTACCAATAAAACATATGCCTTAGACCTAATATTTGGATTGGGGTGAGACAGATCTGAAAAGAGGTCTTCAAATGGCGGAACTTCACTCATGTTTTCAGCAGCAAAACTATTTTAAAGTTTACCACCCTCACATAATTGAAGACCAAGCTAGTCCGAACATATGCTCATCAGCCTAAGGAGACTAAGAGAGGCGCGTTCTCGAACAAAAACATCAAGATCATCAAGGAAGGGAGCCAGAAAGTCAATTTTTCTGTTAATCTCAATACTGTCGAGGTTTTCCACACACAGCACCGTCATATATCGACAATCCCAGGGAGGTGACATTGCGCCATCAAGAAACTCATGAGCATTATCAAGAAAGACTTCCGGACACAAATTATGATATGCCAAGATTGCCATGGAACGACTTTTTTGAAACTGAGGCCTTCGATTCCTGATCGAAGAATAAACAGTATGGCAAATCCAATCAACAGATGAATCGGGCCAATCCAGACGAGAACCGAAAAGACGAAGAAAGAAGTAGTGAGCACCATAATCATTCTCCGCCTTCTGAGTCCAGGCTTCCATTAGAAGTGGAGCCAACATTTCAGAGCAGAAACCATGAAGACTCTTCATGGCAAGATAACATCGGCTGAAGTCAGTATGGAATAAATCGCCAACAAGAAATTCGGGAGCCGGAAGCTGATCGTACTGGTGTAAAACATGAATTGAAGACGGATCATCTTTCAATACAGCATCGACCATTGACAAAAATTCTGCATCAAAAATCTCAGAATTTTTATGCGCCATCAACTTTCGGCAAGCGCGCAATCGGAACACTGGCGACACAGGAGCTGTAACAATTTCAGGAAGAAATTTAATAGCATGTGCATCAATTAAATCCTGGATAGCAGACTGCCGATCCATCTGGTTCGGTAGAGAGAGATGATCAACGATCTCACAGAGTCTGGATGAATCACCGGAGAGCTGAGCTACAGCCGACAGAGCAGAGCTCTTGACTCCAGGAGCCGCGGCATCCTGAAGAGTGACAATCACTTCCAGGCTCTGCTTGACACCGAGAGAAGCCAGGCATTGAATCAATACTCGTTGATTCAATTCTTGACCCCTCAGCAGATCAAGCATCCGATCAATAAGAATTGGGTCTTGGCAATTCAATTGCTGCAGCGACCACACAGCATTTTCAACAAGGTACTGGTCGTCAGACCAGAGACACTGACCAATCGCTTGGATTGCCTCACGACAACCGAGGCGAGCAAGCACTTCAACTGCCTTGCGCTTCGCGATCCTCACAGGCTGATCGTCCGAAGGATTTTCAATCAGATCTATTAACACTGAATATGTTTCAGGCTCTGAACAGTTGATCAAGTGTGCCGCTGCCGTATACAAATCACTCGATGATTCAAGCTCCTGTGGCGGGGTAGCAAGTATTGCGCGAGCGTGTTCACATGTCAGGCCCGGATGAATATTGTCAAATCGACCCATGAGTACAAATTTCGATTTTGCGTGCCTGCGTGCCGATGAAGGCATTGCAAGACTGAAGGAAGGAAGTCATATTAACATCACAATGAATCAGCCTTAAAGATTAGGGTTAGTTTTGCTAGTTATCATTCCGAAAACATCACCCTCGGATTTCAAACACTGCCTCGGCAGGCCGTGCTGACTTGAGAGCAGGCCAATTAATTTCTTGTAGAAACTTTTCTGGCTCATGACATTCGACAACATCAACTCCCCAACTTCCAGTTTGAAGCGGTGAGCCAGGCATAGCTGGTGTATCTTTCCTCCCCCCCAAAGCAAGCCAATAATGATCAGAATCCTGATCTTCACTTTGCCGATAACGCTTCCAGGCTTTCACAACTTCCTCAGCCATATCGCTGGCAGACAGTAATGATTCTAGGCGGACCAGCCAATGAGAATGACTAAGCGCTTGTGAAACGGTGAAGACATCCGAATTCTTGATGAAAGCATCTGCAAGGTCACTGGCGCTTAGAGGTGGGACCGCTTCCGAAGTCACTTGAAGGTTATGTGAAACAATGAAGATCGTCATAGTCAAGGTCTATGGTCGAATGTGGAGAACACAAGTTGGTTCGTCATGAAGCAGGAATCGGAGCCACAAAAACAAGAGCAGCATGGTGCGTTTACAGCATCCATCGAGAGCAATGCCACCACTGGAGACCAGTTAAGTGAACAAGAGGCGCTCGATCTCGCTTCGCATCTCAAGGAGAAGCTGAGAGTCGGTTTACCAATCGATTCTGATCCTGATTCAATCAACAAGATGGTAGCCGGGCTCGGGGATCCTCGAGGTCTTCTGCGTCTGCGCTTTGCTGACAGCCTTGGCACTGTTGGCAAAGCAGCCGTCCCTGCTCTGTGTCAGGCCATGGTTTCTAGTGACCAGGTCACCGTTAGGAGAGCAGCTGCAAAGACTCTCACCTTGATCGCTGATCCATCGAGCCTTCCTGCACTTGTCTCCAGTCTCATGACTGATTCCGATTCGGTGGTGCAGGGCTCAGCGATGGGTGCCATGGCAGCCATTGGCAAGGAAGCGGTCGAGCCCATCCTGACGATTCTGAGAAATCCCGACAGCTCAGAAATGCAAATTGGCCTTGCAAACTGGGCTTTGGCCTTCATCGGCGACCGCGCACCAGATGCATTGCGCGAAGCAGCATGTTCTGAGAATGCCAGCGTACGCAAAGCAGCAATCTCTGCCCTTGGCAGCCAAATTCAAAGTTTGGACGATCAACAGGCACGGGATCTATTGAACCGTGCACTCAATGACTCATGCTCTGAAATACGTGCTGAAGCCGTGACGCTTCTGGGCAAACTGGAGGATTCGATTTGGGCTGAGCCGATGCTTCTTCTTGCACTGTCGGATCCTGATACCTGGGTCAGAAAAAATAGTGCTTTATCTTTGATGAAACTTGGTTTGAAATCCTCGATCCCTCGCCTCGAAGAGCTGAGCTATCAAGAAAATGATCAGATTGTCAAAAATGTTTTTTTACTTGCGATTCGTCAACTAAAGAAAACATAATAAATCTCTGACTTAGCAAAAAAAGGGGGGACGCCAAGGCATCCCCCCTTTTTTCGGAATTCGAACGCTGCTCAGGACAGAGCGTTGATCACGTAGTCCAGGTAGGACTTGAACTCGTTCAGAGCCTGGGGGCTCATGTCACGAGGTGCACAAGCTCGATCGCGGGTGTAGGTCAACGCTTCGACGTAAGGGCCAGTGGGAAGACCCAGGCTGCGATAGACCTCACGAGCTCCAGCGATGCCCCACTCGTCCAGAGGGCCGGTGCCACCGACAACCAGGCAGTAGTTGATCAGGCGCAGGTAGTGGCCGAGGTCGCGGTAGCACTTGTCCACCTTGACCTGACTGTCGCCAGCCTCACCGGGCTGCTTCAGGTATGCGTACTTGTTGAAGCAGGCGTCGCCTGCTTCGCGAGTCACGGCATCCAGGCCAGCAGCCAGCTTCTCGGCAGCTTCCAGACGCGCTGCAGCACGTTGGATATTGCCTTGAACGGCCTCGAGATCGTTCTGGGAAGGGAAGCGACCGGCTGCATCAGCAGCAGTCACGACAGTAGTAACGACGGACTTCATTGTTGGGTTCCTTTAAGAGGGAAAGTGTCTGAGAGGAATGCGAGAAGCCGTTCAGGAAACGGCGCCGATCACGCGATCGAAATACGCACCGGCTTCTGCCACGAGGCTGGAGCAGTCACCTTGAGTGGTCTCCATCTTGCGGAAACGCTTGCCACCCAGGGCAGGAGTGTTGGTCTCACCGATATGTGCAGTGGCCGAGGCCTTCATGATTGCCACGGCACGGGCAGCTGACTGGGTTGGAACGCCGAGAGCGATGTAAGTCTCCTTCAGTCCGTTCAGACAGCGGTCATCGAGGACGGAAGCATCGCCAGCCAGAAGGGCATAGCTGATGTAGCGAAGAATGATTTCACCATCGCGCAGGCAAGCGGCCATGCGGCGATTGGGATAGCAGTTGCCGCCAGCCTGGATCAGACCTGTGTTCTCACAGATCATGCCTGTCACAGCATCGGAAACGATACAGGAGGCATTTGAAGTGATGGCGTTGACGGCGTCGAGGCGCTTGTTGCCTTCTTGGACATAAGACCGCAGGCTAGCGAGATCGCTACCACCAACGGGTGCAGTTTTGGCGTCAGCGCTGAC
>CENU01054430.1_pt1 | contig 13862 bp, 10 predicted proteins | sample 361331 | NCBI WGS metagenome assembly CENU01 (sample SAMEA2619766, study PRJEB7988) | marine metagenome | isolation source: saline water (ENVO:00002010), including
ATTCTTCAAAATCTTTTCTTTTTCTAAATTTTGGTCTAGAAAAGCTAGACAACATAATGTCATATGTTGATCAATTAAGAGAAAAAAATATTATATGTGAGTTATACCCCTTAGATGTAAAAATCAAAAAACAAATGGATTATGCAAATCAAAAGGGAGTTGATTATGTAATAATTATTGGTGATGAAGAGATAAAATCAAATATTTTCAAATTAAAAGATATGAAGAGTGGAGATCAATCCTCATTTGATATCAGTAATCTTTTAACTGAAATTGAAAATCTTAATTAAAATGGTTATACCATTTTTTAAATGGTCTCTCAAGTAAACTAGTAAACTTGGAGTTCTTAATTTCATCTAAATCTGTATCAACTCCGTATACTATTTTGTCTTTGTTTAACTCCATATAAGTACCAAAGAGCCTATCCCAAATTGAAAAAATATTACCATAATTTGAATCAGTATATGGAAGTTCAAAGTGATGGTGAACTTTATGCATGTTAGGAGACACAATAATATAGCTTATTAACTTATCAACTTTGTTAGAAATCTGGATATTAGCATGGTTAAACTGGGATGCTATCACAGATATAGATTGATACATTAGGACTAGCCCAATTGGAGCTCCAGAGACAAAAATTCCAATAAAAGTAAATAGAAATCGAACTACACTTTCAAAGGGATGGTGCCTATTTGCTGTTGTAGTATCTACTTTATGGTCGGTATGATGCACAATATGAATATACCAAAGTAACTTAACCTTATGTTGGACAAGGTGAGGAAGATAAGCACCGATTAAGTCAAGTACCAATAATCCTAATATTATATTAATTATTATCGAATGGTCAGCTAAATGAATAATTCCAAAATTATTTTCATTTGTCCAATCAGCTGCAAAAACTAGAAGAAAAGCAAAGAAAAAATTCACAATTATGGTAGTAAGTGTCAATAAAAAATTTGGAATTGAGTGCCTCCACTTCTTGTAATTAAGAAATTTGAATGGGGCTATTCCTTCAATTATCCAAAAAAGAGTAATTCCAGATACTATAATTAGGGCCCTATTAACAGAAGAAATATTTTCAAATATTAACAATAAATTTTCCATATTAGTCAAATATAATCTTATCATTTGAATTATCAATATCTGCTATAAGTCCAGTTGGATTTATATCAATTGATTCAATAGAATCTAGTTCACTTTCTATCTCAAAACTATATTTTTTATATGCCCAAGACCAATCTTTTAATTGTCTCCAGCTTTTTGCATATGTAGGTTGTCTTTTCTCACCTCTCATTAATGAAATAGGTATGTAGTAATACTCATCAGTTCCATCTTTATATTTAACAAGCACCTCAAGTGGCATAGGCATTAGACCAATTCGCTCAATTGTAACTTTAGATTTACCATTCGTCTGTTCCACCTTATTTATAGCATAGTTAATTTTATTTGTTGTATTTGTCCAATCAGTTAAATACCAATTTAAAAGGATACCAGAAGTTTGCTCCGCAATTCGCCTTAAATCATCTGGCAGCGGATGAGTAAACTTATATGTGTCAAAATAATTTTTAATTGTTATTTTAAAATCGTCATCTCCAATAATATATTTTAGCTGGCTAAGAAAAACAAAACCTTTGTCATAAGCTGCGTCTTCATATGCTCTGTTATACTTAAATCTATTGGCATTCGTTCCCAAGGGCATTTCTTGACCAGACTTGGCAAGAGAGATATAATCTTTATAAGGGCTATTTGTATAAAATGGATGAAAGTCTATATTAAAGACATGACTTTCTCCAAGTTCTCCAAAGTAAGATGCTGACCCTTCATCCATCCAAGCATGTTTCATCTCGTTGGTAGCTAAAACTCCTTGAAACCATGCGTGTGCTAACTCATGTGAAGTTACACTTACTAGAGGGATGAGATCTTCACCAGAATTAATAAGTGTTAGCATTGAATATTCCATTCCACCATCTCCTCCTTGAACTACTGAATATTGTTTGTATGGATAAATCCCTATATTCTCATTAAAGAATTTCATTAGCTCTGCTGTAATTGGTTGAAGAGTCTTCCAATTGTCAATAATTTTAGGATCATTTTTATAATAAAAATTTAATTTAACACCGTTAGGCCCATCAAATATATCGTGAATATAATCAGGATCAGCAGCCCATGTAAAGTCATGAACTTTTGGAGCAAGAAAATTCCATATTCTTTTATTTCCAGACCTTTTCCCTAGTTTTAAATTTGAAGGATCACTTTCTTGAAGATACCCAGAGGCCGCAACAATAAAATCTTTATCTATTTTAATAGTAACATCAAAATCTCCCCAAACACCATGAAATTCTCTTCCTGTGTATGGAGCAGTATTCCAACCTTCATAATCATACTCTGATATTTTTGGATACCATTGAGCCATCGAAAACTTAACTCCCATTGGCGAGTCCCTTCCTGCTCTTCTAATTGTAACTGGGACTTGTCCATTAAAATCCATAGTAAAAACAGATGATTCTCCAGGAAGTAAAGGATTGGCAAGTGTTACCTCTAAGATAGTATCAGACAAAAAAGTTTCAACTTTTAAATCATCTTGTTTAAGATTAGTAACATTCAGGAAACCTTCCTCTTCAGGTTTTAATTCATTAATATTGACATCAAACCTTTTGTTATTATCATCTCCATTTTCCAATCTAACAGCCATATCACTTCCAACCTTAAATGCATTAAAATAAAGATGAAAAAAAATTTTATTTAATGAATCTCTTGAATTGTTTTTATAAATAATCTCTTGATTTCCCTTATAGGTATTATCCTTTGCTTTAACATCAACAAAAATTTTGTAATCAGCATTTTGTTGCCAATAATTCTGAGCTTGAACACCATCAACATGAAACAATTTTAAAATCAGTAAGGTTGATAAAGTTTGTAAATTCATTGATAAAGTTTGTAAATTCATTGATAAATTTAGTACTAATCAAATATAAGTATTACTTATATAAGTTGTCTTAAAATGATTTTAAAAACATTTATATTTATGTAAAACATAATTATGGAAAAATTTTTTTATTCAATATTAACTCTATTATTAGTTCTTAATTTTTCTCATGCTCAGGAAGATAAAGGAGTTAAGAAAGTTGATTCGAAAAAAGAAAAATCTTTTAAAGAATTTACAAAACAAAGTAGATTAATTGAAGGTTTATTTGATATATATCAGGATACTATATCAGGTAAAATTCAAATGTTGATAAGGGAAGATCAACTAAATAAGGACTATATCTATGGATCGCAAATTGCAGATGGTGTAGTCAGAACTGCTGGATTTAGAGGACAGTATAAGGATGAAAAAATATTAAACTTTAAAAAATTTTTTAATAAAATAGAAATATTAGCTGTCAATTCAAATTTCTATTTTGATGAAAATAATCCATTAAGTAAATCAAAAGATGCAAATATTAGTAACTCATTGATATCAAGCTTAAAAATTAAATATTTTGATAAAAATAAAAATGCATATTTAATAGATGCCGATGAATTATTTATATCTGAGCTTTTGACTAGAATTAAAATCCCAACTGATCCTTTTCAATATAATCGATCATTTCAATTAGGTAGGTTTGACAGAGGAAAATCAAAAATTGAAAATATTAAGAACTATCCTAAAAACTTAAATGTAAAAACAAATTATGTGTATAATAATCCAAATGTAGGTTCTTCTGGATCAGATGCTGTTGAGGATTCAAGATATGTTTCTATAAAAACATTTCATACAATTGTCGAAATGCCTGATGATGATTATCAGATAAGACTAGATGATCAGAGAGTTGGTTATTTTTTAACCCAGGTTGACAACCTTACAGACTCTGGAACTACAAATTATAGAGATTTGATCAATCGATGGAATCTAATTAAAAAAGATCCAAGTCTAGAAATTTCAGAACCAGTTAAACCAATTATCTGGTGGATCGAAAACTCAACTCCTATTGAATGGAGAGAAACAATAAAGGAGGCGGTATTGCAGTGGAATACTGCATTTGAGAAAGCTGGGTTTAAAAATGCTATTGAAGTAAAGATTCAACCTGATAATGCAGATTGGGATGCAGGAGACATTCGATACAATGTATTAAGATGGACCTCTTCACCTGAACCACCTTTTGGAGGGTATGGACCAAGTATGGTCAATCCAAAAACTGGTGAAATAATTGCCGCTGATATTATGCTTGAGTTTGTTTTTTTTACAAACAGAGTGTTTTATGACAAATTATACTCTAATGTAGCCGCATTAATGGATACAAATATTTATAATCATACTAATGATCATGATAATTTTGTATGCTCTGCAGGGAGCATTTTACATGATAATATAAATTTTGGAAGAACTTTTATTGCTTTAAACGGAGATGATTATGATTTAGAGGAGTTAGAAAGACAATCAATGATGTATTTAATTATGCATGAAGTAGGTCATACTCTAGGTCTTAACCATAATATGAAGTCAAGTAGTATACATACTATTAGTGAACTTTATGATGTTAATAAACTAAAAGGAAAAGCTATTTCAGGTTCTGTGATGGATTACCCTGCGCTTAATTTAAACCCTAATCCAAAAATTAAATCTCCATATGCAGATTCATCAGTTGGACATTATGATAAATGGGCTATTGAGTTTGGATATAAACCTTTCAATTCTGAGAATGAAAGAAATGAAATTTTATCAAGGTCAACAGAACCTTTACTTATTTTTGGAAATGATGCTGATATACTTTATTCTTCTAGGGGAATTGACCCAAGAGTTCAAACAAATGATATGTCTTCTGATCCAATAAGTTACTCAATTGATAGAATGAACCTTGTTAATGAACTTTTTGATGACATTTTAGATAAATTTCAAATCCCTGGTAATACTTATGAAGATCTGAGAAGAGCATTCTTTAATCTTAACTCACAATATACTGGTGCAGCCTTAACGATATCTAAATTTATAGGTGGAGTATATGTTGAAAGATCTGTAATTGGTCAAAAGAGTTCAAAGAAGCCATATTCACCAGTAAGTTATAGAGACCAAAAGCGAGCTTTTAAGGCTTTAGATGAATACATATTCTCTTCTGATAATTACAAAATTCCCTCTGATATTTTTAATTATTTAGCTAGACAAAGAAGAGGTTTTGAATTTTATAGTGGTCCTGAGGATCCCAAAATTCATGATTTAATTTTATCTAATCAGGCCAGAATACTATCTCAATTAATGGCTCCTAGCACATTACAGCGTTTAAAGGATTCTGAACTTTATGGTAATAAATACAAATTATCAGAGTTTATGACAGATATAAATAATTCAATTTTTTCTGATATTGACGGGAATATTGATAGTTTCAGACAAAATTTGCAAATAGTATACACAAAAAGACTTATTGATATTGTAAGTAGTGATAAGGGCAAAAGCTATAAAAACCATGCTAAATCTCTCGCATTGTTAAATCTTAACGAAATTATTAATTCTATTAGCTCTAAGGGAAATATATCATCCCGGGCTCACAAAATGCATTTAAAGTCAATAATTGAAAAAGCACTAGATAATGACTAAATCAAAAAATATGAAAAAAATAATAATATTAAATCTTCTATTTATAAGTTCACTATTTTCTCAAGACTATTATTTTGAGGAATATGCACCATTTGATCAAAAAATCAAGTCACCAGAGGAATTTCTAGGATATCCAATAGGAGAAATGCATACTAGACATGACATGATTGTCTCATACATGACATATCTATCCAACGTGTCAGACAAAGCCGAAATGTTCTCTTATGCAACATCCTATGAGGGAAGAAAGTTAATATACTTAATTGTAAGTTCACCAGATAAAATTAAAAATCTAGAAAATATTAGGAATGAACATATTTCTTATATAGATCCTGATAATGAAAATTATAATAGTTCTGAAAAACCCAAAAATTTTCCTGTTATCATTAATCTCGGATATAACGTTCATGGAAACGAACCATCATCATCAGAAGCTGCAATGCTGACGGCTTATACATTAGTAAGTTCAAAAAAAGATGAAATTAAAAATTATTTGGAAAACTCTGTGGTACTAATTGACCCTGCTTTAAACCCAGATGGAAGAGATAGACATACTCAGTGGGTGAATAGTTATAAAGCCTCACCTTTAGTTGATGATCCACAGGATGCTGAACACAATGAATATTGGCCAGGTGGGAGAGTAAATCACTATTGGTTTGACTTAAATAGGGATGTATTATTAGGTATTCATCCAGAAACAAGAGGAAAACTAAATTTCCACCATAACTGGTATCCAAATGTTACAATGGATTTTCATGAAATGGGGACTAATAGTACATATTTTTTTGTTCCGTGGAAGGCCCATGCTGCTAAGGATCCAGTTATACCTCAAGAAAATTATGAATATTTTGAGACACTTTTTGGTGATTACTTTTCAAAAGGTCTTGATGAAATAGGTTCGCTGTATTTCACAAAAGAGGCATATGATAAAACATATCCAGGTTACAGTTCATCTTATGCTGATCTTTTAGGTGGTATTGGAATGTTATTTGAGCAAGCCAGTTCAAGGGGACACGTTCAAGAAACTCAATTTGGTAAGTTAACTTTTCCATTTACAATACTAAATCAATATATATCCGGAATGAATACAGTTAAAGCAGCAGTTGAAATTAAAGATGAATTAAAAGCATATCAACAGAGATTTTTTTCAACAGCACTTTCAGATGCAGATAAAAAAAGAATAAAGGGGTACTCTTTTAAAATGGGTAAAGACAGAAATAAGACTAAAGCATTTTTAGATAAATTAAAAATTCATGATGTCAATGTATATAGAGAAAATGATAATTTTTATGTTCCAACTAAACAAAAAAAATATAGAACAGTTAGATCAATTTTTGAAACTAATAAAGAATTTAATGATAGTGTATTTTATGATGCTTCATCATGGTCAATTGCAAATTTTTATGATATTAATTATACCCCTTCAACTAGGCAGATGGAAGGGACAAAAATTGAAAATTTAGACAACCTATTTGAAACTAACAAATTTGAGAAATCTAATTATGCATATTTAATTAATTCTGTTGATTATAATATTCCTGCTGTAATTAATTCATTACTTGATAGTAAAATTAAGGTTTCTACAGCCTTTAAACCTTTCAAAATTAACACCTTTAGTGGTTTACAATCATTTGATTATGGTTCGCTTGTTATTGCAGTAAGTATCCAGGATATAGATACTGAAATGTTATTTAAAAAACTTAGCTCTATTCAAGAGAATTATAACGTGAACATTTACTCAGTTAATTCTGGTTTAAGCACAGGTGGTATTGATCTTGGAAGCAGGTATGTATCACCAATCAAAAAGCAAAAAGCAATGATGTTGGTTGGAACTGGTGTAAGTGCATATGAGGCAGGAGAGGTCTGGCATCTTTTAGATCAAAGAGTTGGTATGCCTATTTCTAAAATACCTATTAGAAACTTTGATAGAATTTCATTAGATAAATACTCAACAATGGTAATCGTTTCAGGTAACTATATATTTAATGATAATCAGATTCAAAAAATTAAAGATTGGGCTAGTAGAGGTAATACAATAATATCTATTGGTTCTGGTTCCAAATTTCTGATTGATAATAAAATTGTAAAAGAAGAGTTACTCAATTCAGATAATAACACTAATAAGGGTTTATACCTTCCATATGTTGATGCAATGAATAATATTGGCAAAGAACAGATTGGTGGAATTATTTTAAGAACAAATGTAGATTTAACACATCCATTAGGATTTGGATTAGAGGATACAAATTTACCAGTATATAAAAATAATACTATATGGATTAAACCCTCAAAAAATAATTATTCATCGGTAGTAAGATATACTGAGGACCCTTTAATTGATGGGTTTATTACTAATAAAAATCATATAAAACTTAAATCTACAGTTTCATTATTAGTATCCAAAATAGGTCAAGGCAGAGCAATAATGTTTTCTGATAATCCAAATTTTAGAGGTTCGTGGTATGGAACCAATAGACTATTTCTAAATGCATTACTTCTTGGAGATAAGATAAGGATCCCTTAATGAAGTGGATTAGTGATATAGGACCGGGTATTTTAATTGCTGCAGCTTTTATTGGACCTGGTACTGTAACCCTTTGTACAATAGCTGGAGCCTCATTTGGATATTCTTTGATATGGGCAATTATTTTATCAATATTTTCTACAATTGTTTTACAAGAGATGTCTCTTAGAATAGGATTAATTACCAAGATGAATTTAGCAGAGGTTGTGAGAATTAATATTAAATCAAAACTTATTAACAGACTTTTTTTAGTATTAATTATTAGTTCAATATTAATTGGAAATGCAGCATATGAAGCTGGAAATATTACAGGAGCCTCACTTGGTATATCTGCAATTCTTAATTTACAATCAATTAATTATATACCAATTTTTATTGGATCAATTGCATTTATAATACTTTATCAAGGTGATTACAAAATATTAGAAAGGATTCTTATACTATTAGTTCTAATTATGAGTTCTTCTTTTTTTATTGCGGCAATTATGACTAAACCAAACATTAGTAGCCTAATCGATGGAATTATATCACCAGAACTTAATTCAAGTAATCTAATGATTGTCCTTGGTCTAATAGGCACTACTGTTGTTCCATATAATTTATTTCTTCACTCTTCATTGGTTTCAGAAAAGTGGAGTTCTCTGGACAAATTAAAAGTCGCAAGACTTGAAAGTTTTTTTTCAATTCTTATTGGAGGCTTAGTTTCATTATCAATCATAATTACTGCAGCATCCGTAAATAATAAAGATGTTACTGGAGTAATTGACTTAGCTCGAGGACTTGAGCCTCTGTATGGAAAATTTGCAATCTATTTTTTAGGAATTGGTTTATTTGCATCAGGTATTACATCATCTATAACTGCACCTTTAGCTGCTGCATATGTTGCTAAAAGTTGCTTTGGTTGGGATGACTCACTGAAAAGTTTAAAATTTAGAGCTATTTGGATCATTATCCTGTTTATTGGTGTAATTGTATCAATGGTAAAAATAAATCCAATTGAAATAATAAAATTTGCTCAGTTCTCTAACAGTTTGTTACTTCCGATTATAGCAGTTATTCTTTTATGGTTAGTTAATAATAAAAGAATAATAAGTAATAAATACAGTTATAAATATCAAAATATTTTAGGTTCTATGATAGTTATTTTATCACTAATTCTTGGAGCTAAAGGTCTAATCTCTATTTTATGATGATAAATATAAATTGTGATTTAGGAGAGGGGCTTAATAATGAGCATATTATTTTGCCATTAATTGATTCATGTAATGTTGCATGTGGTGGTCATGCAGGTGATAATGCTAGTATGATTGAATGTGTTGAAATTTCAATTAGAAATAAAGTAAAAATCGGAGCTCATCCATCTTATCCAGATAAAATTAATTTTGGAAGAAAAAAAATAAATATCCCTCCATCTGAATTATCAATTAGTATAATTTCTCAGATTGAATCTCTTGAGGCAATTTCAAATTCATATGGTGTTACCCTTAATCATATTAAGGCTCATGGGGCACTTTATAATCAAATGATAATAGATGCTGATCTTTCTAACTTTTATCTGGATACTATAGAAGAATTTAAAAATAAATACTCTATATATGTTCCTTATAAATCTGAAATTGAAAAATTAGCTTTAAAAAGAGGATTCAGTATTGTATATGAAGTATTTGGAGATAGAAATTATAATGATGATTTAAGTTTAGTGTCTAGAGATAGTGAAAACGCATTAATTACTGATCCAGAGACTGTTATTGAACATATAAATACTATTAAAGAAACAAATACTGTAAAAACCATAAATGGAAATTTTCAAAAAATAAAGTTTGATACAATTTGTATTCATTCTGATACTAATAACTCTATTGATATATTAAAAAAAATAAATAAAGAATTTAATGGAAGACAATCATAAAACTTATTTTGTTTTTAGTGAGAGCTCTATTTTAATAACATATAATTGTGAAATCAATTTTAAATTAATTAGTGATATATTGAATACCAGGGAAAGAATTCAGATAAATCTTAATGATTGTATTGATGAAATTGTTCAATCTATTAGTTCATTACTGGTAATTTTTGATATAAGTAAAATCTCAGCTGAAAATCTTATTACCGAATTAAAAAAAATTGAAGATAAAGAGATTGATCTTTTTGAATCAAATAAAACATGGCAAATCCCAGTTTGTTATGATCTAAAATACGCAGTTGATCTTGAAAATTTGGCAAAAGAAAAAAAACTCTCTCCAGCAGAAATTATTAATAATCACAAATCAAAAGTATATAATGTTTTGTCAATGGGATTTTTACCTGGTTTTATGTATATGGGTTTTACCAATAAGAATCTTCATTGTGAGAGAAAGGAAATTCCATCTTTAGACATAAAAAAAGGGTCTATTGGAGTTGCATTAAACCTAACATGCATTTATCCACAAGATAGTCCAGGAGGATGGCACATCATAGGTGTTTCTCCATTAGATTTTTTTAATTTAAAATCTAAAAATCCCTGTTTTGCTAAGCCTGGTGATAAAATTCAATTTATTGAAATATCTAGCAGACAATATCAAAAAATGAAAAAAGAAAAATCAATAAAACCAATATCTAAATAAATGATTAAAGTTATTCAACCAGGTCTTTTTACAACAATACAGGATGGGGGAAGACATGGATATAGAGATATTGGGATACCTACCTCTGGTTTCATGGATCAAGAGAGTGCATGGGCTGCTAATAAAATTGTAGATAATAATAAGGATGAATCTCTTTTTGAGATAACACTTATTGGACCAACCCTAATATTTAATGGCAGTTATGTAATATCAATTACAGGTGGTGATTTTAATCCCTTGATTAATGAATTACCTGTTAAGATGTATCAACCAATTAATGTCGAGCCAGGAGATACATTAAAACTAAATCATACGATAAATGGTGCTAGATGCTATTTAGCTATTTCAGGAGGACTTGATGTAAAATCTTTATTTGGAAGTAAATCATTCTTTAGCAATATAACTGACTCGTATTATTTAAAAATGGGGGATGAAATTAAAGTTTTAAAAAGTTCTAAAAATAAAATTTTAAAATGGGAGAAATTAAAATTTAAATTAAAAATATCAATGGAAGTCTTTAAAGGTCCTGAATTTGATTTATTGTCTACTAATTCAAAAAAGAAATTGTTTAAAAACAAATTTACTATTGGCACTAACAATAGGATGGCTTATAATCTTAAGGAAAATCTTCAAGTAGGTATAAAATCAATTATTTCGTCCCCAGTATTACCTGGCTCAGTTCAATTGACTCCATCAGGTAAAATTATCATACTTCATAGAGATTGCCAAACTACAGGGGGGTATCCAAGGATTCTTCAGCTCAATATAAATTCATTAAACCATTTATCGCAAATAAAATCTAATGACAAAATTGAACTTACTCTGATTAATTCGTAATAATGTTTATCTCAATTAATTTGGTCTCATTAAGTTTCTTCTCATGCCTATTCTTTATTCTATAAAATTTTTTTAATGCTTTCTCTTGAGATTTTATGTTTACAAATAATGTGTCATTTTCAAATTCTGCCCCTATATTTTCCATAAATTTTGAGATCTGATCTTCGATTGACTTTAATTCTTTTCTTATGACTCTTCTTTTTAAAATGCCATTAATATTACTATCAATTCTTACATTTGTTACTTCATTTATTAGGTTTACTAAACTAGTGTCACTTCCACTGCTATAAAGTGATGTATTATTATATCTATTTTGATTTCTTAACCTTTTTCCATCGATAATAACATCAACAGAACCTTTATGCCTAAAACTGAAAGATCTTTTTGAAATAAATTCTTGAAGATTAATAACAATTTCTAAATCTGGTTTATGGAATTGAGATTTTAAAATACCTCTTAGTAATTCATCTCTATCTCTAGCTGTAAATTCCTCTCCAAATAAAAAAATTGTAGGAAGTCTTTTGGTATCAACATTAACATTATTGAGATCAATTTTAGATACATCCTGACTGTAAAGATTTCCAAATGATAGGACAAATAATAGAAGAATTATTGAATAAGCTTTCACATCTATAACTAAAAAAAGAAACAATATTATTCTGGTATTATAAAAACTAAAGGATCAAAATCCCATAAATATGGAAGAAGAAAGAAAACAAATAGTGTCAATAAGACAATTGAAATTAGGTTCATCCATATTCCAACTCTAACCATATCAGGAATTCTTAGATAACCTGATCCAAAAACTATAGCATTTGGAGGAGTGGCTACAGGCAGCATAAATGCACATGAAGCCGCAACTGTTGCAGATACCATTAATATAAACGGATGAACGTCAATTGTCATAGACATTGGGTAAAGGATCGGAAGTAACATTGCAGTTGTTGCAAGATTTGATGTAATTTCAGTTAAAAAATTAACTGATGCAATTAGAATAAAGACTAATACTATCAAAGATACACCATCCAATAAAGTCATTTGATTACCTATCCATAGTGCAAGGCCGCTTTCCTTGAATCCTGCTGCAAGAGCCATACCGCCACCAAATAATAACAAAATTCCCCATGGTAATTTAACAGCCTCATCCCATTTTAGAATTTTTCGTTCTCTATTTTTTGTTGGTAATAAAAATATTATAATGGCTCCTATCATAGCAATGATCGTATCATCAATCCCAGGTATAATTGATTGAAGTAAATAAGAACGGCTTATCCACGCAAATGCAGTAAATCCAAAAACTCCAGCTACTAACTTCTCTTCATAGCTTATTTTTCCTAAAGCTTTTAATTGTTTATAAATTTCTTCTCTTCCACCTGGAAAAGTTTTCTGTTTAAACTTAAATGCAATACTTGTTATATATTTCCAGCAAATGAATAAAAGAATAATTGATATTGGAAAACCAAATTGGAACCATTTAGCAAAGGTTATCTCATATCCAAAAGTTTCTTCAACAACACCAGCTAAAACAAGGTTAGGAGGTGTTCCAATTAAAGTAGCAACACCACCAATTGATGCGCTGTAGGCAATAGCTAACATAAGAGCTTTTCCGAAATTTAAATTCTCATCCTCAATAGTACTTGGGTTATCTCTTAATTGGGCAACAATTGCAATTGCAATAGGTAGCATCATAACAGCAGTAGCTGTATTTGATATCCACATTGACATAAATGCAGTAGCAATCATAAAACCAAGAATAATATTCACAATATTAGTTCCAATTAAATTAATAATATTTAATGCTAATCGCTTATGCAAATTCCATTTCTCAATAGCGATTGCAATTATAAATCCACCTATGTAAAGAAAAACATACTTATGTCCAAATGAGGCAGTTGTTTCTGTTAACCCTAATCCACCAGTTAAGGGAAACAATATAATTGGCAATAATGCAGTTACAGCTATAGGTATAGCTTCTGTAATCCACCAGATTGCAATCCAAATAGTTGATGCAAGTATAGCATTTGCTCTAGGGTTTAGACTTTCGGGATTAAAGAAAAATAATACAGCTAAAAAAGCTAAGGGCCCTGATATTAAACCTATATTTTTTGAATTAATATTCATATTGAGATTTTAAAAATAATCTATTTTTGTTTACAATAGATAGAAAAACCATTTTGCAATGAAAAAGGCTATGAATAATGCAGAAAAATATTTGACTGAAATAGGTTTTGAAATAGGAGGTAGACTAAAAAACCTCCTGTAAATAATATTTTTGCAGGAGGTTTTGCGGAGAAAGAGGGATTCGAACCCCCGGAGGTATGACCCT
>CENU01113561.1_pt1 | contig 13861 bp, 16 predicted proteins | sample 361331 | NCBI WGS metagenome assembly CENU01 (sample SAMEA2619766, study PRJEB7988) | marine metagenome | isolation source: saline water (ENVO:00002010), including
TGTCCAAAGTGGGCACCGGCCTCCATCATTTCGGAGAGCGTGACAACTGCCATGTTGTTGGGGGTTTCGGGTTGGCCACCACCCGCCAGGGAGGACGGCCCAAATCGGCCAATGTCCTCACCCGAAACGTGCGGGTGTGCGGTTTTGAAGGGACGTCCCAACCTATCAGGCCGTGTCCTGGCCTGGGTTCAGGCGATTCCAGCGGCCTGCGCTTCACGCTGCATCGCCACAACACTGATGCGATTGAGGGGCAAGCGCAGCAGCTCCATGGCGACGCCAGGGTGACCGCGGCGGATCAACCAGGCCAGCAAAGGCCGCAAGCTGCGCTCGTTGAGCAAGCCACCCAAGGTGAGCAGCTCCCAGAGCAGCCGATGCCAGATGGTGAATTGAATGATGAAGCGAACCCGCCGGGTGGGGTGCTTTTTGTAAAACACCAACCCCATCTTGGCCCGCTCCCGCTCCTTGCGAACCAGCTCGGGAACCTGCTCCAAGTTGAGCGGAGGATGCCAGTGATAGCCAGCAGCCGCAGGGCAACGCACCAAACGGACCCCCATGCGGCGGAGGCGCTCACCGAGCTCCAAATCTTCCCAGCCGTAGAGCTGGAAGGAGGGATCAAACAACCCTGATTCCTGCAACACCGTCTTGTCGATGGCCACATTGCCGGTGGCGAAATACGCCCACGACAGATCGCTGAGTTTGTGGGGTTCGCTCTCTGGGGACTCGAAGTTGTGGGTATTGATCACCGCCCCATAGGTGAAACAGAGACGGTCGCCATCCCGCTGCCAGGCTTGGCGAAGCGAACGCAGGTGGTGCTGCAAAAAGTCCGGCACCACCACCAAATCACTGTCGATAAAAATGATCACCTCACCGTTGGCGTGATCAACGCCAAGGTTGCGGCCGATCGCAGGGCCACCATGTTCTTGGCAGATCAGGCGGACATGGGGCAGTTCAGCAGCCTCCTGTTGAATCCACTCGACCGTGCCGTCGGTGGAGCCGTCATCCACCAACACGACCTCAAAATCATCCCCAGGATCGAGAGGCAGCTGGGCTTCTAAGGCCCTGAGGCACTGCTGCAGGATCGGCAGGCGGTTGTAGGTGGGAATAACAACGCTGACGAGCACAGCTGGATCCAAGGTGCTCCCATGATCGCTGATTCCGTTAGGGACTTAGCCGGAGACGGAACATCGTCCTGAACGAATCGGGCCAAACCAGGTCCTTCGGGGCCGGTCGCTGCAGCTCCCAAGAATTCAAGGGACGTTGAAACCATCTCGTGGCGAATGCCAAACCCCTGAGCGACTTCAACCATTGGGTTCGCTCATCGGCGTCAAGGTGGTCCAAGGCGTACGAGCTGGGGGCAACAGGCGAGAACCCCAGGGGTTGGTCCGCACTGGTAATGCTGTTCAAAAGCGTTTCGAGGCTCGGACGCGATGGCTTGGAGTCCAGTGGCTGGGACTGGGGAGCCTCTGAAGCTGGATCCAATGTGATCAGCTGAGCATCAGCACGATTGTCTGCTGGTTCGACGGGGTTGATCACCGGTGGCAGGGAGGGAGCCTGCAATTGCGGCAGCTCATGGGCTGGCAAAGGAAGACTGTTGACACCTGGCAGCCGCAGCGGTTGAAGCGCAGTGGAGCCCGAGGCCGGCAGGCCCAATTGATCACTGAGATCAACCAGAGCACCTCGGGACGCCGGGCCAAGGGAAGCGGCGTTGTGCAGAGGCTCAAAACCACCAGGAGCAGCCAATAGCAGCGCATGCAGACCAAGGGCAATGGCCACCGGCGAGGTCCAGACGGGCCTGGCCTGCCAGCGACGCCTGATCAAAAGGGGGACTGAGTAGTTGCTCATCGGGTGTTGGGCAGCTTGAGCTCAATGGCCACGGGGGATCCCCTCATGGCCGTCAAAACGGTCCGCAACTCGCCCCAGCGCAAACGCTTCGATGGCTTGATCCGCAAGCGACCATCGGGTTCTTGGGCGGCATAAGCCCTGGCAACAGATGACATCCGATCCAAGGGAATGGTGCGGCCTTGGATCACGATCTGCTCGGCGCTTGGGATTTCAACCAGCAACACCGGTGCCATCGAAGGCTTGCTGAACCACTGGTGCAGCGGAATCAACAAGGTGCTGGAGGCAATCAGCACCAACAGAACATCAGCCAGCGGCAACCACTGACTGGAGGTGAGGGGAGTGTCTGAACGTTGGAGGTTCATGACTTCAGCGGCTGACTTGGCAATTGCAACTGCAAGCGATCACCAGCCAAGACCTCCAGAGAGTTGAACCGTTGGCTGACTTCAAGCAGTGTCAATTCATCACTTGGAATCAACACAAGGGTGGGCGATTCGCCTTGCAGGTTCTGCTCTTGAAGCCGGCCACGAAGCTCCTCATCACTTAAGGGGCGTCCATTCCAAGTCCAGAAACCACGCGGTTGCATTTCGATCCGCACAAGGGGCCGAGCAACCGCTGAACTCTCCTGCGGTGCAGCGCTTTTCAGGGGCATCTTGACGTGAGTGACACCAGCCCAAAGCACAAAACACAACACCACCAACAGCACATCAATGAGGGGCACCAAGACATCGTTGGTGCTGCCTGACGTTGTGTGGTCAGCCACGACAAACGAGCTGATGGGTGTTGCGCTCAAAGCTGAGAGCCAAGCGCTCCAGCAGAGCGAGGTAGCTACTGCGGTAAGCCATGTTGATTTTCAACACAACCATGGCGAAGAGGGCCACCAAGATCCCCGTGGCGGTGGAGACCAGAACCTCGGAAATACCCAGCGCCACACGATCCATTGAGGCCGCACCAACCTCACGGCCAAGGGCGGCAAAGGTACGGATCAATCCCGTCACCGTTCCCAACAGACCCAGCAATGGCCCCAAGGCCGCTGCAGCTTCCAAAATTCGCTCACCACGGGCCATGGCCGCAGCTTGGGATTGAAGAATCAACTGAAGTTCCAGCTGACGCGCTGCTGGACCATCGGCAGCAGTCAACTGACGCATCAAGTGCCCCACTGGGCTGGATGTGGGAACCCCTGTTGGGGAGCTTCCCTCAAGCAGTTGGTTCTCGACGAGGCGCCATCGGCGGTCCGTTGGGGACCCCAACCGCCGCCAAAAGCGAAGGCGATCAACGCCAACAGCGGCAACGGCGATCGAAAGCAACAGCAGAGGCACCATTACAGGGCCTCCAAGCAAAAACTGCTGGAGCACGATTGGGAGCGAGCTCGGGCATTTTCAAATTAGTCACAATCCATCAAAAAAACCTGATCGGTTAAAAACCGATCAGGTCCCCCAGATCTTTGGTTCGGTCAGACGAACGACTTAGTCAGCAGCGCCGCCGTTGTTGGCCGTTCCGGTCACACCATTACCAGCACCTTCTCCGCGACCATCACCACGCAGCTTGCGCTTTTTGAACTTACGGGCGTAGGCGCGGTTGCGTTCTTGCTTCTCGCGTTTCAGGTTGCGGCGCTTGGCCATAAATCGATCAAGCCTGGAAAATCTCCTCTCACCTTACCCGGCGGGCATCGAAGCCACCCTGTTCTCAATCAAACGGCCGTCTTCCATGGCCAAGAGGCGATCAGCCAAATCAAGGATCCGTGGGTCATGGGTCACCATCAGCACCCCGCAACCCTGTTCACGCGCCAGCCGCTGCAAGAGCTCAACGATTTCACGGCCGGTACGGCCATCAAGGGCCGCGGTGGGCTCATCAGCCAAGAGCAACCGGGGGTGGGCCGCCAAGGCGCGAGCGATCGCCACCCGTTGCTTTTGTCCGCCCGATAGATCGTGGGGCACTTTGCTGAGCTGATCCCCCAAGCCCACGGCCCGAAGCCATTCGCGGGCTTGACCACGCCGCTGGGCATAGCTGAGGCCGGGCAGCAGATCGGCGCCCATCTGCACGTTTTGCTCGGCGGTGAGACAACGCAAGAGGTTGTGCCCTTGAAAAATCATGCCGATGCGTTGCCGCAGGCGACGGCGATCACCCCGGCCAGCTTGGGCCAAGGGCACCCCCAGCACCTGCAGCTCTCCGTGTTGCAAGCTCCGCAGCGCCCCCACCAGGGTGAGCAGGGTTGTTTTGCCGCACCCGGACGGCCCCGTCAGCAGCACCACCTCGCCGGGATCCACCCGGAAGTTGATGTCCTGCAAGACCTCACGGCGCATCGAACCGGTGCCGTAGCTGTGGCTGACGTTGGTTGCAACGATGGGAGCTGGATCCGCCATCAGAAGATCTCAGCGGGATCGGCGTCCGCCAGTTTGCGCATGGCCACCAGGGCCGAACCCATGCACATCACCAAGATCAGGCTGAACACCAGCACCGCCCGTTGCGGCGACATGCCAACCGGCAACTGGGTGGAACCACGAATCAGGGCATACAAACCCTCGCCAGCGGCATAGGCCGGCACATACCCCACCAGGGCCAGCATTAAGCCTTCACGGACCACAACAGCAAGCAGATCCCTCAGGGGATATCCCATCGCCATCAAGGTGGCGTACTCCGGCAGATGGTCACTGACATCGCCGTAGAGGATCTGATAAACGATCACACAACCCACCACAAAACCCATGGCAGCGCCGAGGCTGAAGATGAACCCGATGGCTGTGCTGCTGCGCCAGTAGTTCTTCTCGAACTCAATGAACGCTTTCTTGGTGAAGACGCTCACATCATTGGGAAGCCAAGCGCGAAGTCGCTCAGCAACAGCCTCAGGATCAGCACCATCGCGCAGGCGAATCAAGCCAAGCTCAATGCTGCCGCGAGACGTGGAGGGCAGCAGCGAGCGGAAGGTTTCACGGCTGGTGATCAAGTTGCCGTCAGCACCAAACGAGGGGCCCAACTCCACCAGACCCGAGACCCGCACGCGCTGACCAGCCACCTCACTTTCCACCACCTGGCCGGCATTGAAGCGCTCAGCCACAGGACCAAATTCAGGCCTCGAGCGCGCATCAAACAAGACGCGGCCTTTCTGGCGCAGGCTGGCCGATTGATCAGCCAGCATCGAATCGACAAACAAGGCGTCATCCGGCTCAAACCCCAAGGCCAACAGGGAGCGGGTCGAGCGGGTCTCGGGATTGCGCCACAGCACAAAATTCCAGTGCACCGGGCTGACGCTCTCAACCGCTGGCTCCGCCATGGTCTGAATCAGCCGCCGCTCGGGGAAACCGGCCATGCTGATCGAGCTCATCGAGCGCGGACTCATCAACACCAGATCGGCATCAAACAGGCGATGAATCGTGACGCTGGCGTCGAACAGGCCATCACGAAAGCCCAGCTGCATGAACATCAAGATCCCGGCAAAGCTGATGCCGGCCAGAGCGATCAGCAGCCGCACCGGTTGACGACTCAGCAGCAACCAAGCCAAGGGAACGCCGCGCCGGCGCCAAAGCGCTTGGATCATGGCTGCAGCCGGCCGATCAGTTTCAAGCCAGTGAGCTGGCGAACGCGCCGAGCATCAGCTGGATCAAGGGTGACGTACACCTCCACCACGCGGGCATCGGTGTCAGCTGTGGGATCAGTGCTGAGCACATCACGCTGCTGAACCAGTGGGTTGATGCGACGCACGCGGCCTTGAAGCTCGCCATCAAAGCCACCGTTTTCGCTCAAGAGCAGCACCCGCTGACCAACGCGTACACGGCCGATATCGCTCTCATACACCTCCAACACCGCTTCCATCTGATCGCTGCGGCCGATGGACAGCACGCCATCGGAGCCGGGACGCTCACCGGGGCGAGCAAAAATTTCCAGCACCGTGCCACTGAAGGGGGCCACCAGCTCGCCATCGGGCAACTTGATGCGCTGGCGCTGCAACTCAGCTTTGGCCTTGCGCAGCTCCTGCTGCACGGTGAGCAGCTTGATTTTGCGGACATCAAGCGTTTCCGCGGAAATCGCGCCGCTACGCAGTAGCCGTTCGTAGCGCTGCACCTCGCGCTGAAGCAGAGCTTGGCGTTGCTCCAGCGTTGCAATCGTGGCTTTGGCGACCTCGAAGTCAGCCAGCTGGTCGGGGCGGGTGTCGAATTGAGCCAGGACCTGGCCGGCCTCGACGCGATCACCCTCCTCCACCAGCAAGGTTTCAACCCGCGGCGATGAACCCATCGCACCGGAGGGAGCATCCAGCCGGCGCACATTGCCAGCTGGATTCAGCCGGCCTAAGGCAGACACACCACGAGGTTGCGGCGACTGAGCACTGATTGGTGCGGCCATCGGCTCGGGCTGTGGACGCGAGCGCCAGCTCCACAGCGCCACAACAGCAACGGTTCCAAGGACTGCCGAGAGAACCACCAAGCCACGACGACCACTGATGGGAGGCATCAAGGTCACGGATCGCAGGGGGGTGGTGGATCGTCGAAGAGCAGATTCTGGATGTAGTTATCGGCCCACTGTGGATCGAAGGCCACTTCAAGAACGCGCCTGGTCTTGTCGTTGCGGCGTTGTTGAGCGCAGTAGTGCTGTTGCCTGCGCCAGCGCTGTTGCACAGCGTCACTGCTGGCTGGCTCTGGCGTTGCTGCGCTCACCGCCTGCAGAAAAATGCGGTGAAAGGCCAGCAGATCAGCCTCAAACCAACGCTCTTCTTCGGCATTGGTGAGACGGGCAAACAAGACCTGTTTGGAAAAGATCGAGCCCCAGGCGGGCACCTCCCGGCGCTCGCTATAGGGGCGTTGTGGCAAACCCTCCAATGCCTTAATCAGAGGTGGCGGCAAGCTCTCGCCGGTGGGAGAGAGATCAACAATCGCTGCTGAAACACCAGCAGGGCCAGCCACCACATCAGCGCCAAACAGCGGCAGGTTGTAACGCGGGTCTGGAAACAGCACGCAGTGGAGGATGTCCAATCGAGCCCCCACCTGGGCCGTTTCCAGGTGCATCTTGCGCAGCCCAGGGCAACACAACAGCTCGTTGTCGATGGCCATGGCATCCCCTTCGAGCTCACCACGGATCTCGGCCAAGCCGGCAGGCAATGCCAGGGGTTGCAGCTCCATCAGCTGCTGCCAGGCACCCCTGAGGCCCGAAGCGATGACCGGGATCAGGGGGTGAAAAGCGCGCAAGCAGGCGGCCAACGGAGCAGCCCAACACCCTAAATGGCGCAGACCCAAGGCTGGATCGCCATAGTGAGGAGATCAGCTGCCTTGATGCGTTGGATCAGCCCGCAGGGCTTGGCTACAGCACCCCACACACCACCGCGCTGAGCAACGGTTTGCCGTTGAGCCTGCTGCCGGTGCCCGATTCACCCGTGGCCTGTCTTCAGTTCTGGTGCAGCGCCGGCAGTGCGGTTGAGCAGGCCCAGGAGCACGGCATGGCCCATTTCCTGGAACACATGGTGTTCAAAGGCAACGAACAACTCCCGGCTGGAGCCTTTGATTGGCAGGTGGAAGCCAGTGGCGGAATCAGCAATGCCGCCACTGGCTTTGATGACGTCCACTATCACGTGTTGATGCCCAAAGAGGCTTTGCCTTTGGCCTGTGAGTTGTTGCCGCAACTGGTGCTGCAGCCCGAAATCAGGGCTGAGGATTTTGTCCTCGAACGCCAGGTGGTGCTCGAGGAGTTGGCCCAAAGCGAAGATCAACCCGAGGAGCAAGCCTTCCAGCAGCTCCTGGCCTTGGCCTGCGGTGAGCATGCCTATGGCAGGCCAATCCTGGGAGTTCGCGAGCAATTGCTGCAGCAAACACCTCAGCAGATGTTGGCCTTTCAACAGCGTCATTACCGCGCGCAGACCTGTGCTGTGAGCCTCAGTGGTGGTTTTGACCTGGGCCATGTTCAGCAACTACTCGAGGCCAGCCCCTTCGCCGAGCTCCCAGGCACCACTGGGATCGATCCACAGCAGCCAGGGCTGAAGGTTCAACCGGGCGTGCATGCGCTGGAGCTTCCACGGCTCGAGTCGGCCCGGCTGCTGATGCTGTGGTCGGCACCGCCGGCGAAGGAATTGATGGCCTTAAGCGGCACCGATCTGCTCACCACCGTTCTGGCCGAGGGGCGCAGCAGCCGCCTGGTGCGCTGCCTGCGCGAAGAGAAGCAAGTGGTCGAATCCATCGATATGGATGTGCATGCCTTGGAGCAGGGCAGCTTGGTGATCCTCGAAGCGATCTGCCCAAGTGACCGGCTGAACGAGGTGCATCAAGACGTCTGCGCGATCTTGCGTCAACTGCAGCAGCAAGTCCCCAGCGCCACAGAGCTCAAGCGTGCGAAACGCCTGCTCGACCATGGGCACCGTTTTGCCATGGAGGGGATTGGCTCACTGGCCCAACACTTGGGGCAAGCCACCTTGATGAAGCGATTGGAACCCCTCGAAGAGCCCCTGTCGCGCTGGCACCAATGGCAAGCGGAGGATCTTCAGCAGCTCTCCCGCGACTTCGATCCAGATCTGGCCTGCACCCTGCTGGTGAGGCCGAAATGAGCACAAGGCTGCAATGGCTTGAGCCCGGCTTCGGCGATGTGATGGCGGCTCGCTTGGTGCTGCCGCTGGGCAGTGCTGCTGATCCACCGGGCCAAGCCGGACTGCACCAGCTCCTAGCCGGTTCGCTCACCCGCGGCTGCGGCAGCCACGATGCGCGCTCCTTTGCCGAGTGGATCGAAAACCAGGGGGCCAGCCTGCGTTGTGAAGCTGGCGATGACCATCTGCAAATCATGCTGAAAGGGGTGGGTAGCGATCGCCATGTCCTGTTGCCGCAGTTGCTCGAAATGGTGGAGCAGCCCGCTGCCAGCGATGACCAAATCGAGCTCGAGCGGGACCTCAACCTTCAAACCCTGCAGCGCTTGGAAGAAGACCCCTTCAGCCGCGCCCAAGACCGTCTGCGGCAGCTGATGTTTGGCGATGGCCCCTACGGCCATGACCCCCTAGGGACAACCGCATCGCTGCAACGACTGAGCAGCCAAGACGTCGTCAACCAACGGCCGCGGTTAGCCAATCGCCAGGCGTTTCTGGTGGTGAGCGCGGCCCACGATCAAGCCTTAGCCGATGGGCTTGAGCGACGTTTGCAGCGCTTTGCCCACGACAGCGTCAAAGCGCCTCAGCCATTGGCGCAGGGCGATTGCGGTTGGAGCGCTGATCCCCTCGACACTGAGCAAACCGTGCTGATGTTGGGGTTTCGCAGCCTGCCCGTTCAGCATGCCGATGCCTTGGGTTTGAGGCTGCTTCAGGTGCATCTCGGCTTGGGCATGAGTTGCCGGCTGTTTCTGCGACTGCGCGAAGAGCTGGGACTCGTCTACGACGTTGGCGCCGAGCTGGCCATGCGCCGGTTTGATTCTCCATTCATCTGGCATCTCTCCACCAGTGCCGATCAAGCCAGCAGTGCCCTTGAGGCCTTACTGGATGAATGGCAACGGCTGCTCGATGAACCCCTGGCAACAAGCCAACTTGAGTTAGCCAAAGCGAAATTGCGCGGCCAAGAAGCCATGGGCCGGCAAACCGGTGCCCAGCGGGCAGAACGGCAGGCCTTTTGCCAGGCCTATGGGCTGCCCAGCGATTTCCATGCCCAGGCCATGAAGCAACTGGACAGCATCAGCGCGATGCAGTTGCAGCAGGTGGCTCATCGTTGGCTGCAGCAACCGTGCCTCAGTGGCAGTGGTCCAGCGGCCAGCCTGCACAGGGTTGAGCAACGTTGGCAGCAGCGGCTCAGTCGCTGCCTATCTCCTGCAGGGCACTAAGCGGCACCACAAAACTGCCGCGCCGAAAGCGCACGCCGCGCTGATCCTTGGGCAGCAGGGAAATCACTTCCCCCTCTTCTCCGGCACTCACCAGATCGCCAGGCCGCAACATCGGCATGGCATCGGCCGTCTTCAGATAAGACTGTTGTTCAGACAACACCACACTGGCGCCAACAGGGCACGCGCTTGAAGCTGGCTCAGACACCGTTGTTGGACTGGGGAACGTGTTGCAGGATGACAGCCAGAGAGCACAAGAGCAGCAGTGCGGGCCCTGTTGAACTGGAGTGGTGCCCTGGCCGGCCTGCTGCTACTGATCACTGGGGGACTGCTGCACCCAGCTTGGTTGCAGTGGAGTGACACCAGCGGATGGCAGAGCATCAATTTGGGCGTCACGGCCCAGCTCCCGGCTCTGTTGCTGACAGCCCTGATCTGCGGCCCGCGCCCAGCCTTGATGGCTGCCATTGCTTACCTCGCCCTCGGCCTCAGCGGCGTGTTGATGGTGTTCCACAGCGGAGGGGGCTTGAGCTACCTGCAGCTTCCGGCCTTTGGCTACATCGCTGGCTTCTTGCCAGCGGCTTGGCTCTGCGGCCGGCTGGCCCAACGCGATGACGTCAATCAACTCGAACACTTGATGGCCATTGCCCTGTTGGGGGTATTGACCGTTCAACTCTGCGGCGGCCTCAATCTGGTGGTGGGCCATTGGGCAGGCCGCTGGGCCGAACCATTACCGCAGCTGCTGCTCAGTTATGGACTGCTTCCCCTGGGAGGCCAGATCTTGCTCTGCGCAGTCGTTGCTGTGGTGAGCCGGCTGCTGCGCCCACTGCTGACGGTCAACCACTAGGTCATGGCTGGCAAACGTTTCTGGATCCTGCTGAGTGCTGCTGGGCTGTTGCTGCTGGATCAGCTCAGTAAGCAGTGGTGGCTGCAAAACCTGCCACCTGGCGTCAGCCAGAGCTGGATTCCTGGACTGCTCAACCTGAGGCTGGTCTGGAACGATGGCGCCGCCTTCAGCCTGTTTCGCAGTGGCTCGCAGTGGCTGGGCTGGATCAGCCTGCTAGTCAGCGTTGGCCTGTTGATCTGGATTGGGCGCCGTGGGCGGCAGTGGTCCCGCTGGCAAGCCGCAGCTGCCGCATTCCTGCTGGCAGGAAGCGTCGGCAATGGCATCGATCGCTGGCGCTATGGAGCGGTGATCGATGGCCTTGAACTGGTGCCATTCTCATTTCCCGTCTTCAATTTGGCCGACGTTGCGATCAACTTGGCCGTGTTGTGTCTGTTGATCGAAGCCATCCGCCAGCGATGAGCCCATCCCTACGCCTTCACATCAACGGTGAACCCAGCAGGGAGATCCAGCTGCTGGGGGAGGTGTATCGACTGGGGCGCGATCCCGACGCCGAAATCGTGATCCAGCACCCTGCGATCAGCAAGCGCCATGCCTTGCTGGAGCGCCGCCATGGCCACTGGCAGCTCAGGGACCAAGGCTCCACCAATGGCTTGAGCTGGAAGGGCCGATCGGTGCAGCTCTTGGCCCTACGCGATGGGGATCGCATTCGCCTCGGACCAGAGGCTGATCCATCGCTACCGGTGCTGGAGTTCCTTGAGCCCAGCTCCCGCCGTCAATGGCTCCCCTGGAGGAAGGCACTCAGTTCAGGCCTATTGAGCCTGGCCGGGGCTGGTCTGTTGGTGCTCGGTTTCGGGGCCGTCAGCGTGCCGGTGCGCGGCAGTTTGGCTCCAGTGCGCGGGCCCTTGGTGCTCTACGACCGCAGCGGCACACCGATTAACAGTGGCTTTGATACGAACCACCGCGAAAAGGAGCGTGTTGCCGATTTCGCGCCATCGCTTCGGGCGGCTTTGCTTTCAAGCGAAGACACCCGCTTCTGGTGGCATCCAGGGGTCGATCCGATTGGCATCACCCGTGCCTTGCTCGTCAACATTGCTGGCGGCCAAGTGCTGGAGGGCGGCAGCACCCTCACCCAACAGCTGGCCCGGAGCCTCTATCCCAACGAGGTGGGCGAGGGCGACACGCTGCAGCGCAAATGGAATGAACTGCTGGTCGCGTTGCAATTGGAAGCGCGCTTCAGCAAGCAAACGCTGCTGTTGAGCTACCTCAATCGGGTGTATCTCGGCGTCGGGTGGGGCTTTGAAGATGCCGCGCAGGCCTACTTCAACCACTCAGCGAGTGCGTTGACCTTGCCGCAGGCGGCGCTGCTGGTGGGGCTACTGCCATCGCCCAATGGCCACGACCCCTGCCGCTATCCGGAAGCTGCGCTGGCGGCACGCAATGGTGTGCTCAACAAAATGGTGCGGGAAGGTCGCCTCTCGGCTGATCAAGGACGCATCGCCCGGCGAACTCCGATTCAACTGGCGCCTGAAGCCTGCACCGGTGTCGCCCGCAGACCAGCTCCCTTCTACAGCGATCAAGTGGAGCGCGATCTGCAGAAGCTCGTTGGTGACGATGTGGCCGCTGAGGGGAACTTCATCGTGGAAACCCATCTCGACCCAACGCTGCAAGAGGTCGTTGAAGTGACCCTGCAGCGATTTCTACGAGCCAACAGCACCAGCGGCATCAACCAAGGGGCCGTTGTGGTGCTCGATAGCCGCACCGGCGGAATCCTCAGCCTGGTGGGGGGGCGCGACTACAGCACCAGCCAATACAACCGCGCCAGCCAAGCCCTGAGGCAGCCCGGAAGCGTGTTCAAACTCTTCCCTTATTTAGTGGCCATTGATCGAGGTGTTAGGCCAACAACACCTGTCTCGGCATCGCCAATCGAGTGGGGGGGCCTGCGTTACAGCCAAGGTTGCCGCGGCAGCAGCAGCCTGCAGCAGGCCTTCGCATCCAGCGACAACTGTGCTGCCTTGCATCTGGCACGCCGCTACAGCCTTGATGCTGTGGTTCGCAAAGCACGCGACTTCGGCATCACGACACCGATGGCAGCGGTCCCGGGTTTGGTGCTTGGGCAATCAGAAACACTGTTGCTGGAGCTCACGGCGGCCTATGCGGCCGTGGCCAATGGGGGCATCTGGACCTCACCGAGCACGATTCGCCGACTGACTGACACCGAAACCTGTCCACTCGATCCCAGCGATTGTGCCCAGCGCTCCCTGGCCAGCCAACGCAGCCGCCGGGTCTTGCCCACCGATCAAGCCTTGGTGATGCAAACACTGTTGCGATCGGTGATCCAATCCGGCACGGGCCGTGCTGCCTACCTGGGCGGCAACGAGGGAGGAAAAACCGGAACGACGAATGAAGGTCGCGATTTGACCTTTATTGGCTACGAACCCAAGCGCCATTGGGTGATGGGCGTTTGGCTAGGCAATGACGACAACAGCCCCACGGGCCAAACCAGCGCCGCCGCTGCTGGTCTGTGGTGGGAGATCATGCGGACTGCAGGCCAGGGCACTGCTGATGCGGAGGGCCGGCCATGAAACGCACGCGCCTCTGGCTGATTCTTGGCGGTCTGCTGGTGGTGGTTGTGGTGCTGTCGATCGTGATGCAAGCGATCAACAGCTTGATTTGGCAGTTGAGTTATTGGCTTCCTGGATGGCTGGTGGGCCCCATCCTGTTGCTGTTGGTTGGCGCCCTGGTGCTGGCCCTGCTGCCGCTGGTGGAACCGTTGATCCGCGGGAAACGAGGCCAAGCCAAAGCGGGCCAACCTGCACCACCCAGCAACCGTCAAGAAGCGGCCCGCCGCAATCTCGACTCCATTGATCAGCAACTGGCGCAACTCAGTGATGACGTCGCGCGTCAAGCCCTGCAACAACAGCGTCAACAGGTGCAGGAATCCTTGGAGCGGGGTGATTTCAGGGTGGTGGTCTTTGGCAGCGGCTCCAGCGGCAAGACCTCGCTGATTCGCGCCCTCCTCAATGACCAAGTGGGTTCGGTGGGCGCAGCGATGGGCTCCACCACCAGCACCAACAGCTATCGGCTGCGCTTGGCCGGCCTGGGTCGCTCGATCCAATTGCGCGATACCCCAGGAATCCTCGAAGCCGGTGAGCAGGGCAGCGACCGTGAACGGGATGCTCGCTCGGAAGCCGTGCTGGCCGATCTGATCTTGTTTGTTGTGGACGGCGATCTACGCAGCAGCGAATTCAGCGTGCTGCGCAGCCTGGCCGAAGTGGGCAAACGCACCCTGCTGGTGCTCAACAAATGCGACCTGCGCGGTGAGACCGAAGAGCAACGCCTGCTGCAGCTGTTGCGGCGCCGCTGCACAGGCCTGGTGGAGTCCCAAGACGTTGTCAGTGCCAGTGCTGC
>CENU01053857.1_pt1 | contig 13790 bp, 12 predicted proteins | sample 361331 | NCBI WGS metagenome assembly CENU01 (sample SAMEA2619766, study PRJEB7988) | marine metagenome | isolation source: saline water (ENVO:00002010), including
TATACTAAATTATATTTATAGCAATATAATTTATTAAAAAATTTATTATACATATTTTTTTGGATATTCGTGGGTAACGAGCTGGGTAGAGGCAGTGGGGGTTTGCTGCCATGATGAAGTGTTGATGTGTAGCTGAATGAGTGCGCAGGTGGGCAAGTCGCCGAGGAAGGAGCCAGCTAGACGGCTGGCGAGCTGGCTGATGGAGGGGTTGTGTCCGATGAGCAGGAGGGTGTTGATGGTGTCTGGCTGGTGGGCGATGAGATCGAGCAACGTGCTGCCGAACGCTTCGTATATTTTTGATTCGTAGTGAATGTCGGAGGTGGTGAGGTGCATGGCTTGGAGGGTTTCGCGGGTGCGGCGGGCGGGGCTGCAGAGGATGCGGTCGGGCATGCCCACGAGATGAATGAGTTTTTTTCCCATGAGGGGGGCGTCGCGTTGGCCGCGTTTGTTGAGGGGACGTTCTATATCGGCGAGTTCATCATGAGCCCAGCTAGATTTGGCGTGGCGCATGAGCAGGAGTGTTTTGGCGGGGGGGCTCAATGGGCTCCCTGTTTGAGGCACATCATGATGGCGCCGAGAATGACGAGGCTCAGGACGATGGAGCGGAGAAGCAGGTCGGGTAGCTTTACGGTGAGGCGGCTACCGAAGTAGACCCCAACGGTGGAGCCTAGCGACATAATCAGAGCCGTGGGCAGGTCGAGTTCTCCGCGGGCACCGTATATTAGCGAGGTGATAGCGGTCATCACGAAGGCGAGGAAGATGGCACTGCCGACGGTTTGGCTGGCGGTGAGGCCAAAGAGGATAATCAAAATGGGCACGACCAGGACGCCACCGCCGATGGCCGTTGCTCCCACAAGTGCTCCACAGATGGCGCCGATGAGCGCTGCAAGTGTGCTGCGGAGTCTGGGCTTCTGATGTAAATGGGCGGCGATACGAGAGGTCTGACGGGCGCTTTTTTGCTGTGAAATCATATTCCAGATCATGAGCGCGATGCCAAAAAAGATGACACCGATGATGAAATTTTCCAGCTGGGCTTTGAAGGTTTGATCGGCACCCTTGAGACTGATCCATCCGGCGGTTAGGAATGTGGTGGGAACGGCGCCGGCTAAAAAGCGGGTGCAGGTGTTCCACTCTACGGTCTTTAATTTGATATGGTGGATGATGGCGGTGATTTTGGTGAGAAAGGCGTAGAGGGTGGTGGTGCCTACCGCGGTGATGGGATCGATTTTGAGCAGCACGGTGAGCGCGGGCAGGACCAGAACACCGCCGCCGATGCTGGTAAGCCCAATACAAAAACCGATGAAAAGGCCAAGTAGGAGGCGAATGATGATTTGGTTGCTGTCGAGTTGAAATAGTTCCATAGGTGATTAGGGGGTTTGTGATTTAGTCACTTCCGCGACGATCTGTTCAAGTACGAGGCAGGTTTGAAGATACTCTTCGATTTCAACATATTCGCTGAGCTGATGGAAGTTGTGCGATCCGGTTCCGAGGGTGACGGTGGGCAGCCCTTTTTCGTTGAAGTTGTTGGCGTCTAGACCCGCATCCATGACGAGTGGATTGGGCGTTAGGTTGATATTGGTTACGGCTTGGCAGGCGATTCGTACGCAGGGTTCTGACTTTTTGAGTCGGAAGGCGCGATAGTCGCTCTCTACCCGGAAGGTGACGCTTCCGGCTTTTCCAGCGTGGTTCTTGGCATGGCGGGCAGCACGATCAAATTCGTTCTGATAGGTGCGGATGATCTGTTCGAGGAAGCGGGGATTATGGCTTCGGCATTCACCGGTCAGGGTGAGTTGATCCATCACTTGGTTGCTGGCTTCGCCACCGTGGATGGTGCCGACATTGGCGGTGCCGCGCCGCGAGCCTTTTTCGATTTTGCCGAAGTAGCCTTTTTCCTGAATGGCGGCGAGGGCGTTGGATGCGATAATTGCGGCTGAGATCCCTTTGTGCGGTTCGAGACCGGCATGGGCACTGATGCCGGTGATCTGTGCTTCCCAGCGCACGGCGCTCATGGCGCCGATGACAATTTCGTTGGGCTCTTGTCCGTCGAGGTTAAAGCCCATGACGGGATGGCCGAGATCTTCGAAGCGGACGGCGCGGGAGCCGTGAAGTCCGTTCTCTTCGGCGATGGGAAAGAGGAGGGTTATGGGAGGCCGGGGGGTTTTTTCAGCCAGTAGGGTTTCGGCGAGGGTTAGCATGGCGGAACAGCCGGAGCGGTCATCTCCTCCGAGACCTGTTTTTCCTTTGGCGATAATTCGTTTTCCTTTGATGAGGGGCTCGGCTCCGCGGCAGAGGGGGACGGTGTCCATGTGGGCGGAGAACATGATGCGGGGCGCATCAAGTGTGCCGGGAAGCTGTACAATGAGGTTTCCAATTTCAAAGCCCATTCCTAGTCGTTTGTGGGCATCGTCGTGTTTGATCCAGCTTTTCTTGCAGCCAGCTGCGATCAGTTTTTTCGTGAGATATTCAGCGACCAGCCGTTCGCGACCGGTAGGACCTTCGATGGCGAGTAGTTCGAGTAGATTTTGAAGGGCTCTCTCTTTCATGTTATTCCTTTCTATTCGATTCTATTTGCGTGTCTAGGTTGTACCGTAACCGATTATTGTACAGCGTCTAGCTCTTCCCACCGTTGGTATGCGTGTTCCAGCTCTTGAGGAAGAGATTCGGCGCGTTGATTGGCTGTAAAGATATCTTCTTTGCGGTTGCGGTAAAAGGCGGGATCACTCATTTGAATTTGTAGCTGTTCGAGTTCGGTTTCGAGTTTTTCGATGGTGGCAGGAAGGGTTTTGAGCTCTTCTCTTTCACGATTGCTGAGTTTGCGTTTGCTTGTTTTTTGCGGGGGAGATGCCGGGGCTTGTTTGGGCCGTATGGGTTCGGGTTTGATCCGTTGATCTAGCCAGTCATCATACCCTCCGACATAGGTCTTTAGAAGGCCGTTGCCTTCAAAGACAATGGTGCTGCTTACCACGTTGTTGAGAAAGGTGCGGTCATGGCTGACGAGCAGGAGGGTGCCATCGTATTGAACCAGAAGCTCTTCGAGGAGTTCGAGCGTCTCGACATCAAGATCATTGGTCGGTTCGTCGAGGACAAGCACATTAGCGGGTCGGGTGAAGAGTTTGGCGAGGAGCAATCGATTTCTTTCGCCACCGGAGAGGACGTGTGCTTTTTGACGAGCCCGATCGGGCGTAAAAAGAAAATCTTGAAGATAACCGAGTACATGTTTGGAGCGTCCGTTAAGGGTGATGGACTCTTCGGGGCTGACGTTTTCGGCAACGGTTTTTTGATCGTCGATGGCAGCCCGATGTTGATCAAAATAAGCGACTTCGAGTTTGGTGCCGTGTTTGACGGTGCCTTGTTGGGGTTCTAGTTGACCGAGTAGGAGTTGGATGAGGGTTGATTTTCCGCACCCGTTGGGTCCAATGATGCCGATTTTATCGCCGCGCATGATGTCGGTGTGAAAGCCGGTTACAATCGGAAGATGCGCATAGGCGTAGGAGAGGTTGTTGACGGCGGCCACTTTACGTCCTGATAGTTCGGCTTCGTTGAGGTTGAGTTGAGCGGTTCCCGAGCGTTCGCGTCGTTGCCGCCGTTCAAGCCGCATTTGTTCAAGGGCGCGAACGCGTCCTTCATTTCTTGTTCGTCGGGCTTTAATGCCTTTGCGAATCCATGTTTCTTCTTGGGCGAGTTTTTTATCGAATTGTGCCCATTGCTCTGCTTCGCCGTCGAGCAGGGCTTGTTTGCGTTTTAAATAGGTTTCGTAGTCACATGCCCAAGAGTGGAGATTGCCGCGATCGAGCTCGATGATGCGAGTGGCGAGTTTGCGGAGAAAGGTTCGGTCGTGCGTGACCACGATGAGAGAGCCGCGGAAGCGAAGGAGAAATTTCTCGAGCCATTGGATTGATTCGATGTCGAGATGGTTGGTGGGTTCGTCTAAGATGAGTATATCGGGTTCGCATACGAGTGCTTTGGCTAGTAGCGCACGGCGTTTTTGTCCGCCAGAAAGCTGTTGAAAGAGAAGGTGGTTTTCCAAGCCTACAATTGAGATGGCGCGATCGACCGCTTGTTGGGTTTCCCAGGATTCTTCGTCTTGGGTGAAGTCGCTGCGGACGAGATCTTCGATGGTTCCTTGTAGTTGATCGGGGACGTTTTGCTGGAGCGCGCGGATTTTTAGACCGGGCTGAGGGATTAAGGCGCCTGTATCAGCTTCAAGTTCACCCGCAATGATTTTTAGGAGGGTGGATTTTCCTTCTCCATTGCGCCCGACCATGAAGATACGTTCGTTGCGTTCAATCTGCAAGGTGGCTTGATCGAGAAGAAGGGGTCCGCCGAAGGCTTTACTGATTTGTTGAATACTGAGAAGTGCCATGGTTTGAGCTAGATGCCGCCGCCTTGGTTGAAGTCGAGGTGCAACCCGCATTCGCGTTTGAGCCCGTGGAAGCGGGTTTCTTCGGCGGTCATGTTTTCTGCTAATGGGATGGAAGTGTGCCAATCGCCGACCGAGACATATCCTTTTTCCTTTAAGGGGTGTGTGGGTAAATCGAAGGCTTTTAGATAGGCTTCCACTTGTTGATCGTCCCAATCAATGATGGGGTAGATTTTGATCCAGTTGTTCTGTTTTTCGATGGCAGGGCGTTCGCTTCGGCTTTGCGATTGTTTGCGGCGAATGCCTGAAATCCATGCCGTGGCTTGGAGCTCTTCGAGAGCGCGTTGCATGGGTTCGACTTTATTGATCTGGTTATATTTTTCTAGACCCACTTCGCCTTGTTCCCAGAGCTTGCCGTAGTGCTCTTCTTGTTGCGCGGTGGGCATGTTGGAGCGGTAGGTTTTAATATTTAATTCGAGCTGATCGGTTAGCAATTTTGCGTAGGCGTAGGTTTCTGAGAAGAGGTATCCGGTATCGATAAAGATGATGGGAATGTCAGGAAGCTGTTGTTTGACTAGATGCAGCATAACGGCGCTTTGGATGCCGAAGCTGGTGCTCATAATTAAGCCCGAGCCGTATTGGCTTTGTGCATGAGCAATCCGTTCCTGTGCGCTCATGCGGTCGAGGGCTTGTACCGTGCTGGGATCGAGGGTCATTGAGCTAGTCCGGTTTTGAATTCTCGGCCGTCGTAGACGGCGGGGACGATGTCGGTGCGGACGAGGAAGTCGCCGAAACCTTCTTCGGGTTGGCGGTCGGCTGCGTAGCGGGCGAGGAGGGGATCGAGTTCGGCGAGGATTTGGGCTTCGTCGATGTTTTCTCGGTAGAGCTGCACGAGGCGGGTTCCTTTGCCGTCGCCGCCAAGATAGAGGTTGTATTTGCCGGGGGCTTTTCCGACGAAGGCGATTTCGGCGAGATAGGGGCGGGCGCATCCGTTGGGGCAGCCGGTCATGCGGACGGTGATGGGTTGGTCGCTGAGTCCGTGCTGGTCGACGAGCGCTTCGAGGCGCGTGATGAGGTCGGGCAGGTAGCGTTCGGCTTCTGCCATGGCGAGGGTGCAGGTGGGCAGGGCAACGCATGCCATGCTGTTTTCGCGGAGTGGGCTGGCATCACGCAGGAGACCGTGCTCGCGGGCGAGGGTTTCAATGGCTTCTTTGTTCTCTGTGGCGATCTCGGCAATCACGAGGTTCTGGGTGGCGGTGATGCGGTAGTCGCCGCCATGGAGTTCACCTATTTTGAGTAGCCCTTGTAGCATTTGTGGGCCGTCGGGTTTGTCGGTAATGCGGCCGTGTTCAATGAAGAGGGTGAGGTTGGATGTGCCGTTGGCGTTTTCGGTCCAGCCAAAGCGGTCCGCGTGCATGGTGAAGGTGTAGGGTTCTTCGGGGGCGAAGGTGATGCCGGAGCGGGTTTCGACTTCGGCTTTGAAGAGGTCGACACCCATGCGGTCGACGGTGTATTTGAGGCGGGCTTTTTTGCGGTCGGAGCGGTCACCGTGATCGCGTTGTGTGGTGACGACGGCTTCGGCGACTTGGCAGACCTGATCGGCGGGAATGAAGCCGAGATTTTTGGCGATTTGTGGATAGGTGCCGGGGGTGTTGTGGGTGCAGCCCATGCCGCCACCCACGAGCACGTCGTAGCCTTTGAGTTCGCCGTCTTGAGCGATGGCAACGAAGCTGAGGTCATTACCGTTTACGTCGACATCATTATGGGGGGGGATGGCGACGGCGATTTTAAATTTTCGCGGAAGATAGGTGGAGCCGTAGATTGGTTCGATCTCTTCTTTGACGTCGGCGACTTTTTCTTTGTCGAGCCAGATTTCGTGATAGGCCTGGGTTTTGGGGAGCAGGTGGGTGCTGATGGCGCAGGCGTCTTGGTAGACGCGGGCGTGGAGATCGGATTCGACGGGGTTGGTGTTGCATAGGACGTTTCGGTTGACGTCGCCGCAGGCGGCAATGGAGTCGATGAAGGCTTGGTTGAGGCCTTGGATTAGGGGTTTTACGTTGTGTTTGAGGATGCCGTGATATTGGAAGGTTTGGCGGGTGGTGAGGCGTAGACCGCCGCCGGTGAGTTCGCGGGCGATGGCATCGATGGCTTTCCATTGTGCGGCCGTGATGACGCCGCCGGGTACGCGGGCGCGAAGCATGAAGCTGTAGAGGGGTTCGAGTTTTTGCTGGCGGCGTTCGTCGCGGATGTCGCGGTCGTCCTGTTGGTAGAAGCCGTGGAATTTAGTGAGCTGGGTGTCGTCTTCGGCAATGGAGCCGGTGATGGCTTTATGCAGGCTTTCTTCGATGGTGCCGCGCAGGTTGGCACTGCGTTCTTTGATTCCTTCTACGGGTGTTTTGGATGGTTCGCTCATGGTAACTCTCCTTTAGTAGACATCTTTTTGGTAGCGTCCGTCTCGGCGCAGTTGGTCGAGGGTTTCGGCTGCTTGTTCGGGGGTTTGGTTGGCTTGTTGTTCGATGACGGTTAAGAGGGCTTGGTGAACATCTTTCGCCATGCGGCTTTCGTCGCCGCAGATGTAGATGTGGGCGCCGCGTTCGATCCAGTTCCACAGGGCTTCGGCTTGTTCGAGTATGCGGTGTTGGACGTAGATTTTCTGGACTTGATCTCGAGAGAATGCGAGGTCGATGCGGGTGAGAACCCCGTCGTCGTGCCACTCTTGCCATTCGGTTTGATAGAGAAAATCTTCGGTGAAGTGGGGGTTGCCGAAGAAGAGCCAGTTGTCGCCGGGTGCTTTGGTGGCGGCGCGTTCTTGTAGGAAGGCGCGGAAGGGGGCGATGCCGGTTCCGGGGCCGACCATGATGATGGGCGTTTCGGGGTTTTGAGGAAGGCGGAAATGATCACTGGCTTCGACGTATACGGCGATGTTGGCGCCGGGTTGTAGTTGGCTGAGGTGGCCGGAGGCACCGCCGAGGTGGTGGAATCCGTAGGCTTCGTATTCGACAACGCCGACGGTGAGATGAACTTCTTCTTCGACTTCGGCTTGGGCGGAGGCGATGGAGTAGAGGCGGGGGGTGAGTTTGCGAAGGGTGCTGATGAGGGCGTCGGCGGTGAGGGTGGCAGGGTGTTCGTGGATGACGTCGATGATTTGCCGGTCGGCAATGTAGGTTTGCAGGGCTGTGGCGTCGGTGGCGATGGCTCGCAGGTCAGCGTTGTTGGTGAGTTCTGCGTAGTCTTGCACGAAAGCGGGATGGAGCTGTGTGAGCTCGTAGGTGTGTTCGAGGGCGTGCTGAAGGGTCGTTTTTTCGCCGCTGATTTCGATTTCGGTTTGGGGTTCGATGGCGGTTTTTTGCAGGAGGAGGGTGACGAGGTCGGGACTGTTTTGGAACCAGACGCCGAGGGAGTCGCCGGGTTGGTAGGTGAGGCCGGACTCTTCGAGGTCAATTTCGATGTGGCGAATGTCTTTTTCGGAGTGGCGACCGGTGATTTTTTGGTTGGTGAGGAGTTGGGTTTGGAGTGGTTTTTTGCGGGTGTATTTGACGCCGCTTGGGGGGGCGGCAAACGCGATGGGGGCGGCGCTGGCTGTGGGGGCTTCGGGGAGGAGCTCTTTGAGGGTGGCGATGCTGGAGGCGATCCAGGCTTCGGCATCGTCGTCGAAGTCGACATCAAGATCGATGCGGTCGATGATGCGGGTGCCGCCGAGTTCTTCTAGGCGGGTGTCGAAATCTTTTCCGGTTTTGCAATAGAACTCATAGCTACTGTCGCCGAGGGCGCAGACGGAGAAGCGGGTGTCGTTCAGTTTGGGGGCTTTGTTGCTGTTGAGGAAGTCGACGAGGTTGAGGGCGTCATCGGGTGGGTCGCCTTCTCCTTGCGTGCTTACGAGGACGACGAGGTTTTTGGTTTTTTTGAGATTCTTCTCTTTGAATTTACCCATGGAGATTAGTTCGGTTGCCATGCCTTCGGTTTGGGCGGCTTCGTTGAGCTCTTCGGCGATGGAGCGGGCGTTGCCGGTTTGGGAGCCGTAGAGAATGGTGAGGAGGTGGTCGCTATCGAGTTCGGTTTGGGCGGGGGCTGGGGCGCCTTGAGCGGCGAGGCCGGAGAGGTAGCCGCCGAGCCAGCTCTTTTGTTGTGCGTTGAGCGAATCGGTGAGTTGGTGCAACTGGGCGATGATCTGGGGATCGAGACCTTGGGGTGCTCCGGGATTGGTATTGGGTGCTGCCATGTTTTCTCTCTACTTAAAAATGTTGGTTCGCGCTATAATTCTTTATCCGTATGAGGTACGTTTTGGTTGAATGTAAATTACGTTAAATTTGTGGCGACGCAAACTAAAAAATTAAATAAGTGTACTTAAAATAGGTAATTAAAATACTTACTAAATTATAGGTATATAGATGGGTCTTATGGATATTGCATTTTCTCCGTGTCCGAACGATACGTTTATCTTTTGTAAAGTGGCGCATGAGCCGGATATCCGGGCGCATCTGTTTGATGTGGAGCAGTTGAATGGGTTTGCTTTCGAAGAGCGGTTCGATGTGACGAAGCTGTCGTTCCATGCTTGGTTGGCGTTGCGCGAGCGGTATGCGTTGCTGGAAGTGGGGGCGGCGCTGGGTCGGGGCTGCGGTCCGTTGTTGATTACGCGGGGTGAGCGAGCGTTGCCGGCGGTTGCACGCGTGGCATTACCGGGCACGTGGACGACGGCGCATCTGCTGTTTCAGTTGTGGTTTGGGGAGACGGTGGAGAAGGTGTTTATGCCGTTTCATGAGATTATGGATGCCTTGGCGGCGGGGGAGGTGGATGCGGGGGTGATCATTCATGAGGGGCGGTTTGTTTTTGAGGAGCGGGGTTTTGAGTGCGTGCAGGATTTGGGGGCGTGGTGGGAGGAGGAGACGGGGTTGCCGATTCCACTGGGTTGTATTGCGGTGAGGCGGAATTTGGGTAAGGAAGTCATTTCGGGATTCGAACAGCGGTTACAAGAGTCAATTGAATGGGCGTTTGAAAAGCCGTCGGCAACCGAATCGTATGTTCGAGAGCATGCGCAGGAGTTAGATAATCGAGTGATGGAGGAGCACATCAAGACGTATGTGAATCAGTTTACGCTGGGGTTGGGCGATGAGGGTCGCGCGGCGGTGGCGGAGCTTGAACGTCGGGCGGTTGAGGCGGGAGTGATTCAATGATTGGCGTGCTGTTTGCCACGGAGATGGAGGCGGCACCGCTGCGGGAGCGTGAGCTGCCGGAGGGGGTCGTGATTCGGGTGGCAGAGGAGATGGGGTTGGAGGCCGCTCGGGTGGCGGCGGAAGAGTTGGTGGAAGCGGGCGTTACGTCGATTATTAATGCGGGGGTTTGCGCGGCGTTGCACAGTCGGGTGGAGCGGGGAGCGGTCTATCGGATTTCAACGGTGATTACGGAGGAGCTGAAGGCGGCGGTGAATGTGGGCGTTGGGCTGGGTTTGAAGCGGTTGGTGAGTGTGGAGGAGCCGTTGTATCAGCCGGAACGGAAGCGGGAGTTGGCGCGGCAGTATGATTTGGTGGATATGGAGGGGTATGCGGTGGCGCGGGTGTGCGAGTCGCATGAGATCCCGTGCGTGTTGTTAAAAGGGGTCACGGATTTTGGGGACGCGCAGGCGAAAGAGGATATTCAAAAACATATTGGACCGGTCTCGGAGACGGTGGCGGAGGCGGTGCTCTATGCGATTGAGGGCATCCATAAGCATGCTGAGAAGCAGGCGGTTACGTCGGCGGAAAACGATGTGGAGGTGGGAAATGTAGCTGCGGGTGGGTGGCGGCTATTGCACCGTTTTACAAAGGTTGAGCATTTGATTTTTTCATTGCCGTTGTTATTTGCGGGGGCGTGGATTGGTGCGGGTGGCTGGCCGACGTGGAGTAAATTGGGTTTGATTGCGCTGGCGGGATTGGGGGCGCGGACGTTTGGGATGGCGTTGAATCGTATTTTTGACCGGAAGATTGATGCGGCGAATCCGCGGACGGCGAATCGGGAGTTGGCGACGGGGGCGTTGTCGGTGGGGCAGGGCGTTGGCGTGGCGTTGGTAGGATTGATTTTGTATGTAGTGGCTTGTGCGGGATTGGGGCCGCTGATTCTGAAGCTGTCGCTATTTCCGTTGATTCCGTTGACGGTCTATTCGTTGCTAAAACGTTTCACGCCGTTGTGTCATTATGGCATTGGAGTGGCGTTGGGTTTTGCGCCGTTGGGGGCGAGTGTGGCGGTGAGTGAGGCGGTGGAGATTTCGCCGGTATTGGTCCTGTTGTGTCTCTTTACGTTTTTATGGATGAGTGGCTTTGATATTATATATGCTTTGATGGATCGGGTGTTTGACCAGTCGTATGGGGTGAAGAGTTTGCCGGCGGCACTGGGTGAGCGTGGGGCGCTGGGCGTGGCGGCGGTTACCCATTTGTTGGCGTTTGCGGTATTGGTGTTGTTGTGGATGGGGACGTCGGGGCCGCTTTCGTTGATTGCGTTGTTGGTGTCGGCGGTGGCCTTTGGTTTGGCGTATGTGCCATCGATTCCGGTGGCGGTGCGGTTTTTTCCTATTTCGGCGGTGGCGGGTATTGCGGGAGCGTTGGTGATTTTATTGGGAGGTGTAGGATGAACTTAGTGGTGGCATTAACAGGTGCGTCGGGATCGTATGCGGCGCGAGCGATTGTGGAGCGGTCGAAGTGGCCGGTGACGTTGATTGCGAGTAAGATGGGTAAGATGGTCTATGAGCAGGAGGCGGGTCCGTTTGCGGAGTTGGAGGAGATGGTGGATCAGGTGTGGCAGGATGGCAACCTGGCGGCAACCGTTTCCTCGGGTTCGGTGCCGACGGTGGGCATGGTGGTTGCGCCATGCTCCGCTAATACGTTGGGGAAAGTGTCGGCGGGGATTGCAGATTCGCTGGTGTCGCGGTCGGCGCATTGCCATTTGAAAGAGGGGCGCCGGGTGGTGCTGTGCGTGCGGGAGGCGCCGTGGTCGCCGATTACGTCGCGTAACGCGGCATCGTTTTCGGCAGCGGGGGGAACGGTGATGCCGATTTCGCCGCCGTATTATATGGGCAAGGGTCGAATGCCGGCGGATATTTCGGTGGCGGAGATGTTGGGTTTTTATGCCGACCATGTGTTGGCGTTGTTTGGTCAGGAAGCGCCGCAGACGTGGGCGGATGTGAGAGAGTGGGAGAAATAGTGGTGAGTGATTCAGCGCGGGATACGTTAATTTCAGCCGATGAGAATCGGGCGATGTTTGATCGCATTGCGGGAACCTATGATACGGCAAACCGAGCGATTTCGCTGGGGATGGATATCGGATGGCGCAAGCGGACGATTGAGATGCTGGGACCTACGGCGGAAGGGCTCTATCTAGATGTAGGCACCGGCACAGGAGATCTGGCGATGGAGCTGCTGGCGCAAGTGCCGAAAGCACAAGTGCAGGCGATTGATCCGTCGGAGAAGATGCTGGCAGTGGCGCGGGACAAAGCCTTGAAGCTGGGCGTGAGTCGTCGGCCTAAGTTTCAAAATGCGGATGCGCTGAACCTGCCGATGCCGGGTGAGATTTTTGATGGTATTGTGTGTGGGTTCTGCTTCCGGAATATTGAACATCGGCAGAAGGCATTGAGTGAGATGTTTCGGGTGATGAAGCCGGGCGGGAAGTTGTTGATTCTGGAGGCGACCTATCCGGAGAGTGCTTTGGTTCGGTTGGGGTATAAGTTGTACACTCCGTTGGTGCCGTTGATTGGTAAGTTGTTTGGTGATGGAGATGCGTATTCCTATCTGCTAGATTCAATTGAGGATTTTCCGCGGCGGGATACGGTGACCGGGATGTTTCGGATTGCGGGTTTTCAGCAGGTTTCTGCGGTGCCGTTGGCGATGGGAACGGTATCTATTTTTGAGGGAAGGAAGCCGGTCTGATGGAGCGGTTGCGATTTGCGGCAGCAGCCTATAGTAACTCCGCCCCACTTGTGGCGTGTCTCCAGCAGGTGGATGCGCGGGTGGAGGTGGTTCATGGCGTGCCCTCTTCTCATGTTGCTGAGTTGTTGGCGGGGCGGGTGGACTGTGCGCTCATTCCCGTGGCGCACGCGATGGCGCATCCGACATTGCAGCTGTTGGATCATGTGGGTGTGGCCGCTAATGGGGCTGTACGGAGCGTGTTGCTGAAGTGTCATAAGCCAGCGAAAGAGATCATCACCGTGGCGCGTGATCCGGCATCAGGGACTTCGAATGTGTTGGCGGAGATAGTGCTGCAGCACCATGTTGGGGTGGCGGTTGATATGGTGGATTATGTGACGGGTGCCGATGCAGAGGTGGTGATTGGAGACCGTGCGTTGCTGAGTCCTCCGGCGAGCGGGGGCGATATTGATTTGGCGGAGGCATGGAAAGCATTAACGGGTTTGCCATTTGTTTTCGCGGTGTGGGCTGTTCGTCCGGGTGCGGAAAATGTGGCGGATTTAGATGCGATCACGCAGGAGGCCGCTGCGCGAGGAGTACGGGCGATTCCGGCATTGGCACAGGCTTATGCGCAGGATTTAGGTGAGTCAGCGGCGTTTTGGCAGACGTATTTGCAGGAAGCCATTCACTTTACGTTGACGGATGCGGATCGAGAGGCGATGGAGCAGTTTCAGATGATGGCGGCCGTGCATGAAGTGCTGGCGGCGCAGATGGAAGATTAGACCCGGAAAAAGCGTCGGATGCCGACGACTCCTGAAGTCGCGAGTAGAATCATTATCAACGAACCCGGTTCGGGGATGACTTCGTAACCGAGATCCTCAAATTGCGCGATAGTGGTTTCGCTGACAAACGTGGGTGCGTTCAGCCAACCGGTCATCAGTTCAAAGGCCATATCTCGTCCATCTGGATCGGTAATACCGGTGAGCCCAGCGCCATTATCAACTTCATCCCAGTGTCCTCCAGCAGTACCCGGGCCGCCTCCCTCTTCAATGGGAATGAAAGTGGCATCAGGGTCGAATTCATTTTGGTAGGCGGTCAGGGCGTGAACGCCTACATATTGAAATTGATTTTCAGGAGAAAGCACATTGTTGTAGATATTGCCGTCTCCAATGTCCAAATTCCAGAGGGTACCGAGTCCGATTACGTGTCCCATTTCATGTTGAATGACGTTATTGAAGCTTCCTGCGACAATGAGGTTATCGACATCGTCTATATCGAAATTCATATCACCACTGGTTGCCCATAAAACATGAGAGGGGTTTATGTCGCCATTTAGCAAAACGTTTCCGCCGAGAACATCGGTTGGACCGGCTGATCCCAACACACCGCCCGGCCCATCGATTGCTGTAAGGGTGGCGTTAATGTTGATTCCATTCAGCAAGGGATTGTTGAAGCGATAATCGATAATAATGGATTCCCAGAAAGTAGCTGCCTCGGTGAAAGCCGATTGGTATTGAGCATCAAGGTCGTTATTAAACTGTAGGTTAATCGAAAAAGCGCCA
>CENU01020328.1_pt1 | contig 13785 bp, 12 predicted proteins | sample 361331 | NCBI WGS metagenome assembly CENU01 (sample SAMEA2619766, study PRJEB7988) | marine metagenome | isolation source: saline water (ENVO:00002010), including
ATGGATGCCACCAAGGATTATGAATTCACGCTCAAATGGGGTGAGGAAACCGAAACCGATGATCAGGAAGGCAGCGTCACACGGACCAGTGATCACCGCCCGGACAAGGCCGAGGTTGAGGCTGTTCTGCCCGCACTGACAGGGCGCATCATGCAGGTGCCGCCAGCCTATTCGGCGATCAAGACCGATGGCCGCAGGGCCTATGATCGCGCCCGCAACAATGAGGTCGTGGAACTCGCGCCCCGGCCGGTGGATATCCACCAGCTTGAGCTGATTGACCATGATGAGGCTGAAGCCCGGCTTCGCGCCACCACGGGCAAGGGGGCCTATATCCGGTCATTGGCGCGTGATATCGGCCGTGCTGTCGGCGGCGCCGCCCATGTTGTGCATCTGCGGCGGCTGCGTGTCGGGCCTTTTTGGGAAGAGAAGTCGATTTCACTGGATTTTTTCGATGATATCGACAATAGTGCCGAGGCTTTTGAAGCATTGCATCCGGTTTCGACCGCGCTGGACGACATCCCGGCGGTGGCCATTACCGATCATGATGCAGAACGGCTGCGTTGCGGCCAGAAGATTGCGGTCTCCGCAAGGGACGATGTCGTTGCCATTGGCGTCAATGATGGCCAGCTGGTTGCTATCCTCAGGATTGAGGATGGTATCGCATCGCCCCAACGGGTCTTCAATCTTCATGAACCAACCTGATAGAGGAGAAAGCGATGTCGATTACCAATCCCCGCAAGGCGGAACTGATTGCTGAATATGGCAAGGATGGACAGGATAGCGGCAGCGCTGCTGTTCAGGTCGCCATTCTGACCGAACGGATCATCAACCTGACCGAACACATGAAAACCCATAAAAAGGATTTCGGCTCGCGCCGTGGCCTTCTGACCATGGTTGGCCGTCGCCGTCACCTGCTTGACTATATCCGTCGGCGTGATGAGCAGTCCTACAAGGACCTGATCGCCAAGCTCGGCCTGCGTCGCTGATCCTGAATATCCTGATGTTTTCAAAGGGCCAGCCTACCCGGGCTGGCCTTTTGCTGTCTTGACAGAAGCCGCCTTTCCCCCTACACCTCTGGGCATATCTTTAGGGGAAGAACGAAAAGGGTGCTGGAAAACGCCAGCACCGACCAGAGAAAGGCTCTGGGAGTTTGCATCCATCCGGTTTTCACCGGTGCATTTTCTCCAAAAAGATGAATGTCATGGCCCGATCAGTTTCGGGCAACCGCTGATGGCAATGGTGCCTTGCGGTTCTATGGAGAAATGAAAAAACATGTTCCAAGTGTTCAAAAAGGAAATTGACTGGTGTGGCAAGCAGCTCACACTGGAAACTGGCCGTATGGCGCGCCAGGCTGATGGTGCCGTTCTCGCCACCATGGGTGAGACCACCGTGCTCTGCACCGCCGTTGCGGCAACCTCGGCCAAGCCTGGCCAGGATTTCTTTCCGCTGACGGTCAACTATCAGGAAAAGACGTTTGCTGCTGGCAAGATCCCGGGCGGGTTCTTCAAGCGCGAAGGCCGTCCAAGTGAAAGCGAAACCCTCATCTGCCGTCTGATTGACCGGCCGATCCGCCCGCTGTTCCCGAAAGAGTTCAAATGCGAAACCCAGGTCATCACCACCGTGCTGTCGCACGATATGGAAAATGATCCGGCGATTGTCGCCATGCTTGGTGCCTCGGCGGCACTGACGATTTCAGGGATCCCCTTCTTCGGCCCGATCGGCGCTGCCCGTGTCGGCATGATCAACGGTGAATACATCTTGAACCCGACTTTCGCCGAGATGGAAGAAAGCACCCTTGATCTGATCCTAGCCGGTACCCGTGAAGGCGTGCTGATGGTTGAAAGTGAAGCCTCCGAGCTGTCCGAAGAGGACATGCTGGGTGCCGTTACCTTCGGCCATGACAAGATGCAGGAAGTCATTGGTGCCATTATCGAGCTGGCTGAAGTCGCCGCTCGTGACCCGCGCCCCCTGCCCGAAACCCCGGCCGAAGCCGAAGGCATTTCCAAGACCCTTTCCGGGTTCAGTGATGATCTGGTCAAGGCCTATGGTATTGCCGAGAAAACCAGCCGTCAGGCCGCTGTTGGCGAAGTCAAGAAAGCCGCCATGGAAGCCCTCGGTGAAGAGGTTGATGGTGTTCTTGCCGGCGGTCTCTTTAAATCGCTTGAGGCTGATATCGTTCGCGGCAGCATCCTTAAGACCGGCACCCGTATCGATGGCCGTGACACCAGCACGGTTCGCCCGATTGTGGCCGAGGTTGGTGTTCTGCCCCGGACCCACGGTTCCGCCCTCTTTACACGTGGTGAAACACAGGCGCTGGTGGTGGCAACCCTTGGTACCGGCCAGGATGAGCAGATCATTGATGCGCTCGAAGGCGAGTATCGCAACAACTTCATGCTGCATTACAACTTCCCGCCCTATTCGGTGGGTGAGGCCGGGCGCGTAGGCTCCCCGGGGCGGCGTGAAATCGGCCATGGCAAGCTGGCATGGCGTGCCATCAACCCGATCCGTCCATCGAGTGAAGAGTTCCCCTATACTGTCCGCGTGGTATCGGAAGTGACCGAATCAAACGGTTCTTCCTCCATGGCAACGGTCTGCGGTACCTCGCTTGCGATGATGGATGCCGGTGTTCCCCTGCCGCGCCCTGTGGCGGGTATCGCCATGGGCCTGATCAAGGAAGGCGATGATTTCGCCGTTCTTTCGGATATCCTGGGTGATGAGGATCACCTCGGCGACATGGATTTCAAGGTTGCCGGAACCGAAGCCGGGATCACCTCCCTGCAAATGGATATCAAGATCACGTCCATTACCCGTGACATCATGGATAAGGCCCTGGCCCAGGCCAAGGATGGCCGTCTGCACATTCTGGGCGAGATGGCCAAGGCTATCGGTACAGCCCGTGAAGTGCTGGCCGACACCGCGCCGAAGATCACCACCATGTCCATTCCGGTGGACAAGATCCGTGACATCATCGGCCCCGGTGGCAAGATCATCCGTGAAATCTGTGAGACGACCGGCGCGAAGATCGATATTGAGGATGACGGCACCGTCAAGATCGCTGCATCCGATACCGCATCGGGTGAAGCTGCCTGGAAGCGTATCCACGATATCGTCGCTGAACCCGAGCTCAACCACATTTACAACGGTACTGTTGTGAAGACCGTGGATTTCGGGGCGTTCGTGAATTTCATGGGCGCGCGTGACGGGCTTGTGCATATCTCCGAGCTGCAGGAAGGCCGTACCGAGAAGACCACCGATATCGTCAAGGAAGGCGATACCGTCAAGGTCAAGGTGATCGGTTTTGATGACCGCGGCAAGATCAAGCTGTCGATGAAGCGTGTTGATCAGGAATCAGGCGAAGACCTCGATCCGGCAAAATAATCGCAAAACATATCATGAATGGAAAAGCGGGGCTTAAGCCCCGCTTTTTTATGCCTGCATGATGGGGCAGCCTTTGGTCTTATAGATCTTTAGGCACACCGACATGGTGATAACCGCCATCACTGTAATGGATTTCGCCTGTTACCCCTGACGACAGATCGGACACGAGGTAGACCCCGGCACGGCCGACTTCATCCATATCAGGATTGCGGCCCAGCGGGGCGTGGGTTTCGCTGTGGCGGAAAACATGCCTGGCCCCGCCTATAGCGGCACCGGCCAGCGTTTTCACCGGCCCGGCGGAAAGCCCGTTGACCCTGATCCCCTCACCGCCGAGGTCAACCGCAAGATAACGGACCGAGGCCTCAAGCGCGGCCTTGGACACGCCCATGACGTTGTAATTCGGGGTGATCCTCTGGGCGCCGAGATAGGTCAGCGTGACCATGGCCCCGCCGCCCTGCATCATCGGCCGTGCCGCCTGGGCTATTTCGGTGAAGGAAAAAGCCGAGATCAGCATCGATTCGAGGAACACATCACGGCTGACATCCATGTAATCACCAACGAGGGCGGATTTATCGGCAAAGGCAAGGGCATGGACCACGAAATCCAGCTTGTCCCAATGCGATGACAGCGTATCAATGACCGACCGGGCCGCGCCCTCTTCCGCCACATCGCACGGCATGGTGATGGATGAGCCAAGGTCGCCGGCCAGGGTGATGACGCGTTTGCCCATCATCTCATTCTGATAGGTGAAGGCCAGCTCGGCCCCGGCCTCATGCGCGGCGCGGGCGATGCCGAAAGCGATGGAGCGGTTGTTCGCCACCCCCATGATGAGGCCCTTTTTCCCCGCCAGTATACCCGACATTACTGCACCTTTTTGAGCGCAAGCGTGGCGTTGGTGCCGCCAAAACCGAAGGAGTTGCTGAGCGCGAGGTTGACATCCTTTTCCACCATGGAGGAAGGCACAGGGATATCACCGATCCCCGGGTCAGGATCATCAATATTCGCGCTGCCGGCAACGAAACCGCCCTGCATCATCAGGAGCGTGTAGATCGCCTCCTGAACACCGGTAGCCCCCAGCGAATGGCCGGTGAGGGATTTGGTGGAGGTCACGGTCGGCAGGTAGTCGCGTGGCCCGAACACCTCCCGCACGGCCTCAAGTTCCTTGATATCACCCACCGGGGTGGAGGTGCCATGGGCGTTGATGTAATCAACCGGCGCATCGAGGCCATTGCCATCAAATCCGGCAAGCGCCAGTTCCATGCAGCGCACCGCGCCCTCACCCGATGGGGCGACCATGTCATGGCCATCGGAATTGGCACCATGGCCAACGACCTCAGCGTAGATTTTGGCGCCGCGTGCCTTGGCCCGTTCCATGTCTTCCAGCACCACCATGCCGCCGCCGCCCGCAATCACGAAACCGTCACGGCCTGCATCATAGGGGCGGGATGCCTTTTCCGGGGTGTCATTATAGGATGATGACATCGCCCCCATGGCATCAAACAGGACCGACAGGGTCCAGTGCAATTCTTCACCGCCACCGGCAAAGACGATATCCTGCTGGCCAAAACGGATCGCATCAACACCGCTGGAGATGCAGTGCGCGCTGGTTGAACACGCCGAAGAGATGGAAAAATTCATGCCCTTGATCTGAAAGAACGTGGCGATACAGGCCGATACGGTTGAGGACATGCAGCGCGTCACCATGTAGGGGCCGATCCGTTTCGGGCCTTTTTCACGGGTTGTATCAAAGGCTGTCAGCATGTTTGCCGTGGACGGGCCGCCTGATCCGGCGATCAGCCCTGTGCGCGGGTTGGATACCTCAGCCTCGGTCAGGCCGGCATCGGCTATGGCCTGTTCCATGGCGATGACGGCATAGGCCGACCCTTCACCCATGAAACGCAGGCGTTTGCGGTCAACGTGATCCTCGACGTTCATCTTCACGGTGCCATGCACCTGTGACCGGAACCCCAGCTCGGCATAATCGGGGGCAAACACGATCCCGGATTGCCCGTCACGCAGGGACCGGGTGACCTCATCAGCATTATTGCCAATGGATGATGTGATCCCGATACCGGTAATTGCTACGCGCCTCATCAACGACTCCCTGAAATTATGTGCAGGCCTGAACAGCCTTTATCTGTGGTCGACCTTTGGTTCCGGTTAACCTTCATCCTTAAACAGGCCAACCCTGATATCGCTGGCCTCAAACACCTTCTCGCCATCGCACAGCACCTCGCCATCGGCGATTCCGAGGATCAGCTTGCGCATGATCAGGCGCTTGATGTCGAGCTTGAAGGTCACGAGGCGGGCCTCAGGCTGAACCTGACCGGAAAAACGAACCCCGCCAACCGAAATCGCGCGGCCACGGCCGGTTCCCCCGGCCCAGCCGAGGTAAAACCCGACCAGCTGCCACAACCCGTCCATGCCGAGGCAGCCCGGCATCACCGGATCACCAATGAAATGACAATCGAAAAACCACTTGTCGGGGGTGATATCAAATTCGGCGATAATCTCACCTTTGCCTTCGGAACCGCCATCATCGTTAATGGTGGTAATCCGGTCCATCATCAGCATCGGCGGCATCGGCAACTGAGGGTTCCCCGGCCCGAACATTTCACCCTGTGCACAGGAGATAAGGTCCTCAAAACTGTAGCTATTTTTCTTCTCAAACTGGCTCACTGGAATACCCTTGTTGACGTTCTTCAGACGACCATAACAGACTGCCCGCGAATTTCCACGATTTTGATCAATCGTGGAATTGAAGGGCCTGAAAGCATGGATTATTTACATCGCCCTTGATTTCCAGTATATTTGGCCGAAGTTAAGGCAAGATGACGCAAAATACGGTCACAAGATGCTTGATAAATACGAAAGCCTTTTAAGGCAACATGATCTGCGGCCGACCCGCCAGCGCTTGCTGATTTCCGAAATTCTTTTTGGATGCGATCACCGTCATGTGACGGCCGAACAATTGCGGTCAGAGGTTGCTGATCGTGGCGGCAACATGTCCCTGGCCACGATTTACAATACCCTCAACCAGTTCAGTGATGTCGGCCTGTTGCGGGAAATCAAACTCGAAGAAAACGTGACCTATTACGACACCAATAACGACCACCATCATCATTTCTATGACCCCAAGCAGAGCAAGCTGATCGACATCCCGAGTGAGCAGATCAGCCTTGATAAACTGCCTGATGTGCCGGATGGCCAGACCATTGACCGGGTTGATGTGATCATCCGTCTTTCCTGACCTTTTGGCCTGATCCTGTCAGGCTGTATCCCTGCCTCACTGTAATATCATCATAAAATTGTAATCATTCTAAAATTCTTGACTTTCCCTTCTGTGAGCGGAATAGTCTCTTTAGGATTCCGTTGTCATTCCGACAACACAACAACACTGACTTAAACCCGCCATCGATTACTGGAGAGCACGATGAATGAGATGAGCAAATGCCCTGTCCTGCACGGCAGCGTAACCACCCCGGCAGCTGGTACCAAAACCAACGATTGGTGGCCGAACCAGCTGAACCTCGATATCCTGAGGCAGCATGACACCCGTTCCAACCCTGTTGGTGATCTTGACTATAAAGAAGCCGTCAAGTCGCTCGATGTCACCGCGCTGAAAGGTGACCTGAAAAAAGTCATGAAAGACTCCCAGGACTGGTGGCCGGCTGATTACGGTCATTACGGCCCGTTCTTTATCCGCATGACCTGGCACGCTGCCGGAACCTACCGGACAGGCGATGGCCGTGGTGGCGGCGGTACCGGCGCCCAGCGTTTTGCTCCGCTCAATTCCTGGCCTGATAACGGCAACCTGGATAAGGCCCGCCGTCTGCTCTGGCCGATCAAGATGAAATACGGCAACAAGCTGTCCTGGGCCGATCTGCTGATCATGGCTGGTAACGTTGCGATTGAGGATATGGGTGGACCCAACCTCGGCACAGCCCTCGGCCGTGAAGACATCTGGCATCCTGAAAAGGATATCTACTGGGGTGCCGAGGATGAATGGCTCGGTGACCAGCGTTATGGCTCCAGCCGTCAGGACCTTGAAAACCCGCTTGCCGCGGTCCAGATGGGGCTGATCTACGTCAACCCGGAAGGCCCGAACGCCAACCCTGACCCGCTTCTGTCGGCACAGGATATCCGCGAAACATTCGGCCGCATGGCGATGAATGACGTGGAAACCTTCGCGCTGGTTGCCGGTGGTCACACGTTCGGTAAGGCGCATGGTAACGGCCCTGCAACAGCCGTTGGTGCCGAGCCTGAAAATGGCCCGATTGAAGCCCAGGGCTTCGGCTGGGCCAGCAGCCACGGCATGGGCAAGGGCGTTGATGCGATCACCAGCGGGATTGAGGGTCCATGGACCACCAACCCGATCCAGTGGGACATGGGCTATCTTGAGCTGCTCTACAACTATGAATGGGAGCTGACAAAAAGCCCGGCCGGTGCGCATATCTGGCATCCGGTTGATCTCGATGAAGCGCATATGACCCCTGAGGTTGATGGCAATGGCAAGGTCACCCCGATGATGACCACCGCTGACATGGCGCTCAAGATGGACCCGGCCTATCGTGCAATCGGTGACGATTTCATGAAAGACCCTGAAGGGTTTGGTCAGGCCTTTGCCGAGGCATGGTTCAAGCTGCTGCATCGTGACATGGGGCCGAAATCCACCTATATCGCTGGTGATTTCCCGGCTGAGGATTACATCTGGCAGGATCCGATCCCTGCTGGCCGCAGCCTCAGCGCTGATGAAGTCAGCGGCATCAAGGGTGCGATCAAGGCATCCGGGCTTTCCATTCAGGACATGGTGGAAACGGCCTGGGCCTCGGCCGCAACTTTCCGCGCCTCGGACAAGCGTGGTGGTGCCAATGGCGCCCGTATTCGCCTCGCCCCGCAAAAGGACTGGGCCATCAACAAGCCTGATCAGCTGAGCCGGGTTCTGGCGGTCTATGAGACCATCGCCGCCGAGCATAACGCCAGTGTTGCCGATGTGATTGTCATCGGTGGTGCTGCCGGTATCGAACAGGCCTCGGGTGCTGATGTTGCTGTCACCACCGGGCGTGGTGATGCCTCAGAAGAGCATACCGATGCTGAGAGCTTCGCCCATCTTGAGCCACGCGCTGACGGGTTCCGCAACTACGTTGAAAGCGAATTTGCGGTCAGCCCCGAAGAAATGATGCTCGACAAGGCCCAGCTCATGGACCTGACCCCGGCTGAAATGACGGCTCTGGTTGGCGGGATGCGTTCGCTTGGTATCAGCGCAACCGGTGAAGGTGTATGGAATGATGCGCCGAAACTGGATAACAGCTGGTTCCGCACCCTCCTCGACATGGGTGTCGCGTGGACCGAGGCCGGCTTCAACAGCTATCAGGGCAGTGACCGGATGACGGGTGAAGCTGTCCGCAAGGCAACCCGGATCGATCTGGTGTTTGGCAGCAATTCAGAATTGCGCGCCATCGCCGAGGTCTATGCCCAGGATGATAACGGCGGCAAGTTTGTCACCGACTTCATCGCGGCATGGAACAAGGTCATGAACAGTGACCGTTTCGATCTTGCCTGATTGAACATGCACGTTAAAAATGCACATTGAACATGCAGGGGGGCGGGGCGCTAGTTGAGTGCCTCGCCCTCGAGCAATCCCCAGAGCGAGCTCCGGGGCAACCACCCCTGAACCTGATCATTCGATACCTGGCACCAGACCCCTCGGCATTGCTGCAATTCCAGCACCACGCCCTGTTCGGCCACGGCCACAACGGCTGAGGCCTCATTATCCTCTTCACGAATACGCACCGTTGTATCCATGATCAGCGCCATGCGCCGGATTGACAGCATGTTGACGTGGATCCATCCTTCTTCGCCGTCGTGATCCTCAATCTTGCGCCAGACATCGAATTCCCCCACTACCTTGAGCGGCAGGCCCCTGCGCTGATACTGCCATTTGATGGGGTAATCCTTGCCGGGGCCAGCCCGCATGTTGACGCGTGATGCCTTCAGCGTGACGAAACGGGGGATTTCCAGATTGGACCCCCTGATCGAAATCCGGTTGTCCTGGGCATGGGCCTGGATAAGGGAAGGGGTGAGAACACCAGCGGCAACAGGGCCGAGGGCAAGCACCAGCATGACCATAACAAGGCATCTCATGCCAATTTGATACCATAAAATATCACCGCCATCCAAGCCTATATCCATCGCAATGGTGGCGACAGGGTACCGGGTGCGGGAGCTGCCACAGTTTGTTTCTGTAGACATTTGAGTTTTCAGGTGCTAGCGGTATTAATCATTTTTCCGCTTTTCCCATGGAGTCCTTAACGGTATGGCCGATAAGAAACCCCTTGTCATTCTGACACGCAAACTCCCCGATTCCGTCGAAACAAGAATGCGTGAGTTGTTTGATGCCGAATTGAACGACAATGATGAGGCGTTCAGCCGGGAAAAACTGCTGGAAGCCATCGGGCGTGCTGATGTTCTGGTCCCCACCGTGACCGACCGGATTGACGCTGATATTATCGCCTCCGCCGGACCGAAGCTGAAGCTGATCGCATCCTTTGGCACCGGTGTTGACCATATCGACCTGAAGGCTGCCCGTGAGGCCGGCATCACCGTAACCAACACCCCGGGTGTGCTGACCGAGGACACAGCCGACGTTGCCATGGCGCTGATCCTGTCGGTGCCGCGCCGCATTGCCGAGGGCAACGCCCTCATCCGTCAGGGCGGCTGGTCCGGCTGGGCCCCCACCGGCATGCTGGGGCATCGTATCAACGGCAAGCGGCTGGGGATTGTCGGCATGGGCCGGATTGGCCAGGCCATTGCCCGCCGTGCGCGCGGCTTCGGGATGTCGATCCATTACCACAACCGCCGCGCTGTTCACCCCGATATCGAAAAATCACTTGAGGCCACGCACTGGGATGATCTGGGGCAGATGCTGTCCCGCATGGATATTGTTTCGGTCAACTGCCCGCATACCCAGTCAACGCATCACCTGTTGTCGCGTGAAATGCTGTCGCGCATTCCTGCCCAGGCCTATGTGGTGAACACATCGCGGGGTGAGGTTATTGATGAAATCGCCCTTGCCGACCTGCTTGAGGACCGCAAGATTGCCGGTGCCGGGCTGGATGTTTATGAAAATGAGCCGGAAATAACGCCGAAACTGATGGCGCTGGATAATGTTGTGCTGTTGCCGCATATCGGCTCGGCCACTATTGAAGGCCGGCTCAGCATGGGCGACAAGGTCATCATCAATATCCAGACCTTTGTCGATGGCCACACCCCGCCGGACCGGGTCATCGAGGTGATGATCTAGCCCGGATTCCCCCCGCTTGCCCCGTTGCAGACAGGGCAATCAGCCCGTTTCCTGATGCGGATTTCCGTGACCTCGGTCAGCATGCCGTCATAGAGCAGCAATCGCCCCACCAGGTCCTTGCCAACAGGTTCGGCCGGTTTCAGGCAATGCCGCAACACCTCAAGCGCCATCAGCGTTCCGATGGTGCCGGTGATCGGGCCAAGGATGCCGGCCTCACTGCAACGCGGGGCCAGATCATGCCCTGCCGCCGCCGGGAAGATACAGTTAAAGCAGGGTGAGGCGTTATCACGGCCGGAATTGAAACTGCTGATCTGGCCCTCCATCCGCACGGCCCCGCCAAAGACCATGACACGGCCCAGCTGATGCGCCGCCTGATTGACGGCATGGCGGGTCCGGGGGGTATCGCTGCAATCAGCGATCACCGGGGCATCACCGATCAGCTCAGCGATATTATCCTCATCAACCCTTGCTGTGATGGCGTTGACAGCAACCCCGGGGTTGAGGGCTGAAACCGCGGCTGAGGCGGAGGCCGCCTTGGCGGTGCCGATGGCATCGGTGGCATGGATGACCTGGCGGTTAAGGTTGCTGCGGTCAACCGCATCATCATCGATAATCGTCAACTGGCCGACCCCGGCCGCCGCCAGATACTGGATAAGCGGCGCCCCAAGACCGCCCGCCCCGATGACTGCAACATGGCTGGCGAGCAGGGTTTCCTGACTATCCTCACCAAAGGCAGGCATGATCACCTGCCGGGCAAAGCGTTCAAGATCATCATCACTGAGCATGACCATCCCCTTTTTTGGTATCTGTACCGGTGGACCCGAAGCCGCCGTCACCACGGCCTGTTTCCGGCAGGCTTTCCACACGTTCGAGTGTTGCGCGGGTAACGGGGGCGATCACCATCTGGGCAATGCGCATCCCGCGACTGATGGTGACAGGCTCCCCCCCAAGGTTGATGAGCAGAACCTTGACCTCACCCCGATAGTCACTGTCGATGGTGCCGGGGGCATTGGCAACGGTCAGCCCATGCCGCAGGGCGAGGCCTGAACGCGGCCTGATCTGGATTTCGTAACCTTCGGGAATGGCGAGCGCCAGCCCGGTGGGGACAGCCGCCCGCTCCCCCGGGGCGATGGTCAATGGTGCATCCTCATCAACCGCGGCCGGGATATCCATGCCAGCCGCGCCATCAGTGGCGTAGGACGGCAGCACCAGGCCTGCACCATGGGGCAGGACAGTGACGGGGCAGGTGATATCAGCCATGGTCAAGCTCCCTTGCAATACTGGCGACCAGCCGGTCGGCCACCGCTGTCTTGGTCATTCTTGGCCAACATTCGGTGCCGGTGGCGGTGACCAGATGAACCTCGTTTTCATCCTGACCGAAAACCGCATTGCCGCTGACATCATTGGCCAGAATCCAGTCACAGCCCTTGCGGGCGCGTTTCGCCGTGGCATGGGCCAGGACAGTATCGGTTTCAGCGGCAAACCCCACCACCAGTTGCGGTCTGCCCTTATGCTGGCTCAATGTCGCCAGAATATCGGGGTTTTCACGGAACGCCAGTTGCGGCGGCTGGCCATCGGTTTTCTTGATCTTGCTTTCTGAAGGGGTTTCAACCGCCCAGTCGGCAACCGCCGCCGCGCAGACCGCGATATCGCATGGCAGGACAGCGAGGCTGGCGGTCAGCATTTCCTCGGCCGTATTGACCGCAACGGTGTTGACCCCGGTGGGCGGGGCCTCCTCAACCGGGCCGGTGATCAGCGTCACCCTCGCCCCGGCTCTGGCAAGAGCGGCGGCGATGGCATGCCCCTGCTTGCCTGAGGATCGGTTGGCGATATAGCGCACACCGTCAATCGGCTCATGCGTCGGGCCTGACGTGACAAGGGCGCTGCGGCCGGAAAGAACGCCGTTCCCCGGCAGCATCGCCTCAATAGCATCAAGGATCGCCGGGGTTTCAGCCAGTCGGCCTGCGCCGTCTTCACCGCAGGCCATATCACCGCTGTCAGGGCCGACAAAACTGATCCCGCGCTGGTGCAGTATGGTGCGGTTCGCTGTGGTGGCGGGGTTGGCCCACATGAAGGGGTTCATCGCCGGTGCCACCAGAATAGGTGCGCCGGTGGCCAGAATGGCGGTTGAGGCCAGATCATCGGCCATGCCATGCGCCATCTTGGCCATGAAATCGGCGCTGGCCGGGGCCACCACCACCGCATCGGCATCACGGGCCAGACGGATATGCCCCATCTCGGCCTCATCGGTGAGGGAAAACAGATCAGTGTAGGTTTTCTCACCCGACAGCGCGCTCACCGACAGCGGCGTTACGAACTGCTCGCCGCCACGGGTCAGGATGGTTCGTACCATCCAGCCCCGGTCTTTCATGCGGCGGATCAGCTCAAGCGATTTATAGGCGGCAATCCCGCCGGTGATGATCAGCAGGGTGCGCGGCTGGGTCTGTATGGGGGAAATGCCGGGGGCTATATTTGGGCCTGAAACAGCTCCGGGGGAATGGCCTGATTGCGGGGCAGGCCGGGCGTTGAGGGTTTCGGGATCAACCATGATCCCCCTTGCCTTCAGCGCCTGCCATATCTTGACTCTGGCGTATTCGGGGAAGGCCCCGCGCATGCGGTAATTGCTGACCGCGCTGGGCCCAACCCCTAACAGGGCCTGAACCTGCGCCGTGCCGCCGAGGGCTTCAATGATGGATTCGATATCCATTCGCTTTTCTCTGGCCAAGTCTATTAAAACAAACAATTTCACAAACTGTGAAAATACTATAATTCATATTTCACATATTGTGAATAATTATAAATACTATACCCATGATAATCAACCCGGCCAGAAACCCGGTGATCAGCGGAACATACTGACGGGGGGCGCGTTGCGGCGGCTCTGGCCTCGCCATGCGGTCCAGTGCGGACTGGGCGGTATCCATCAATTCAGGCAGGCGCAGCCCGGCCGCAAGGATCCGGTCACCCACTTCACTGAGGCGGCTGGCGATACTGCCCTGTTCCGTCACCCATTCATCAGCCAGCTCCCGTGCCAGGGGCCACATATTGGCATCAGGGTTGAGCTGCCTGCCAACCCCTTCAGCCATGACCATGGTTTTCTGGAG
>CENU01028914.1_pt1 | contig 13785 bp, 12 predicted proteins | sample 361331 | NCBI WGS metagenome assembly CENU01 (sample SAMEA2619766, study PRJEB7988) | marine metagenome | isolation source: saline water (ENVO:00002010), including
CGCCTATTATTCAGGCTTCCTTTACTGTGCCTTTGGCCGTCCTTACGGACTAGTGGTCACCGCTGCTGACAGCGTCACCATCTCCGCCGGGATCGACGCGGGTCAGCCATGGCGGCGTTGCCATGGCGACAACATCACTTACACCGACTGGGCGCGGGACAATTACTGGCGTGCCATCAGATCAGTCACCGGTGAGGGGGCTGTGATCGGCTATGAGGGTGATCACATGACCCTCATCCAGATGGACAGGATGAACGCCTTCCTGAAGCCGTCATCAAGCGTGGATATCGCGGTTGCGGTGATGACCCAGCGGATGCACAAATCAGCGGCTGAAATCGCCCTGATCCGGGAGGGAGCGCGAGTTGCCGATGTCGGCGGCTATGCGGTTCGTGATGCCATCAGGGCCGGGACCCGGGAAATCGACGTTGCCATGGCCGGGCGTGATGCCATGGAACTGGAAATCGCCCGATCCTTTCCTGATGCCGAATACCGTGACACCTGGATCTGGTTCCAGTCAGGCCTCAACACCGATGGTGCGCATAACCCGGTGACGGCGCGGATGCTGGAACTGGGGGATATCCTGTCGCTCAACACCTTTCCGATGATCTCGGGCTATTACACCGCGCTGGAACGCACGCTGTTTGTTGAGGAAGTCGATGATGCCAGCATGGCGATCTGGCAGGCCAATGTCGGCGCCCATGAATACGGCATGAGCCTGCTGAAACCCGGGGCGCGTTGCAGTGATATCGCGCTCAGGATCAACGATTTCTTTGAAGAGCGTGACCTGCTGCAATACCGCACCTTTGGCTATGGCCATTCGTTCGGGGTGCTGTCGCATTACTATGGTCGTGAGGCCGGGCTGGAGCTGCGGGAAGACATTGACACGGTGCTGGAGCCGGGCATGGTGATTTCCATGGAACCGATGCTGACCATCGCCGATGGCCAACCCGGGGCAGGGGGGTATCGTGAGCATGATATCCTGATCATCACCGAGGACGGTAACGAGAATATCACCGGCTTCCCCTACGGCCCTGATCACAACATCATCGGGTCATGATCTAACCCGGTTGCCTGTTCCTGGATGAGACCACAACGTTGAATGAAATCGACAGCCTCGGCGTTTCCACCAGATTGGGATGCACGAGGTGATAGAGGAAGGCTGGCCATAAAAACAGCTCCCCCGCCTTGGGGACGCGGCGGTATTCAGGGTCATGCTGGCCGTCGCCCATCATCGCGGTCATGTTGGTGGCCCCGCGCGGGTCAAAGAAACTGATCGCCCCGGGGTTGAGATCGGACCGGAAGGTTTCGGCATCATCCTGATCAGGCACGTTGAGGTAATAGGTCCCTGACAGCCACGAATGCGGGTGGTTGTGCAGGTTGTGGTAATCACCCCTGAAATTGACGTTGGGCCAGCCCTGCAACGAAAATTCAGGCATATCACCCATGCCCAGTTCCCTTGCGTATTCCATGACAGCGTGGGTGCAGCACTGGGTCAGCCAGCCGATGGCGGGGTGATCGGACTGAAACAGGTTCTGTTCAAGGTAGTTGGTTGTCATCTGTTCCTGTTCGGCGTTGCTCTGCATCACCAGTGAGCTGAGGATGCTGTTGGCGGCATCGCTCCCGGGCAGGGTGACCGCCATGAACAGCGTTGGCCACAGCCGGATGAATTCTGCACTACCTTCTGGGTTCTCTTCTGGTGGGGTCATGCGTTGGTCCTTCCTTGCAGGAATAAAAATTGAGGCAACATTTTATCAGCGGGCATTGGCGAAAAACAGTTGCTGGCCCTTGACGGTATAGGCATTGATCGCATCCTGCCCGCTCGATGAAACCAGCCAGTCGGCAAAACGTCGGGCCTGATCCAGGTGCATCGCGGGGCATTGATCGGGGTTGATGACAATCACGCCATACTGGTTGAAAAGCCGATCATCGCCTTCAAAAACAATATCATGCTGGCCGCGATTGCCAAAGGCCAGCCAGGTTGACCGGTCCGACAGGATATAGCCCCCCATCTCAACCGCCAGGTTCAGCGAGCCGCCCATGCCCTGACCCGTTTCAAGGTACCATTGCCCTGACCCGGAAAGCGGATCAACACCGGCTTTCTGCCAGAGCCGGATTTCGGCCTTATGCGTGCCGCTGTTATCCCCGCGTGAGATAAAGCTGGCCCGGGAATCCGCAATCCGCATCATGGCATCATTGATGGTTGAAGCCTGCGCCAGCCCGGCGGGATCAGCCGCGGGCCCGATCACCACGAAATCATTATACATCACATCACGCCGACTGATCCCGAACCCGTCACGGACGAATTGTTCCTCATCAGCTTTCGAATGCACCACCAGCACGTCACCATCACAGTTTCGGGCATTGTTGATCGCCTGCCCCGTGCCAACCGCAACCACCCGGACCGAAAGCCCGGTGTCCCGTTCATAGATCGGCAGAATATAATCATAAAGGCCCGAATTCTTGGTGGAGGTGGTGGACTGAATAATAATCGAAGGGTCCGCTGCCATGGCAGGCAACCCCATCATGGAGGCCATCATCAGGCAAAGCACCACCATGATGCGCCCTGATGAACGTCCAGGGGAACATCCAGGGGAACGAGTGGCAAAATATCCGGTCGTGTAACACAATGTATCCATGGAAAAATCTGATTAGTTGCTGAAAGGAAGGGCAGCCGGTGAATACAACATCATATTTCGGTGATTTGGCATTTCAACCGTAAATATTGCCACACACTCATTCATCATCTGGGGGGAGGTGGCTTGATTTTACGATTGGTAAGGAGAACGCGGCGTTGCGTTTGCTGTTGTATGGTGAATGCACTCCTGCTGCCTCTGCAAACCATCTCATGCTTCCCTGATGAATATGTTTGTTGATCTCCCCCTCTATCATCACTGGACTTTAATTGCGTTTTCTGGCTAGAATTGAGCGTCAACCTGATGAGGAACCCCCTAGATTAAATTGCCATGGTGGCAATATTCTCGTTGCCAAGTTTCCCCTGTTGGTTAGCCTTTAAGCTAATCCCAATCTTCATTTTTCCTTCATTTTACAAAATCTCTTCAAGCAATGTGTTTTGATACCAGTGGAAAAACACATAGTTGGCTTGAATAGTTTACCCTGCTTCGGAGGCCGCAATGGCTAAAAACGAAAATCTTGGCTACGGACTCGGGTTGATGGCGGTGATGGCGTTTGGGCTGACCTTGCCGATCACCAAATACCTGACGCCGTATCTTTCGGTCTGGGATATCGGTTTTGGGCGGAGCCTGCTGGCGGCTGTTGTGGCGACGGGGATTCTCTTTGTTTTGAGGCAGCCCTGGCCAACCCCGGGGCAATGGGTGCGGCTGGCGGTGGTTGCCAGCGGTATTGCCTTCGGGTTTCCGGTTCTGACGGCGGTGGGGATGGAAACGGTGCCATCCAGCCATGGCGGCGTTATTCTGGGTGGATTGCCACTGGCGACCGCTCTTTGCGGGTGTTTCCTGTCGCGTGAACGGCCGAGCTGGCTGTTCTGGCTGGTGGCGCTCACCGGGTTTTTGACGATTGCGATCTATTCCATGATCAGCGCGGGCGGGACTACTGATCTGGCGCTTTACCGGGGTGATCTGGCGCTGCTTGGTGCGGTGCTTTTCGCCGGGCTTGGCTATGCCCAGGGTGGTTTGCTGGCGCGGGAGCTGGGCGGATGGCAGGTGATCTGCTGGACGCTGGTTGTCTCCCTGCCGCTGCTCATCCCGCTGACGTTGATTTATGGTGACTGGTCCTCGTTCCAGGCAATGCCGCTATCGGCATGGGCGGCGTTCTGTTTTCTTGCCCTCATCAATTCACTGGTCGGGTTCTTTTTCTGGTATCGGGCGCTGGCCATTGGCGGGGTCGCCAAAATCAGCCAGATCCAGCTGCTCCAGACCTTCTTTACCTTTGGTTTTGCCGCGCTGTGGCTGGGGGAGACCATTACACTGGTGATGACCGTCTTTCTGGTGATCACCATCGTCATCGTCTGGATCAGCAAGAAAATACCCGTGGCCGCCCCTCAGTAGAGGGGGCAAAGCCTATTCAAGCGTTTTGCTGATCTCTTTTGAGGCGCTGACCATCAATTCCTTGTGCTGCTTGGCAATCTCGATGGTGAAGCGCGGCTTGGGGCCGTGGACCGCGAGGGCAGCATAAAAACGCCCCTTGCTGTCCAGCACCGGCACCGCGATTGCCACCATGCTATCGTGAAATTCCTCATAGTCGAGCGAATGCCCGTCACGCCTGATGGTCGCCAGTTCTTTCTTGAGGGTATCGAGGCTTCGATGGGTCTGGTCCGTGAAGATTTTCAGGTGCAGGCTGTTCAGCACCTTGTCGCGTTTTGTACCCTTCAGGCTGGCCAGCCAGGTCTTGCCACTGGCGGTGCAATGAAACGGCACATGGGTGCCGATGGGCAGCTGAATCCGGAACGGCCAGTTGGTCTCCACCCGGTCGGAATAGAACATGCCGGAGGTTTCGGGGCGAACGAAGTTGACCGTCTCCCCAACGGTTTCGGCAATCCTCAACAGTATCTGGTGGCGCGCAACATGGGCCGAATCGAGATGCGACAGGTTGGTGCTGAGCGCGAATAGACGTTGCCTCGGGTGCAGCTTGCGGTCGCGTTTTTCAAGGTAGCCTTCCTCAATCAGCGTGTTGCAGAGCCGGTGGATAGATTGCTTTGGCCACCCCAGGGTTTCGTTGATTTCAGTCGGGGTGAGGGGGCGGTCGGATGCCGCCATGACTTCCAGTATTCGGATCAGGCGCAACCCCGGTAATGTTCCATCAGCCATGACAATATCTTCCTTAAAACAAGAGGATAAAACACCCGACGCTTAAAATAATCAAGGGTTTGAATCTTTTTAGTTGAACTGCCCGCGATAAAGATGAATGATAATCTATATAAACAGAGACTAAAAGTCTCAAAAAATATGGTTTGGGGATGAAATTTGACTTCGTGATTGTGGGCGCCGGCTCTGCTGGGTGCGTGATTGCCAACAGGCTTTCCGCAAACCCTGCCAATAAGGTTGCGCTGATTGAGGCCGGGGGCCGGGATCGTTACCCGTGGATTCACATCCCTGTCGGGTATTTCAAAACCATGGGCAACCCCAGGACAGACTGGTGTTACAAGACTGAACCTGACCCCGGGCTGAACGGCCGGGCGCTGAACTGGCCACGCGGCAAGGTGCTGGGCGGGTCTTCCTCAATCAACGGGCTGCTCTATGTCCGGGGGCAACCCCAGGATTTTGATCACTGGCGTCAGCTCGGGAATGACGGCTGGGGCTGGGATGATGTCATGCCGCTGTTTCGCCGTGCCGAAAACTGGGAGGGGCGATCCCTGCCGGAACGCGGCACTGGCGGCCCCCTCAATGTCTCGGAGAACAAGGTCAACCGTCAGGTCGTGGATGCCTGGTTGCAGGCGGCGGTGGCGGCCGGTTATCGCTGGACAGATGACTATAATGCCGAGGACCAGGAAGGCATCGGCTATTTTCAGATGACCATGAAAAACGGCCGGCGGTGCAGCGCGGCTGCGGCTTACCTGAAACCTGTTCTGTCACGCCCCAACCTGACGGTGATCGTCAACGCCCATACGGAAACGCTGTTGCTTGAGGATGGTGAGGCAAAGGGCGTTCGCATCCGTCATGAGGGCATGGTCAAGGAGGTCAGGGCCAGCCGTGAGGTGGTGCTGTCCGCCGGGGCTATCGGCTCCCCCCAGATATTGATGCTGTCCGGCATTGGCCCGGGTGATGATTTGCGTGAACACGGGATTGAGGTTCGCACCAACCTGCCGGGTGTCGGCCAGAATTTGCAGGATCATTTGCAGGCACGCCCTGTCTATAAATGCCGCGCCAGCACGATCAACAGCGAAATTCGCAATGTCTTCAAACTGGCGGGAATGGCGTTTGAATACGCCTTTCACCGGTCCGGGCCGATGGCCATGGCGGCCAGCCTTGGCACCGGTTTCATCAAGACCGAACCGACCATGGAAACCCCTGATATCCAGTTCCATATCCAGCCGTTCAGTGCCGATTCCCCGGCTGAAGGCAGCCACCGGTTTTCCGCTTTCACCGCCTCTGTCCTGCAATTGCGGCCCGAAAGCAAGGGTGAGCTGAAATTGCGGTCTTCGAACCCGATGGATCACCCCCGGATTTTCCCGAATTACCTTGCCACCAAGACGGATTGCGACACGCTGGTGAACGGCATCAAGATTACCCGGCGGATCTGCGGCTATGACCCGGTGCGGTCACTGATTACCGATGAGTTTTCGCCTGGACAGGCGATCAACGGTGATAATGACGCCGCCATTCTGGAATGGGCGCGCAACACCTCAACAACGATTTATCACCCATCAGGCACCTGCAAGATGGGCAAGGACCCGATGGCCGTGGTTGACCCTCGGCTGAGGGTTCACGGTGTGGGCAGGCTGAGGGTCGCGGATGCGTCAATCATGCCGACCATCACATCAGGCAACACAAACGCACCGGCAATCATGATCGGTGAAAAAGTATCCGACATGCTTATGGAGGATGCCGGATGAACAATCAGAACACCAAACAACGTGAACAGAATTCGGGGATGTCCGATCCGCTATCGGTGCCGACAGAACTGAATGGGTTGAGCGAACAAAACGGAGCAGGGGTCTTGTCTTCATCCCTGTCCACCGGCTCAGCAAAAATGAAGGCAGTTGGACCAACTGACTATAATGGGAGGAAACCATGTCAGTATTGAAAAAAATGATGGGTACTGTTGCTGCTACCGGTGTCGGTGCAGTGATGTTGCTCGCCCCTGCCATGGTGCAGGCGATGGAAGTCACTATCCGGGTGCAATCCGTGATCCCGGCCAAGGCTGACGAAGTAACCATGCTGAACGAGTTCGCTGCTGATGTAGCAGCGTTGACCAACGGGGAAGTCAAGATTGAAGTTCTCCCTGCCGGTGCCGTTGTCGGGGTCAAGGAAACCCTTGACGCTGTTGATGCCGGTCTTATCGAAGGCGGTTTTGCCTGGACCCATTACTGGTCAGGCAAGCACCCGGCTGCGATGCTGTTCGGCTCCCCTGTTGCCGGTGCCGGTGTCGGTATTGACAACATCGCTTTCCTGTCCTGGTTCCAGTACGGTGGCGGCAAGGAGCTTTACGACGAGCTCTGGGATGAAATGGGTGTCAACGTGAAGGGCTTCATGTTGCAGCCTGTTGGCCCTGAGGCCCTTGGCTGGTTCAAGGAGCCGATTGAGTCCATGGACGATTTCCGCAAGTACCGTTTCCGCACGCCTCCAGGTATCCCTGGCCAGACGTACAAGGACATTGGTGTAGCCTCGGTGGCCATGGGCGGTGGTGACATTCTGCCAGCGCTTGAAAAAGGCACCATCGATGCTGCTGAATGGTGCTGCCCCAAGCCTGATTCAGTGTTCGGTTTCCAGAAAGTCCTGAAGCATTACTATCTTCAGGGTCTGCACCAGGTTGTTGTTAACGCCGACCTTTACATCAATGGCGATGTTTACAACTCCCTGACCGAACACCAGAAGAAGGCTTTGGAAGTTGCTGCCAATGCATCCCTGTCCAAGGCGATGTCCTACCGTATCTTCGAAAACGGCAAGGCACTCAAGGACCTGACCGAGAACCATGGTGTGATCCTGCATGACACTCCGGCTGATTACTTCCCTGCGTACATGAATGCCGCCAGGGCTTCGCTGGAAAAGAATGCTGCTGAAAACGCCTTCTTTGGCAAGGTCTGGCAGTCCCAGAAAGACTTCGCCGCTGTTGCGGTTCCGTTCTGGGCCGGTGCCCAGGCATCCAACGCAGCGCTCGGCAAGGCTTTTGCTGACAGCGTGAAGTAAGACACCACCTCAAAAAAAATCGATGGGCCTCAACATGGGGCCCATCGGTTTGCACAAATTCTATCGTGACCGGAAGAAGGGCAGAAGCCATGACCCAGGATCAAGACCTCAACAACCTCGATACCACCGATGAGATGATCGCCGAACGACGCGCAGGTGCGCCGGGGGAAACCCCGGAGGATATGAACCCGCTGTCTCGCCTCATTGTCGGGAATATTGATCTCCTCAATCATTGGGTTGGCAAGCTGACCTGCCTGATGCTGATCCCTGTCATCGGGGCCATGGTTTACGAGGTCGTGGCGCGCAAGCTGTTTATTGCGCCGACTGACTGGGCCTATGACACCAGCCGCATGTTCAGCGGCGCCATGTTCATGATGGGGGCAGGGTACGCGCTGATGCGCGGCGTCCACATCCGGGCCGATTTCCTCTACCGCAACTGGTCACCCCGCACGCAGATGCTGGTCGATCTTGCGCTTTACCTGTTTTTCTATTTCCCGGCCATGCTGTTCTTCCTCAAGATTTCAACCGATTACACCATCAAGGCGTGGATGACCTGGGAAAGGTCCATGGACACGACCCTGATGGCCCCGCTGGCCCCGGCACGAACCGCCATGCCCGTTGGTGTATTGCTGTTGCTGTTGCAGGGCGTGGCTGAAAGCCTGCGATGCCTGCACGGTCTGGATGGCCCGACCCGGAAATTGTTCACACGCCTGATCCCTGTTTATGTTGTCGTCTTGCTGGTGGCGTTCATGAACACGTTCTTCCCCGGGATACTGCCGCTCGGCATGATCAATGATTTCAGCCTGCAAGGGCTTGGCGGGCTGGCGCCTGAATTGATCGGCGTGATCATGATTGCGGTCATGCTGCTGGCGATTTTTGTCGGCTTCCCGATTTCCTTTACCCTCATCTTCCTTGCCTTTGTCTTCGGGGCCTGGGGCTTTGGCGGGCGGATGGTATTCTATCTTGAAACCTTCCAGTTCAACAACGTCATGCTGGAACAGACTCTGGCGGCGGTCCCGCTGTTTGTCTTTATGGGTATCATGATGGAACAGGCGGGGCTGATGGAACGGCTCTTCACCTCGGTTCAGCTGATGCTGTCACGAACCCGTGGTGCGCTCTATCTGGCGGTGCTTTTTGTTTCGACCATCTTTGCCGCAGCGACGGGTATTGTCGGGGCTTCGGTGACGATCCTCGGCATCATGGCGGCCAAGACCATGAACCGGTCCGGCTATGATGTCAGGCTTGCTGCTGGCACGATCACGGCGGGCGGCACGCTCGGTATCCTGATCCCGCCCTCGATCATGCTGGTGGTCATGGGGCCGGTGCTGGAAGTGCCGGTGACGGACCTGTTCTCGGCCGCTATCATTCCGGGCATTCTGCTGGCCTCGCTCTATGCCGGCTACACCATGATCCGGTGTTACATGAACCCTGATCTCGGGCCGATCCTGCCGGTGGATGAACAGCCCCCGACCTCAAAATACTATTGGCTGGAATCGGTTCTTGTCATCGGCTCGATCCTGATCCTGTTCACCCTGATCATCAAGGGGCTGTCAGGCAGCCTGTCCGGGTATTTCCCGTTTTCAGGCATACTGATCCCGCTCGCCTGGGCCGGGGTCATGTATCTGGCCTCACTCTGGGTCAGGGAAAACAAGCCTGCCGGGTTCTTCTTCTCTGATCTCTGGCATGAGTTTTTCATGGGGCTGGTGCCGCCATCGGCGCTGGTTGCCTTCGCGCTTGGCTCTATCCTGTTTGGCTGGGCCACCCCGACCGAGGGCGCGGCTTGCGGTGCGTTTGGCTCACTGGTGCTTTCCATCGCCTATCGCAAATTCAACATCCCCGGTTTCTATGATGCCCTGATCAAGACGCTGGAAATCTCGGTCCTGATCCTCTTCTTGGTGGCGGCATCGAATTTCTTTGGTGCGGTGTTCTCCCGCCTCGGGACCCCCCTGATGCTGACCGAATTCCTGCTGTCATGGGACCTGTCAGTGACCACGGTGCTGATCATCATCATGGCGTTGATCTTTCTGCTGGGCTGGCCGCTTGAATGGGTGCCGATTGTCCTCATCATCGTGCCGATCCTGATCCCTGTTCTGGTTGAAATGAACGTCAACCTGACCTGGTTCGGTATTCTGGTTGCGGTCAATTTGCAAACGGCCTGGCTATCGCCGCCGGTGGCGTTATCGGCCTATTTCCTCAAGGGAGTGGTGCCGGAATGGGACCTCAAGGATATTTATTTCGGGATGATGCAGTTTATGGTGATCCAGCTGATCGGATTGACGCTGATCTTCATGTTCCCCGAAATCGCCCTTTGGCTGCCTGAATACATTTACGGTAAATAGGAGAATTCAATGGCTATTCATTACCTGAAAAAAGCCGATCGAACGCCGCAGACAGGCACTGATGAAACCCGCCGGATTGTCAGCGATATGCTAACCGCCATTGAATCCGGCGGTGAGGAGGCCGCGCTCAAATACAGCCGTGATCTTGACGGTTATAGCGGGCCCGCACTCCTCGGCCGTGATGCGATTGACGCGGCGGCGGCATCGGTTTCCGATCAGGTCAAGGATGATATCCGTTTTGCCTATGATCGGGTGACCAGCTTTGCCAGGGCGCAACGGGAATCGGTCAACGAATTTGAGGTTGAGCTATCCCCCGGTCTGTGGGCCGGGCAAAAGCTGATCCCCATCGAAACCGCGGGCTGTTATGTTCCCGGCGGGCGTTATGCCCATGTCGCCTCGGCCGTGATGTCGATTGCAACCGCCAAGGTCGCGGGGGTTGATCATATCGTTGCCGCCAGCGCCCCGAGGGGTGAAGACGGGCCAAACCCGGCGATTATCTATGCCATGGATATCTGCGGTGCCGATAACATTCTGGCCATGGGCGGGGTTCAGGCCATCGCCTCCATGACCGGCGGGCTGTTCACCGGGCATCCGGCGCGTATCCTCGTCGGTCCGGGCAACCGTTTTGTCGCTGAGGCAAAACGGATGCTCTATGGCCGTGTCGGTATTGATATGTTTGCCGGCCCGACCGAAATCGCGGTTATCGCCGATGATACCGCTGATCCCGATGTGGTGGCCGAAGACCTGGTGTCACAGGCTGAACACGGGCCGGATTCCCCGGCCTGGCTGTTCACCACGTCACGGTCATTGGCTGAGGCTGTCATGGACCGGATGGAAAGCCTGATCAATGCCTTGCCTGAGGTAGCCCGTACGGCTGCCACAGCCTCCTGGCGTGACTATGGTGAGGTTGTTCTCTGCGACACGGATGAGGAGGTGGCAACCATCTCTGACGAATACGCCGCCGAACATCTTGAAGTGCAGACCGGCAAGGATAACTGGTACAGTGACCGGCTCAAGAACTATGGATCGCTTTTTGTGGGTGAGGAAACAACCGTGACGTATGGCGACAAGTGTTCCGGCACCAACCATATCCTGCCAACCAAGGGTGCCGCGCATTACACCGGCGGGCTGTCGGTGCATAAGTACCTCAAGGTCGTGACCACCCAGCGCATGACACGGGAGGCCAATCGTGAGGTTGGACAGGCCGCGGCCCGTATCTCCCGCCTCGAGGGCATGGAAGGCCACGCCCGTTCCGCCGATGTCCGCTTGCGTAAATATTTCCCCGGTGAAAACCTGGGCGGAACCGCAGCGGAATAGGGGGCGGTATGGTTGCGGCTCAGTTTGACCTGACCGGGCGGACAGCCCTTGTCACCGGCGGCGGCAGCGGGCTTGGTGCTGCCATGGCCATGGCCCTCAGTGATGCGGGCGCAAGCATTGTTCTGGTGGGGCGCAGGGAGGACAGGCTTAAGGCAACCCTCGGCAGCCGTGATGGCGCTATCGCCGCGATTGATCTGGTCCGGCAGGATGCTGAAAAAGACCTCTCCCAACATATGGCCAGCCTCGGGATTGAACCCGATATCATTGTCAACGCCGCCGGGATCAACCCCCGCCTGTCGGCCGATGACATCAGCAGCAGCGAATGGCAGCACACCCTTCATTTGAACCTTAGCGTGCCGTTTCTGGTGGCCCAGCAATTTGTCCCCGGGATGAAAGCAAAGGCATGGGGGCGCATTATCAACATCGGCTCCCTGCAATCGTCGCGGGCTTTTGAAAATGGCATCGCCTATGGCACCGCCAAAGGCGGCATCCTCCAGCTGACCCGCGCCATGGCTGAGGCCTGGTCACGTTTCGGGATCAACGCCAACGCGCTGCTGCCCGGGTTTTTCCCGACTGAGCTGACGGCCCCTGTTTTCGAAGACACCGGCAAAGTTGAAAACCTGGCCCGCCAGACCGCCATGGGCCGGAATGGCCGGCTGGATGATATCTGCGGGCCGGCACTGTTTTTCGCATCCGATGCCTCTGCCTATGTGACCGGGCAGGCCCTCGCCGTTGATGGAGGGTTCACCGCAAAATGAAGGCGCTTGTCTACACCGGTACCATGCAATCCGAAATCCGTGAGGTTGATGACCCCGACCCGACCCCGGATGAAGTGCTGGTTGATCTCGCCTTTTGCGGGTTGTGCGGGTCGGACATGCATGCCTGGCATGGTCATGATGAACGCCGTGTCCCGCCGCTGGTGCTGGGTCATGAGGCGGTGGGAACGATCACCAATGGTGACATGAAAGGCAGCCGGGTTGCCATCAACCCGCTGATAACCTGCGGCCAGTGCCATGCCTGCCAGCATGATAACGAACATCTCTGCCCTGACCGGGCCCTCATCGGGATGCGGGTTCCGGGGGCTTTTGCTGAACGTGTTGCCATTGATGCCATGAACGTCTTTCCCATCAGCGATGATCTGGCGTTTGAGCTGGCGGCACTGGCTGAACCGCTGGCCTGTGCCGTGCATGCCGTCCGGCTTGCTGACGTGACCTCAACAGGCCGTGATGTGATTATCCTTGGTGGCGGGGCGATCGGGCTGCTGGCGGCACTGGCCTTTCAGCATTACGGGTTTGACCGTGTTGCCGTGGCTGAAACCCACCCGTTCCGGCGCAGTCTGCTGGAAAGCCTCGGCAGTGTTGATGTGTTTGATCCGCTGGCGGGCGGCCCTGATGCTGCTGATATTGTCTTTGATGCGGTGGGTTCAGGGGCAACGCGCAAGGCCTCCTCAACCCTGATCCGACCTGGCGGCGATATTGTTCATATCGGCTTGCAGGATAACAGCGAAGGGCTGGATACACGGCACCTGACCTTGCAGGAGGTTTCGTTCCACGGTTCCTACTGCTACCGCAACAGCGATTTTGCCGAGGCCCTGTCCATGCTGGAAAGCGGGGTGATCAGCCCTGATGGATGGACCGAAATTCGCCCGCTTGATGAGGGCGCGGACGCTTTCCTTGCGGTGCATGAGGGCCGTGCGCCCCCCAAAATCATCCTGGCAACCCACTAGAACAATTCAGCGAAAGGAGAAACCGGATGAAAAAACGACTTTATGGTCTTGTGATGGCGGCTGGTCTAATGGCGGCTGGATTAATGCTGGCTGGATTAATGCTGGCGGGCAGCCCTGCACATGCCGATTTCATCAATGGCAAACAGTTGCGGTTATACTGCCTGTCCCAGAACCCCAGTGATGATGCGATCTGTGTTGTCTATATCACCGGCGCGGTTGATGCCTTTACCACCGTTGACCTGATTGCCGAGAAAACCGAAGGCACGGCACGGCGTTTCTGCATCCCTGATGGTGTCGGCCCTGATCAGCTGCGTGATGTGATGCTGGCCTGGCTCGAACGGCCTGAAAGCAACCTTGATTTTGCGGCAACTTTGCTGGTGCTGGGTGCGCTCGAAGACAGCTATGGATGCTCATAGTCGGCTGGTCTGCTGTTCAGGCTGATTCTGACCTGTCCTCAATTAGGGCTTTGCAAAAGACTGATCTGTGATAGCGTTTAGATGCTTTTACCGAAAGCGTCAGGCTTTCCTCGTTTAGACGGAGCAATGCCATGCAGGGTCAACATCAACTGCAAGGTGAATTT
>CENU01033665.1_pt1 | contig 13784 bp, 15 predicted proteins | sample 361331 | NCBI WGS metagenome assembly CENU01 (sample SAMEA2619766, study PRJEB7988) | marine metagenome | isolation source: saline water (ENVO:00002010), including
GTTGCTTTAATGTTTTATATTGGTAATATAAATATTAATAAAATCACCACAAAATAATTTTTAATTAAATTATCCTGATGCATAATACCGAAGATCATATTGATTTAATGATAGATTTTGTTTCAAAAAAACAAAATCCGACAATATTAGAATTTGGAGTTGAAAGGGGATCTTCAACAAAAAAATTTATTGATTTTGCTGAAAAAAATTCTGCTAAGGTTTTTAGCGTAGATATTGCAGATTGTTCAAAGGTAAGTAATTCAAAAAACTGGAAATTTTTGCAATCCAACGATTTAAATTTAGATTATATTTTAGATCAATTTGATGAAATAAAAAAAAATGGGGTTGATCTAATTTTTATTGACAGCTATCACGAGTCTAATCATGTTCAAAAATTAATATCTTATTATTTTAAATATTTGAAGCGAGATGGTGCGGTATTTATTGATGATATAGACAGTTTTCCTCTTAGATTAAAAAAAAAGATTTGGAATTCCATTGTTTATGATCTTACATTAGATGCTGTTAAGGAATTTTATTATAACAACACTGAAAACTGTTCTTTAAAACTTTTTTTTCACGATAAAGAAAATGGCTTAGCTATGATTTATAAAAAACAAGAATTTGGTGCCCAACCGAATAAAATAAGTAATATTTGGAATTATAATATTTTCTTTAAAATACTTTATCCTTACTTAAGGAGATTAAGCCAATTATTCAAAAAAATACATAAATAATGCCGGATAAAAAAATCATTTTAATAGGAAGAAACAGTTTTTTGTCCCAAAATTTTTCAGTTTTCTTAAAAAAAAAAAAAATTAGATTCTTCATAATAAGTTACAATAATTTTATGAAATTGAGTCATAAAAGATTAAAAAATTACGAAACAATTTTAAATTTTTCAATTAATAAAGATTTTGTTCAAAAAAAATATGCTCTCAAGAATGATCTTGATTTAAAAATTGCTAAAAAGATTAAAGATGTAAATGTACGATTAGTTGTATTTAGTACAAGCAAGGTTTATAAATCAGCGTCAAATATTAAGGAGACATCCCTTAAAAACCCCTTAACAAATTATGGAAAAAATAAACTTAAGTCAGAAAGCAGCCTCAAGAAAATCCTTTCAAATTATGTAATATTAAGAATCAGCAATATTATTGGCAGAAAATTAAGAAAAAATAAAAGAAGCGTTACTAATACTTTTTTTGATATTGTAAGATTGAATCTAAAAAAAAAAAAAATTGTGGTACCGGAAAAAAATTTTTTTAAAGATTTTATCTTTATTGAAGATTTTTGTATAGTTTTACACAAAATATTAACAAAAAAAATAAAAGGCACCTATAATTTGTCTAGCGGAAAAAAAACTTATTTACACTCTATTGCAAAAATGATCTCACAGTATACAAAAATACCAATTACACTCAATAAGGAGAAGACTGACTCGTTTACTTTAAGTAATTTAAAATTATTTAAAGTTCTTAAAATTAATTATAAATTAAAGCAAATTAGTTCAAAAAATTTAAAAAGTTATTTATGAAATCATTTTTTATTACAGGCGCAGCCGGTTTTATAGGATCACACATTTGTGAGCATATTTCATTGAATTTTCCCAAAGCTAAAATATATGCTCTTGATAAATTAACGTATGCAGGTAATAAAAAGTTTTTAAAAGAATTATTAAAAAAAAGAAGGCTTAAATTTATTAAAAGCGACATAATAAATAGCAAAAAATATTTAAAATATTTAAGTCATATTGACTGTGCAATAAATGTTGCTGCTGAAAGTCATGTAGATAATTCATTTTTAAACTCAATAAATTTTACTAAAACTAATGCATATGGTGCGCACATTTTTTTACAAAACTGTATCAATAAAGATGTAAAAAAAATTATTCATATAAGCACGGATGAAGTTTATGGGGATAAAATCAAGGGCTCAAGCAAAGAAGATGACAAGCTTAATCCTACCAATCCATACTCAGCTTCAAAGGCAGCAGCTGAAATGATAATTAATAGTTATAAATATGTTTATAAAAAGAATATAATTATAGTTAGAGCAAACAACATTTATGGAACAAGGCAATATCCAGAAAAGCTAATCCCAGTTTGCATTATTAAATCTCTTAATAATAAAGAAATTCCAATTCATGGAAATGGTAAAAATATAAGACACTTTCTTTCCGTTCATGATTTTTGTAGAGGCCTTGTCATGATTATAAAGAAAACCAAAAAAGGAATTTTTAATATTGGATCAAATGAAAAATTTAGCAACATACAAGTGGCAAAAAAAATTAAAAAAATGATAGGAAATAAAAATTTAATTAAACATGTAAAAGATAGGCCTTTTAACGATACCAGATATTCTATTTCATCAAATAGAATTAAAAAGCTTGGCTGGAAAACTAAATATAATCTATTTAAACAACTACCCGAAATGATTTTATGGTATAAAAAAAATCAAAAATTGTTTAAATAGTTTATTAGGATGAATGATAGTCAGTTAGAATTATCAATAGTTATACCCTGCCTTAATGAAGAGGATACCGTTGGTTTGTGTATCGATAAAGCATTTTCCAATTTAAAGAAACTTAAGATTACAGGAGAAGTGATTCTTTCTGATAATGGCAGCTTTGATAATTCCGTTTCAATTGCACAGACAAAAGGAGCAAAAATAGTCAATGTTAAAAATAAAGGTTATGGAGCCGCTTTAAAAGCAGGAATAGAAAAATCAAAAGGAAAATATATTTTATTTGCTGATGCCGACAATAGTTATGATTTTAATCAGATTGACAAATTCTATGAAGAACTTAAAAAGGGAAATGATTTAGTTCAGGGCTGCAGACTGGAGTCAGGTGGGGGAAAAATTGAAAAAGGTGCTATGCCATTTTCCCATAGATACTTTGGAACCCCACTTCTAAGCTTTGTGGCTAGACTTTTTTATAAATTGCCGTTTAAAGATATATTTTGTGGGATGAGAGCCTTTAAGAGGGAAACATATCTTAAGTCTACACATATTTCTGATGGAATGGTTTTTGCCATTGAAAATTTGATTAAATTAAAAAATTTTGGAAACAATGTTAAAGAGGTTCCAATTAATTTTTATAAAGATGGCAGGGTGAACACAAAAAATCACTTATCTACAATAAATGATGGATTAAGAAGTTTAAAATTACTTTTAATTTTTTGCCCAAAATACATATATTTTATACCTTCTGCTATATTATTTTTTTTGTCTTTATTTTTTATTTCAGAAACTAATCTAAATTTACAGTCAGATGAAGAAAGTACCTATAATTATTTCAAATTTATTTTAACTTTTTTCTTATCATATCAATTATTTATGTTTGGGCTTTTTTCAAGTTATCTATCAAATGAACTGGGTTTTGTTGATCAAAAAATTAATAAAAACCCATTAAAATATTTTAAACTTCAAATCTCTCTTTTTCTAAGTTTTGTATTGTTAATAATTGGATTTTTAATTTATTTTTATCAAATAACATTTTTGACAATAAATTCGAATTTGATTTCAATTTTTTTTATATTTTTTTCCATAATAAATATTTTTAACTCATTGCTTGTTTCTTTGGTAGAACTGATAGCGAAAAAATGAAATCAATAAAAAAAAATATATTAGTCATTTTAATTGGTTTGATTTTTTCTATTTTATTTAGTGCATATTCGATCAATAAATTTGACATTTATGAAATCTCAACTGATGACAAACAATATCATTCAATGATTAAAGGTGTAAATGCTAATCATTGGATAAAAGCCAAAAAAATAAAGGACCAACTATCTCAAGGTAAAAACTATTTTGAAACTGGGGAAATATATGATCGCAACTACTTACCTTCAAAAATATTCTTATTGTATTCGTATCTTAGTGGTGATGACTTAGTTGAAAGTCAAAAAAAAAATAAAATTGTAACAGATAATAAGAAGGTTCTTTTTTTAATTTTTCAATCAGTTTTGTATTATTTGTCACTATTTTTTTTTTCTTTAAGATTATTAAATTTGATTAAACCTATACAAGTATTTTGTGTAATATCTTTTTTGTCTCTTGAGCCAACATTATTGCAATGGCATTCATCTTTTTGGTCAGAAAGTATATTCATGTCTTTGCAACTTTTATTTTTTGCAATGTTGTTAACAAAGAATTTAAATAATAGAGATCTAATTATTGGAGGTTTGATTTTAGGTTTAATGTTTCTTCAACGATCAGCAACTATCTATTATATATTTCCGATCTTAATATTCCTATATTTCTCTATCAAAGATCAAAAATTAAGAAAGATAAGTTTTTTTTTAACAAGTTATCTAATAGTAATTTTATTTGTTGGAATTCACAATTTGAAAAGATCTGGAGTATTTTACTTGGCACCTACAGATCAAAAATTAGCAATAAAAATTTATATGATGCCAAAAGTTATGTCATTAAAAGAAAATATTTCTACACCCGTCGCTAAAGAAAAAATTGATAAAGAGATTAATAATTTTCAAGAGAAAAAAAATTTTAAATTAGATAATGAAGATGAGCTAATAAAATATTATAAAATGATACAAAGCTATTCTTACAAGTATATTTTTCAAAATCCAATTGAAACTACAAAGTTCATTTTTAAAAAATCTTTACATACGGCGGTACTTGACCCTGTTCATGTGATATATTTCCACAAATTCGAGTACAAAGGAAAAAATAGATATCTTAACAGTCCCGAACATCAATTTTGGATACCGATAAGAATTGTCTATTCACTCACAATATATTTTATAGTTTTAATTGGTTTTTTTGCTTTATTGAAAAAAGATAAAAAAATTTTCTTTCTTACTTTCATTTCAACAATTTACTTTTTCTTCATTTTAAGTTGGTTAGGTAACCCTAGATATTTTACCCCCTGCTTAATTTATCTATCTTTATTTTTCGGTTTTGGATTAGATAAGTTAATAGAAATTTTAAGGTTTAAAAAAGCCTAGGGAAATTTTATGCAAAACATGTTTGCAACAAAATTTAAAAGTAGTATAAAACAACGTTTGTTACATGGCGGGGTAGCTCAGTTGGTTAGAGCGCGGGACTCATAAGCCCTTTGTCCATCGTTCTAAAGCCTCAGTATACAATCTAAATTTAATATTAACTTAAATCTGGCCACATATAGGGCACACTGATATTATCTTTCTGCTATGAAAAAAAGTTTGGTCACAAAATTTCTCGGGATTGTGTTTGCTTTTTTCTTGTGGCAAGCCCCAAGTTACTCAAGTGACAAAATTTATTGTATGACAGTATCATCTACATCTAGTTTTAGCCTCGGTAGTGACTCTATCGAGTATTACTTTGTATATGAATTAAAAAAACCTAAACCCCTCTCAACATGTGAAGAATCAAAAAGTCGGATGAATAGAAAAAAATTAACTGAAGTTAGTAAAGAATTTTATGAAAATGGTCCGTTTATTGGAAGTAGTATTCCAAAACAAATTTTAGTTGAAGACTTTGAAAAAGTAAAAAAAAAATATGGACTTGATAAAGCTGTTGCACGTTCAAGAGGATTTCAGAAATGCAGTGGTTATCTTGATTGGTCATGGAGTTTATCCTCTAATACCGTGACAATGAAAATGACAAATAATAGTAATAGACCTATGGAGATATCAGGCGTAGCTTTTTATACTGCAGGTGATATACGTGTAACCACATCGAAAACAGATATATATATAAAACCTTTTGGAAAATTGACTAGAAGAATTTCTCTTGAAGATTTAAATACAGATGTAATTAAAAGTGCTGCAATATTTTGTGATGTACTGTCTAAAGAAAAGAAAAATGTTAATAAAAGTTCAAGACCCAAAGATAATAATTCGATGACAATAATTGCATGGATAATTGCTTTAGGTTTTATTGGTTTTGTTGGGTATACATGGCATACATCTCAAAACCCAAAAGAAGATAATATCAAAAGGAAAGAAAATAAAGTTACACAACAATCAACAGCTAATCTATTTCAGTCCAACAAAGTTATTGAGAGAGTTTGGAATGGAGACGAAACAATGGCCAAAACATTTTGGTTATATAATATACTTATTGGAATATTAGTGACCTTTATTTGTGGAGTTTTGGTAGGTTTGTTTAGTATAATCTTTATATTAATTGCTGTGATATATTTTGTTTGGTCCAGTATAGGATTGTGGAATAGCAGTACAAAATATAAAAATTTTCAACTTAAAAATCAAAAACCTTATGGATGGTCTATTGCAGCAAAAATATGGGTGGTACTAAATTTATTCACAGTATTTGGACAAACAATAGTGGTGTTCACAACTGGAAATTTTTAAAGCACGGGACAAGATTTATTTTATCTCAAAAAAAAAGGGACACACATAGGGCACACACAATAAATATTTTATGCAAATCTTGTTTGAAACAATAAATAAAAGTAGTATAAATCAATACGAATTTAATGGCGGGGTAGCTCAGTTGGTTAGAGCGCGGGACTCATAAGCCCGAGGTCAGTGGTTCGATCCCACTTCCCGCTACCAGACACAATAAATTTTATGAAAGTTTGTATAGTATTATCTACAAGACCAGAAATAATTAAACTCTCATCATTAATTCAAATTTTAAAAAAAAAAAAAATTAATTTTTTTATTATAAATACAAATCAACACTACAATAAAATGATGAGTAGAGTTTTCTTTGATTTTTTTGGATTACCTAAACCTAAATATAACATAAGAGCTGATAGCCAAAAAAAGGGGAATTTTTTCTCAAAAACTTTAAAAGACATAGAAAAAATATTATTAAAAGAAAAGCCTAATAAGTTAATCGTTCAGGGAGATACAGATACAGCTTTAGCTGGTTGTTTGGGAACGTCAATATTTAATAGAAAACTTATGTCTGAAGACCAAAAAGTAAAAATTATTCATATTGAGTCAGGATTAAGATCATTTGACAATTCGATGCCAGAGGAAGTTAATAGAAAATTGATAGATCAGCTCTCAGATATACTTTTTGTTCCAACTGCTTTTGATATAAATAATCTTAAAAAAGAAAATCTAATAAAAGGAAAAAAAATTTATAAAGTTGGAAATACAATTTCTGATGTAATAAAAAAATGTAAACCGTTTTTGAAAAAAAACAACATCCTAAAAAAAGAAAAATTAAAAAAAAAAAATTATTTTTTACTCACATTGCATAGACCTGAAAGTGTTGATGACAGCAGAAAATTAAAAAAATTAATTTTAATTTTTGAAAAAATTGGTCAAAAATTTGATAAACAGATAGTTTTTCCTATTCATCCTAGAACACAAAAAATTATAAAAAAAGTCTCTATAAAAAGATTAAGTTATTTAAAATTTTTAAGCCCACTAAATTTTATTGACTTCGTATCATTGATGTATCAATCAAAAGTAGTTTTGACTGACTCAGGGGGTGTTCAGGAGGAAACATCATTATTAGGAATACCATGTATTACGGTTAGATCATCAACAGAGCGACAATTATCTATTATTAACAAAACAAATATATTAACAGGCTATAACTATAAAAAAATTATAAATGCAATTAATTATTTTAATAAAAAAAAATTAAAACCATCTAACATTTTTGGAGATGGAAGAGTGTCAAACAGGATTTTCAACACTTTAATAAAGCTTTCTAACAAAAATTAACCTTAAAGTTAAAAAGATTGTTTTTAAAATATTCATTTTACTATTTCCGATTTTAAGATCATATCTCAAAGTAAATGGCACTTCAGCAATTTTAAAATTTTTGTTATTAGTTATTAAGTAAAGTAAAATTTTTGCGGCAATATTAAAATCTTCGTTTTTAAAAAAATTTTTATTATTTAGTACCTTTTTAACGTGTTGAGATTTATAAGCTCTAAAGTTGCATGTATAATCGTTAAGATTTTTGAATGGGTAGAACATTTTAAATATTAGTTTTGCTCCGTGACTCATTATTTGACGCCAAGAAGATAAACCGCTTACTTTAGAACCCTTTACAAATCTTGATGCAATTACAATATCATTCCCCTGATTAATTTTTTTAATCATCTTAGGAATTAAAGAGATCGGGTGAGTATTATCACTATCCAAAGAAACGATAATATCATTCAAATTCGATTTTTTATCAATCAATTTTAATCCTGTCTCCATTGTTATGTTTAACCCTTTATTTTTATTATGTTTTTTATAAATGATTTTAAAATTATTTTTTTTAATTACTATTTTTTTTGTACCATCAGTTGAACAATCATCAATTAAAACAACTCTAATTTTTCTCTTATCTCTGAAATTTTTTTCAATTTTTTTGAATATTCTTTTAAGATTTTTTTCTTCATTATAAGCAGGAAGTAAAATATAAATCATTTTTGTTATTTTTCTATTTGAATTAAATCTAATCTATTAAGTGAAATTTTTTTTACTATTTTATAATTATTAAAAATTTTTGGAACTGTGAATTTTTCGTTAGTAATATCCCGAAAGTATAACATCCAGGTTTTGTCAGGTTTAATTTTTTCATTTTGATTATTAAAGTAATTAATTTGTAAATTTTTTTTTTCAACATATTTAAGAATATAGTTTTCATACACATCATTGATATGGTTAACGTTTTTTTCTGACATTTTAATTGTAAATGTATTTATTTCAGATGTTTTGATTATCTCTAAACTTTGTTTTACCTGAGGCTTTGTATAAAATGGTTTTGCATAAAACTTAAAAGTATTTTCATATAAAACATGATTTAAAGAAGTTGTTAGACAAATTAAAATAATAAATAAGTATCTAACGTATCTTTTTTCGATTAAAAAAATAAAGTGACATAATAAACAAGTAATTGGAACTATGAGAAAAATAAGAAATCTTCCTAATAAAATTGGCCCAAATAAGTATCCAAGTATCAATGGCACAACGTAAGAGAATATTAGCAAAATTACAAAATATGTATATATATCATGATTTTGAATAAAAATTTCTTTTTTAAATTTCACAATACAAAATATTAATATTAGTAAGTGAATTAATCCCAAAATTCTCGAACCAAAAAATTCTGAAAAGAAATAATTAGTATAAAAACTTAATTTAGGTTGTTTCATCCAACTGGGTGATATTCCGTTAAGAGAGTCGGGGTCAATAAACTTCAAATTAGTATAATAATAAAAAATTAAAAAAAAAATTGTTGTTAAAATATAAGATGTAATTACAGAAAAATCATTCTTACTTATTTTTTTTTTTTTTAATAATTTCGAATATTTTAAAAATTATAAAGGATCCAACTATGAGCAAAGAGAATGCATGATTACAATACATTAAAAAGACGACTATAACGCTTATTATTAAATGGAGAGGTTTAAATACTTCATTACTATTTTTGCGATTAAAATTTAAAAATAAAAAAATTATTGTAAATAAAAAAGTTAAAATATAAGACCTGAGTTCCTGAGAATATTTAATATGATATAAATTTATCGTTAAAATAAAAAAACCTAAAATTACTGACTTTTTATTCGTTATCTTTATTAAAAGTAAGGCAAATAAATTTAAAGAAACAATACTAATTATCAACGAGAAATATCTCGATACATGAACATCATAACCAAATAAAAAATGAAAAAATTTCAAACATAGATCAAAAAAAAAGTTCAATCCAGAACTAAAAGCTCTAATTAGTGTCTCGTTAAAACTTATTGATGGATCTGATACCCAAAAAGAAAAAATTTCATCAGTCCATAGATCATCAAAATTAATATTATAAATTCTTAAAAAAGATGCAAAAATTATTAATGAAAAAAGTGAAAGATAAAATAATTTGTTCTCTAAAAAGTTAATTGATTTCATTTAAATCAATTTTTTATACCTTAAGAAGTTTTTATTCACATTCTTCACGATAACCTTTTAAATTTTCCAATGTTCATAGTCGAGTTTAATGGAAGACTTTTTTTAGTTTTTTTCAAAATTTTTTTTTTTATTTTCCTATTATTAGTTTTTGCAAAATTGTAAATAGACTGAGTTGGTCCACCTACATTGATTATACCTCTTTTATTAATTAGTTTGAAAAAAACCTTTGCTAAATCTTCATGAAACATAAAATTTGTTTTTAAATTAGTATAAGCGCTATTATACAAAAAAGGTTTTTGAGTCATACATATTCTCAAAATAAGTGAATTTTTTAGCATTTGAGTGGCACACTCTCCTCCTAGTTTAGACCAAGCATAATTATTAAAAGGAAGTAAAGGATGATGCTCTTTATAATTACCTTTTTTTGATGGGTAAACATAGTTTGTTGAAAAATAGATAAGTTTAATTCTATATTTCTGACAAAGATTAACTATATTTGAGGTACCAATAATATTTATGCTAACACTTTTTTGAATATTTTTTTCATGCAGATCCATTGGTCTTGAAATTGCAGCAGCATGAATAATAAATTTTGGTTTTATTTTCTTTATAAATTTTTCCATTTTTTTGGGGTTTGTAATATCAAAAGTAATAGATGATGGATAATAAATATTTTTTTTATTTAAATTGAATTTTTTAAATATTTTACCAAATTTTCCACTACCACCAGTAAATATAATTTTTTTCATTTTCTATTCTTTTTAAAATCTTTTAAGGAAAGAGCTAGTTTATCTTTTTTGGATATAATGGGTTTTTTTATTCCCCAACTTATTTTTAAATCAGTATCATTCCATTTAATTGATACTTCGCTCTTGGGATCTCTATAGTTTGAGCAAGCATAATGTAGGATATTTTCTTTATCCAATCCTAAAATTCCGTGTGCAAAACCTTTCGGTACAAATAAGTGTTTTCCGTTTTTTTCACTTAGAATGATCTTAAAATGTTTTCCATATGTTTTTGAATTTTTTCTTAAGTCTACCGCAACATCAAGCACTCTTCCCTTAAGAACTGATAAAAATTTATCTTGAGGTTTTTTTGTTTGCATATGAAGGCCACGTAAAACATTTATTTTTGAACTTGATACCAATGTAAAAACTAAATTTTTTTTAATGAAATTCTTTTTGAACTCTTCTTTTAACCAGCCTCTATTATCTTTAAAGACTTTGGTACTTACAACAAATAAGTCCTTAAACTTTGTTTTGATCTTTTTCATTTATGATATTAATTTTTTTATATAATTTGTGTAATCACACTTACCGTAAAACTGAATTGCATCTAAAATTTCTTTTTTTCCTACCCATCTATTATTAAAAGCGATTTCTTCAAGGCAAGCAATCTTAAAACCTTGTCTATTTTCTATTGCTGAAACAAAAGCGCTTGTTTTATAAAAATCCTCTATTGAGCCAGTATCTAACCAGGCTCCACCTCTACCCAAAATATCTGATGTTAATTTTCTTTTTTTTAAATAAATTTTTAATAAATCAGTAATCTCTAATTCGTTTCTTGATGAAGGTTTAAGTTTTTTTGCATATTCAACAACCTTTTTATCAAAAAAATATAAACCTGTAATTGCTAGATCAGATATATATTTTTTAGGCTTTTCTTTTATAGATAAAATTTTTCCACTTTTAGATGTTTTCGCCACACCAAATAATTCAGGTTTAATTACTTTATGCAAAATAATTTTTGCACCACTTTTAAGCTTGGTACAATTAATCAGTTTAGACGTTAAATTTTGACCGTAAAAAAAATTATCTCCAAGAATTAATGCAACATTTTTATTATTTATAAATTTTTCCCCCAAAAGGAATGCATCAGGGAGACCTTTTGGATGTTTTTGTTCTTTGTAAACTATATTAATTCCTAAACGTTTTCCATTTGGTAAAATTTTTTTATATTGGTTTAACTGACCTTTATTAACTATGATTAGAATATCTTTTATCTTTGCCAACATCAAAATTGAAAGAGGATAAAAAATTAGAGGTTTATCATAGATTGGAAGCAGTTGTTTATTAACCGCTTTTGTTAGAGGACTCATTCGAGTACCCATGCCACCAGCTAAAATAATTGCCTTATTTATCATTTAACTACTCCAAGTCTCTTTGTGATATCCTTTTTTTTTAAAGTTGTATAGTACTTCATATTTTGAAAATACCAGTTAAAGGTATTTTCCAAACCTTTTTTAAGATTTATTTTAGATTTCCATTTAAGTTTTTTTAAAATTTTTTTACTATCTAAAGCGTACCTAAAATCATGTCCAGGTCTATCTTTTACAAATTTTATTTTTACTTTTTTGCCTAATTTTATTTTTTTCTTAGAGATTTCAATTAATAGTTTTGCAATATCAAAATTACTACTATTTATATTAGATCCAATATTATAAAACTCTCCCTTACTTCCATTTTTAAAAACTTTAATCAAAGCTTCGCAGTGATCATCTACAAAAATCCATTCTCTAGAATTTTTTCCTTTTCCATATAAAGGTAGAGGCTTATTATTAATTATATTGTAAATTAATTTTGGAATTAGTTTTTCAGGATGTTGATGGGGCCCATAATTATTTGAGCAGTTTGTTATCATTGCATTTAATTTAAAAGTTCTGACATAAGAGTATACTAAATGATCTGATGATGCTTTTGATGCAGCATAAGGGGAGCTCGGTTTGTAAGGGTCAGTTTCTTTGCTTCTATTTTTTAAAACATCTCCATAAACTTCATCGGTAGAAATATGAATTAGTTTAGCTTTTTTGTTTTTTTTTGTAAATTCTTTAAAAACTTCTAGTAAATTAAATACACCGACTATGTTACTTCTTATGAATTCAGCAGGAGCATCAATCGATCTATCCACGTGCGTTTCTGCTGCAAGATTAAAAATAGCAATAGGTTTATATAAATTTAAAATTTTTTTAAATTTAGATTTATTATTAATATCTAATTTTACAAATTTATAATTTTTATTTTTAGAAAAATTCTTTGTATTGAAAAAATTTGAAGCATAGTTAACTTTATCAATGTTTACTACAAAATAGTTTTTCTTGATTAACAGTTTTATTAGATTGCTCCCAATAAATCCTAAACCACCAGTTACAATAATTTTTTTCATTATTTTTTTTTTTACAACAATAGTTATTTTAAGTATACTTCATTCTCACATGGAATTTACAACTAATAATCTAACCTTTGTAATAGTCACCTTTAATAGCAGAAAAGTAATCTACGATTGTTTAAACTCTCTACCGAAAAATTTTAATAAATTAATAATTGAAAATTCATCTGATGAAGAACTAAAAAAAGAATTAGAGCAGAATTATGATAAGACTGAGGTGGTTTTGTCAAATAATATAGGTATGGGTGCTGGAAATAACCTTGGTATTGTTAAATCTAATACACAATACGTATATGTATTAAATCCAGACGTAGTTTTAAAAAATGACACTATACTTAATATCAATAACTCAATTTCTGAACTAGAAAATTTTGCAATCCTATCACCTTTGTCAGATAACCCTCTTTATCCAAACTATAGAAGTAATTCTGACGAGATAATAAAAAATGATAGTAAATCAATCAGTAATGTTGAAGAGATTGATGGTTATTCAATGATTATTAATAAAGATTGTTTTGAAGATAGTATTTTTTTTGATGAAAAATTTTTTATGTACTTAGAAAACGTTGACTTGTGCTTAAGAGCAAAAAAAAATGGTGGAAAATTATATATCGTTACGAATTCTAAAGTTCATCACCTAGGAGCCAAAGCTGTTGATGATAAATACAGTGAGGAGATAGAACTTTCAAGAAATTGGCATTGGATGTGGTCAAGATTTTATTTTAACAAAAAACATCGAGGCATTTTTGTCTCGCTATTATTGGGTTTAACTAGTTTGTTAGGAAACTTTATAAA
>CENU01041637.1_pt1 | contig 13759 bp, 19 predicted proteins | sample 361331 | NCBI WGS metagenome assembly CENU01 (sample SAMEA2619766, study PRJEB7988) | marine metagenome | isolation source: saline water (ENVO:00002010), including
TTAATTATTTATGCAAGAGTTGGAGATACAATTGTATTTGAGCCCTCCTCTTCAAGTGTTTTTAGTGTTCACCCATTTGAATTATCTTCAAGTGCAAATGATACAAGCGGTACAAATAATATAGGCGCTAATGAGGGTTGGGATCAATCTTCTCATACATTAACAGTTACGAGTTCAACACCAACTACTATTTATCCACATTGTGGCGTTCATTCTGGTATGTACACTAATGGTAGCATTCAAATTGTAGATACATTTAATCAAAACTTAATTGATATAACGTCTGCTACTGGGGCTATTGAAGTTAAAGGTACTGTTTCTGTTGGGCCATACAAAGGGGCCTCTGGATACACTAGAACTGTGTATTTAAGGACTGCAGATGCTGGATCAGATCAACATACTCATCAATTTAATGAATATCCTGGTTTAACATTCTATATGCCTGCCGATCAAGGATATCATGGTGCAAGTATGGACACTGCTACTATTCCCAACTTTAAAACTAAATCACATTATGCAACCTCAGTAACAGGTAGTGGATCGGGTGGCGGAAGTGGTGGAACTGGATATTAAAATCTTCTTAGATTTTTTGCTAATTTTTTAGCATATTTTTTAAATTGAATTAGAGCATCTTTATACGAGTCGGTATCAATTATTTCAGCTAATGAATAGCCGTCCCAAAATGTTATAGAGTACTTATCATTATCAAAATATAGCTCTATACATGCGGGGTCGTTGTCTTCATTAGATAAATCAGTAATTGAAATTTTTTTATCTGATACTGAACATGAGGTATTTAATTCTGTAAAGAATGATTTATGTAAATTTATAAATTTGATTTTATCTTTGTTTATGTTTGTTTTGGTCATATGAGTGATGTCTTCCAACGTCAAACCCTCTTAGAGCAACATGTTTTGTTTTTCTTCCTCTTATTCTTTTTTTCCAAAGAGCAAAACTATTTTTCTTTAAATTTTCTCTCATCAATTTTTCAACTTGATTTTGATTTAGTCCATAATTTTTCTCAATGGCTTCGAAAGGCGTTCTATCTTCCCATGCCATTTCTATTATTCTTGAAATGTCTTGTTCCATTATTATCCAGATAGTTTTTTTATTTTTTCTTCAAGCTCTAAAATTTTTTTTTCTAATTTTGTGAATTCTTCGTTTTTAACAAAACCTGCTTCATTCATAAATTTTTCTAATGCAGGCTTCATAATTTTTTCAATGTTTTTTGCATCTTTCATAAATGTAAAGGGGTTCATAATTTACTCCAAAATTTAACTATATATAAATATCGAATCTCGTTGATTTGCCAGCAACTTGATAATTTATATTATTACAAAGTTTTTCAGATTTGATAGGTCTCTTTAATATTATTTTTCTTGATCTTGTTTTTTTGAAAAAATTAAATAAGTGATTGCCCTGGTCTTTAATATTTTCAAGTAATAATATTTCTTTTATGATTGAAATAGATCCTGATCTAAGTGCACTTTTTTTCTTATCAGGATACATAGGATCTAAATAAATAACTGTAAAATCTGCAAAAGTCTTAAATACTTCAGATGCCTCACCATTTATCAGCGTTAGATTCTTAAGAGTTTTAATTTTTGATCGCGCCCTTTCACAAGCATCGGTTAATAATGAATAGAGTATTTTACTTTGTTCGCATGCTACCACCTTATGTCCTAAAGATAAAAAAACTAAAGAATCTTGCAATAGCCCTGCTGTGGCATCAAATATTTTGATTTGATCTTTATTTCTTCCTAGAGCTTTTTTTAAGAGAGTTTCGTGTTCGGATCTGCTTAACCTCCAGGCCATACTTCCTTTTGTGAAATCTATATGTAAATATTTTTTGGTTTTGTTTGTATTTGAAACAAAGATCAAACCCTCTTCTGAAACTTCTATATAACTATCAACACTAGGTTTTTTACTAACGAGATCACAATCTAAAAATAGAGAGAGCTCTTTAGCTTTTTTAAAGTTTTTATTTAAAATGTTGTATACCTTAATGGTCATAATGCTAATAACATAATCCCAAGAAATATCCGATAAATTACGAAAGGATACATGCCAACTTTTTCTACAAATATAAGAAAATACTTTATGGTGTAAAAAGCAAATATTATAGAAGTAAAAAAACCAATTAATAGAGGCGTAACTGAAATAGTTACTTCAGAAGAATACAAACTTAATAACATCAATGTTAAAGCACCAAAAATTGTAGGTATTGCAAGCATAAATGAAAATTTTGATGCCTCTTTTAGACTTAATCCAAAAATTAAAGCAGCAGTTATTGCAGTTCCTGATCGCGAAGCTCCTGGTATAAGAGCAAAAGTTTGAATAAGTCCAATAAATAAAGCTCCTAGTATTGTGAGATTCGCTAGAGATTTATTTTGTTTTGCGAACCTAAAAGATAAAAATAATAAAATTGCAAAGGAAATATTTGCATAGGCAATAGTTTTTATACCAAAAACTCTAGACTCTAAAAAACCTGACATAAAAAGACCCACAATGACAATTGGAATAGTTGCAATGATAAGTAGAATTCCAAATTTTTTATCATTATCATGATTTTTAGATATGAAGCTTAAAGTTATTTTTTTTAAATCATTTTTGAAATAAAAAATAACAGCCATCAAAGTTCCAGCATGAACTGCAATATCAAATGCTAAGCCCTGGTCAGTAACGTTGAATAATAAAGATGGTAAAAGTAAGTGTGCTGAACTCGATATAGGTAAGAATTCTGTAATACCTTGAACAAATGCAAGAAAAAAAATTAATAAAATATCAATCATTTATTTTTTTAAAATTTAAATCATTTAAATATTTTGGATTTGCGTTTTCTGGCAAAAAATTAGATTTGTCCTTAGAATTTTTGAATAATTGAAGTGCTTTTTTAGCGATTGCATCAGAACTTTTATCGTCAGGATTAGGAATTTCTACTAACGCTTTATTTAAAGCAATTGTTACTCCTTTTAGATAACTTGCAACAGATCTTGTTGCTGTATAGGAATCTGTATTATTACCAAAAGCAAATATATCGATTTCTTCAATTGAAATAATTGAATTTACTCCGACATTTTCTATTAGAAAATCCCAATCAGGCCTGGATTTTCTTTGATGACTTATGCTAAAAGAAATTACGTCATCACCGAATATTAAACAACTAGAAGTAATGCTGCCTGAACTAGAAATAGCTAAAACATTCATAAGTTATAGCTGTTTTGAAATTTCATTAAAAACTTCCTGAACATTATTAGATCCATCAACTTTTATGTAGTTGAGTAGCCCCTTGTCTTTAAGAGATTTATAAAAATCTGTGAGGGGTTTTGTTTGGTCGTGGTAAACGTTTAGTCTTTTTAACACAGTATCCGGTTTATCATCCTCTCTTTGTATTAGTGGTTCTCCAGTATCGTTATCAACATTATCTATTTTAGGAGGATTGTATTTAATATGATAATTTCTGCCAGAAGCTGGATGTACCCTTCTGCCCGACATTCTCTCTACTATTATGGAATCATCAACACTAATTTCAATTACATCCGAAAAGTTTATGTTCATCTCATTTAAAATTGATGCTTGTCCAAGTGTTCTTGGAACGCCATCAAATAATGAGCCTTTTTGGCAATCTGGCATAGATAACCTTGCGTTGATAAGAGATCCTATTATCTCGTCTGAAACTAATGCGCCTGAATCTAAAATATCACTAACTTTGGCTCCCAGTTCACTTCCTGATGCAACGGCTTCTCTTAGCATATCTCCAGTACTAATTTTTGGAATTTCTAATAAGTTACAGATCAAATCAGCTTGTGTTCCTTTACCAGCACCGGGAGGACCTAATAAAATAATATTTTTCATTTTTCTAATATAACAAAAGCTATTGCGTATTTTTTTTCGTCTGCAAGACTAACATGTGATTTAGTAATTCCCAAATTAGTTACAATTTTTTTTAGTTTGTTTTGAAGATTTATATAGGGCTTTCCTTTTAAATCTCTCATAATTTCAATATCAGAAAATTTAACATTTCCAGATATCCCATTACCTAAAGCTTTTGAAAAAGCTTCTTTTGCGGCAAATTGTTTTGCGATATAAGCCGAAGCTAATTGAGAATTCAATTTATCAAAATTATCTAACTCATCTGGAGAAAGAATTTTTTCAGCAAACTTCTTTAAAGACTTTAATTGTAAAATTCTATTGGTATCTACTATGTCTGTTCCAATACCAAATATCATGACCTAATCTTTTTAAATATGTTTCTGCTATTTAGATCCCTTCCATCAAGGCAAAAATGAATTGCGCTTTGAGTTAATTCTTTTAAGTATTTTTTTGATACTTTTGAAAGTTCTCTATTCTTAATATTAGTAATATCTATGCCAGAAAAAGGGGCGCCAGATAATTCTCTAAAACCTCTCTCTGGAATAAATTTGTAATCTTTTTCTTTGCTTATTGGTTCATTGTTATCAAATTCAGAGCTGTAATCAAATCCATAACCTAAAAGGTCCAGTAAATCTAATTCAAAATGTCTTAAAGTAATTTCAACATCATCTAGTGTAAAAAATTTTTTAATAAATTCTTCATATAATAAAAATAATTCTTCATGAGTAGCATTTTTTGGTAAAAGCTTTATCAATAACTCGTTGATATATAACAGGCTATAGCTTTTTTTTGACATGCTATTAGCAATATTTGATAAATCAGTATCTATATTAGTTAACGTTTTTAATTCAGAGCGTCCACTATAGGTAACCTTTATTTTTATAAAGGGAACAAGATAACCAAAAAATTTAGATTTTGGTTTCTTCGCGCCTCTTGCAATCAAAGAAATTTTTCCATTCATCTTGCTAAATAAATCAACTATTAAGCTTGTTTCGCCATAAGTTCGTTGATGTAATAAAAAGCATTCATCCCAATCAGTTTGATTCATGATTACTACCTACTCCTAAACTTTGAATATAATTTAAGTCGGTATTCCAATTTTTTTTGACTTTAACCCACGTCTTTAAAAAAATTTTTTTTTCAAAATACTTTTCTAGATCTTTTCTAGCTTGTTCTCCAATTTTTTTTAATACAGACCCGCCACTTCCTATGACTATTTGCTTCTGGCTTTCTCTAACTACAAATATTGAGGCATGGATTTTAATAATTGAGTCTTCTTTTTCTAAAAAATCTAGTTTGACAAACGTATCATGAGGCAACTCATCACCTAGGATCCGTATAATTTTTTCTCTAATTAGTTCTGAAATCATAAAATGATCATTATTTTCTTCATTTGAAAAGTTTTTACCATACAAGTGCGGGTTTTCTGGCAAATTAACTTTTATGATATCTTCAAGCTCTTGGATTCCGTTATCGTTAATAGCAGAAATAGGTATTATTTGTAAAAAGTTATAATTATTTGAAAGTTGATCTAATAAAGGTAAAAGTTTATTTTTATCATCCACTTGATCTATTTTATTGATAACACATATTACTTTAGCCTGAGTGCTCTTAAGTTTATCTAAAATAAAGTAATCTTCTTTTGTAAACTGCAATCTTTGCATAACAAATAAAACCAGATCTGATTCTTCTATTAGCCCAGAAGCTGTTTTGTTTAATATTTTGTTCATTATTTTTGGGGATTTAGAGTGCATTCCGGGACTGTCTACAAAAATCATTTGTTTGTTTTTATCAGTCTTAACACCCAAAATATTATTTCTAGTTGTTTGAGATTTTCTTGATGTAATTGAAACTTTCTTTTTTAATAGATGGTTAATAATTGTAGATTTCCCAACATTAGGTTTTCCTAAAATAGAAATGTATCCACAATACGATTTAATCATTAGAAGCTTTAACATATTGAAGAACTGCTTCTGCAACTCTCGATTCAGAAATTTGTTTTGATCTACCCTCAGAGATAAATTCTTTATTATCAAAATTAAGAGTGCATTCGAACCCATTTTTAGTATTTTTCAAACTATATTCTGGAGGAGATACCTTCATAGATTGAAATAATTCTTGCAACTCAGACTTTGAATCTCTAAATTCCATGTCTGCAGAAATAGAATTAAATTCATCATCAAAAACATCTAATATTAAATTCTTTACTTTTTCCCATCCACCATCTAAAAAAACTGATCCTAATACGGCTTCAAATACGCCTTCAAGAATTGAATTTTTTCTTTTTTTATCTAAATTTGCAGTCCCTTTAGACATTTTTATATATTCAGTTAAACCTAATTCCTCGGCTTTATTCGTTAACATCTCTGCTTTTACAAAATAAGATCTCATCCTTGTTAGAAGGCCTTCATTTTCGGAATCAAATCTTAAATAAAGATACTCAGAGATTACTGCATTTAGTATTGCATCGCCTAAAAATTCTAATCGTTCATTATTTTCTATATTGTTAAAACTTTTATGTATAAATGCCAAGCCTAATAAACCTTTATTATTGAAAGAATAGCCTAATTTATCTTCGAGCTTGATTTCCATCAATTTATTTTTCCTACACGGCTAAAGTTAGGTATACATGTCCAACATTCCCATGACATCCAAAGATACTCTGCTTTTCCAAAAAAATGATCCCTTGGAACAAAACCCACATCTTTAGTACTATCGTTGGAATTATCTCTATTGTCACCCATCACAAAATAAAAACCATTTGGCACAGTCCATTCCTGAGGATACTGAATATTTGATCCTTTTATGTTTCTAGTCATATATGAATTATTAATATTTTTTTCAGAAAATATATCGACTTTTGCTTCTTGCTGTACTTTTTTAATTTGTCCTGTGCTGTCTAGAATTCTTTTTGTAATAAACTCATTGTTAGATGAAATTAAAGTTTTTTCTAATGGTTTATTATTTACATAAACTTGTTTATTGATAATTCTAATTGTATCGCCTGGTTTACCAATTAACCTTTTTACATAGGGAACTGGATTGTATGGCGGAACAAAAACAACAACCTCACCATAATCAGGCTCATTAAATTTGATGAATGATTTATTAGTTCTATTAATTTTGAGCCCATAAGAATACTTATTAACTAAAACAAAATCACCAACCTTAAGACCTGGCATCATCGATCCAGAAGGAATTTGATATGGTTCATATAAAAAAGTTCTTAATACAAAAATTAGGAAAATTGGAATGAAATATCCTCGACTAGAAGAAACAATTGTCTTATTTTTTAAATATATTCCGAGGAGCAATACAATTAAAGATACTATTGAGCCGATTAATAAAACAATACCAAGATCACCAGCATTTATAAAAATGCTATAAAGCATCAATAACCCAAAAGCTGTGCTTATTGTTGAAAGGTTTTTGATAATAAATGCAAAATCGTCAGATTCTTTAATTGAATTTCTTACCCAAAAGGTAAGACAAGCAAACATTCCTATTAAAGACAAAATAAACAGAGGATCATAAATCATTAATTTTCTCCTGAGCTAAAATAATTTAAGAATGCATCTTGCGGTATTGAAACTTTCCCAAGCTGTTTCATTTTCTTTTTGCCCTGTTTTTGTTTTTCTAATAATTTCATTTTTCTAGTTACATCACCACCATAAAGTTTCGCGGTAACATTTTTTCTATAAGCTTTCACGGTTTCTCTAGAAATAATTTTAGCACCAAGTGCAACCTGTATTGGAACATCAAACATTTGTCTTGGTATTAATTTCTGCAAATTTTTTGCAATTTCTCTTGCTTTTGATGTAGAAAAAGATTTATGTACAATCATAGATAATGCATCAATTTTATTATTGTTTATAAGAACATCTATTTTGGTTAAATCTGATTTTTGAAAACCAATCAAAGCGTACTCAATTGAAGCAAAACCTTTAGTTGATGATTTTATTTGATCAAAGAAATCAATAATGACAGATGATAATGGCATTTCAAACATAATTGAAACCTGATTACCGAAGTATTTCATATCTTTTTGAACGCCCCTCTTTGCAGTACATAGAGTAATAATGTTTCCTACATACTCATTTGGTGAAATAACAGTCGTGTTTACGATAGGTTCTCTTATTTCATCAATTTCATTTGGTAGTGGCAATTGCGAGGGATTGTCACACTTTATTATCTCTCCATCAGTCTTTAGAACTTCATACTCTACAGATGGTGCTGTAGATATTAGATCTAAGTCATATTCTCTTTCTAATCTTTCTCTAACTACCTCCATGTGTAACGTTCCTAGAAAGCCACATCTAAATCCAAATCCTAAAGCATCAGAAACCTCTGGTTCATATACTAAAGAGGAGTCATTGAGAACCAGTTTAGATAGCGCATCTCTAAATTTTTCATAATCATCAGAGTTAAGCGTAAAAATTGATGCAAAAACTTTTGGATTAACTTTTTTAAAACCAGATAAGGCTTCAGCTAATTCATCATTTGGTTCAACAACAGTATCTCCAACAGGAGCTCCTTTAATATCTTTAATACCTGCAACTAAATAACCAACCTCACCTGCTGCTAGTTGATGTTTTGATATTTTCTTTGGTGAAAAAATACCAACATCATCAACGGTATGTGTTTGACCATTAGAATGTATTTGAAATTTTTGACCAGTTTTTATCGTTCCATTTTTTATTCTTATTAAAGACACAACACCTAAATAAGAATCAAACCATGAGTCTATAATTAATGCTTGAAGCTTTGCATTAGGATTTCCTTTTGGGCTTGGGATATTGGAGATTAGTTGATCAAGTAAATTATTAATACCATCCCCAGTTTTTGCACTTACAAGCGGAGCTTCGTTTGCATTAATGCCTACCATTTCTTCAATTTCAAGTTTTACTCTATCTGGTTCTGCTTGTGGTAAATCAATTTTGTTAATTACAGGTAACACCTCTAACCCTTCCTCAACTGCTGTATAACAATTTGCTAGGGTTTGAGCCTCAACTCCCTGAGAGCCATCAACTACAAGCAGTGCGCCTTCACATGCAGACAATGATCTAGAAACCTCATACGAAAAATCAACATGGCCTGGTGTATCAATAAAATTTAACAGATATTCTTCATCATTTTTTTTGTAAGTAAGTGAAACAGCTTGAGCCTTTATAGTTATGCCTCTTTCTCTTTCAATATCCATTGAATCGAGAATTTGATCTGCCATTTCTCTTGAGGATAATCCACCACAATACTCAATTAATCTATCTGATAAAGTAGATTTACCATGATCAATATGAGCAATAACGGAAAAATTTCTTATGTTCTTCATCATTTGCAGCTATTTTACAGCCAATGACTATATTATTGGAATTAATGACAGATTATTTAATTGTTATCGATCTTATGAGTCTGGTGCCATTTCTAATAATATGAAAAGCTACTTTATTGCCACTTGAAAAATTCTCTATTGAGCTGACATAAGAATCTTTATCATAAACGTCATATTTCTTGCCTTTGTATTGAATCATTGTGATAACATCGCCTCTTGTTATTTTGCCAGATGCTGAAGAACCAGGATCAACGCGGGTGACAATAGCACCATCTTGAAGATTTTCCATGGATGGATTATCTCTATCTATGTCAGCTACTTTTATACCCACAGGATCTGATGAAGATTGAGCTTTTGCTGGAATGAATGATTCTTTATTAACTGGTAATTCTCCAAGGAGAAACTTAAGTTTGATTTCTTCACCATCTCTAATAACCTTTGCATAAGCATCTGTATCTGGTCTTATCTGTCCAACAACATGTGGAAGATCACTACTAAATTTTATTTCCTTTTTATCAAATTCAATTATGACGTCTCCTGGCATTAATCCTGCCCTGTCGGCTGATTCGCCTGCTTCAACATCATTAATTAGTGCGCCATATGGTTTTTTCATGCCTAAAGCATCGGCAAGATCACTATCTACCTCACTCATTCTTACCCCAAGGTAGCCTCTAGCAACTTTACCGGTATTTATTATTTGTTCAGCAACATCAACTGCAACATTTATAGGTATTGCAAAAGCCAAACCTTGATATCCACCACTGCGAGAATAAATTTGTGAATTTATACCTACAACTCCACCATCGAGATTAAAAAGTGGGCCTCCGGAGTTCCCTGGATTAATAGCAACGTCAGTTTGCAAAAAAGGAACATAGTTACCAATGTTGTTATTTTGAATGCTTCTGCCCTTAGCACTAATAATCCCAGCTGTTACTGAAAAATCAAAACTAAAAGGTGAACCTATAGCGACAACCCAATCTCCAACTAATAAATTATCGCTATTGCCTATATTAACTTTTGGTAGATCTTTTCCCTCAACTTGAAGCACTGCAAGATCAGATAATCTGTCTACTCCTATAACTTCTGCTAAATATTCTCTTCTATCAGACAAAGATACTGTTACTTCTGTAGCATTTTCAACAACATGATAATTCGTGAGAATATAGTTTTCTTTAAAAATAAAGCCAGATCCATAAGAAATAGACTCTCTTTTTTGCTCAGGCATTTGCCTATACTGTCTTGGTATGCCAAACCTTTCCAGCAATTCATCTGGAATTCCATATCCATATTGATTGCTTTGGGTAGATTCTTTTTTTGATGTAATATTTACAACTGCAGGCGCTGAATCCTTTACTAAGTCTGATATATTGCTCGGTAAGTTAGCCTCGCTGAAGCCTGTTATAACAAATAGTGCAAAAAAGAATATACAGTAATTGATTAAGTTTTTCATAGTTTTTATTTGATTGAGTTTGCAATTTTAATGGCATTATCAGCAGTAATATTACCGTATAAAGTCATAGTTTGCTCGTTATTTAAGGGTATTACAAATATAGATTTGTTTCCATGCTTCCAGTACTTAACTTTAGTAATACCAAATTTATTTTTTTCAATACGCATTAAAAAATTTTGGCTTCCGTTTGTATAAAATTTATAGCCAGATCCTTTTTGAGAAGAGAATCCAACATTTGTTAAATCAAAGTTATTTTGATTGTTCATGTATTCTGGGTTATTTATTATGTTCATTACATGGTCAACTAGAACACTATTATCTCTATCAGCAATTAATTTTGCCTCTTCGCTTTGAATAGCTAAAGCAATTTCTTTGTTAGCCGATTGATCGGTTCCATATCTTAATAAATCTGATTGATTTATAAAAAACAATGTCAATAAAACTGATGCTGCAGCTGTTGCCGCATTAGATATCCAAGGATTTATATGAAGAGTTTTTTTATTTTGTAATTTAACGATTTTACTATCGCGAGATATAGCAGCACTTATAAGTCCGTATCTAAAAATCTTATTTTGTATAGTTTTATCATCAGAAACCTTTGATAATATATCATTAATTTCATTATCGGCTATCTCACCATCGTAAAAAGCTGATAACTTTTCATCATTATTATCTATTTCATTCACCGCTGATCTCCTCAGAAATAAAATTTAATATTAATTCTCTTGCTCTAAATATTCTTGATCTTACTGTACCAATGGGTGTGTTGGTAATTGTAGATATTTCTTCATAAGATTTACCATCTTCCTCTCTAAGCAGAAATGATGTTTTCAATAACTCTGGTAAAGTTTTAATAAAGTTACTAATTAGTTCAAGAGCCTCACTATGGATTAAATCAAGTTCTGGATTTGATACTGAATTAAATTCAAGATCAAAATCATCTGAAGAAATATTTAATCTTGATTTCTTATAACCTGCACTTGAAACATAATTTTTTGCTAAATTTATTGCAATCCTATATACCCAAGTAAAAAAAGCACTTTCGCCTCTAAATTTATCAATTTGGCTCCACACTTTGATGAATGTTTGTTGAGCTAAATCCTCAGAATCTTGATGAGATTTTGTAAAGGAGTACAAAGATGAATACACCCTTGGATAATATTTGTTCATTAGATACGTTATAGCTTCCTCACTGCCTTTTTTGGCTTTTTCAATGATCAAATTATCATCCTTGTTAACAAGATTATTCATCAATCACAGATTCCTTGTTTTTAAGACAGTAAAAAATATTAAAAGTTTCCTTGTTTTGTAAATTTTTTTAAATACGTATCAATGAATTTTTCTTGCTCGCTGTTGCCTAAAGAGATATTTTTAAAAATATAATCATATAAGGACTGGTCATCTCTATCTAAAATTAAATCAAGTAATTCAATATTTTTAATATCAAGATTGCTTAAATGCTCTTTTGAAAACTCTCTTAATAGTAGATCGATTTCTCTCATGCCTCTTCTACATTTCCAAGCAATTCTGTTTATTTCTTTGTTCATTGGTTAAAATATGAATATAAAAAATTATTTTACAAGAAAAATCGATATAGAAAAAAAAATATTAGAATATGGAACAATACATCTTCCTAGTCTGTCTGTTATAAAAATTTCAGGAGATAGTAAAAAAGCTTTCGAATTTCTTCAGGGTCAGGTTACGTCTGATATAGAAAAACTTCAAGATAATGCTGTTCAATTATCAGCAATTTGTAACCAAAAAGGTTTTGTAATGTCAGATTTTTACATTGTTAAACAAAAAGATACTTTTAAAATTGTCATTTCTAAAGATCAAAAAAATATCTTTATTGAAGAACTTAAGCCTTTTATTAAATTTTATAATTGCGAATTTGTTGAATCTAGTGAGTATGTATTTGGTCACATAACATTTAAAAAAGATAAGACCAAAACCGGAATGATGAAAACGCTCGAAAATAAAGAAATTAAGCTTTATATTTCCTTGCATGCATCAAAAATTGATGAATCTAAAATTTCTAATTATAACTGGAATATTGCAAATGCAATATTGAACAACTATAGCATGCTCGCAGAGGATCTTGGAAAATTTAGACCCTTTGAGTTGAATTATGACAATTTGAGAGTATCTTTTGAAAAAGGTTGCTTCAGAGGTCAAGAAATTATTGCCAGAATGAAATATCTTGGTGTTAGTAGAAGAAAATTTATAACAGTAATTGCAGATGATAAATATATAAATGAGAAAGAAATAGGTTTAATTGGTAAACCAATTTTTATTAATAACAAAAAAGTTTTTCATGCCATGATTAAAACAAGCTTTGAAGAAGAATTAACAAAAAACAATTTAATCTTAAAAGTCACCAATTAATAGTATTAATATTGTTAGCTTTTAGATATTTGTTTGCCATTGAAAAGTGTTTGCAACCAAAAAAACTTACGTGAGCCGACAAAGGTGAAGGATGAGATGACCGAAGTACATAATTTTTCTTGCAATCAATTAAAGCTTCAATTTTTGCTGCTTCATTACCCCATAACATAAAAACAACTTTTCCCTTATCGCTTAAAGATTTTATTACAGCATTGATTAAATTTGACCAGCCAATATTTCTATGAGAATTAGGTTTTCCATGCTCAACGCTCAATGATGTATTAAGAAGAAGAACTCCTTGTTTTGCCCATGAATCTAAATTTGATTTTGTATTATGAATAAATCCAATATCATTTTTTATTTCTTTAAATATATTTTGAAGTGATGCTGGTACTTTACTTTCGATACCGCTAGAAAATGCAAGACCATCAGCAATACCAAATTGGTGATAAGGATCTTGTCCAAAAATTACAACTTTTGTTTGTTGATATCCACATTTTTTAAAGGCTCTAAAAATATTTTTGTTTGTTGGATAAATTTCAATTCCTTTAGATCTTTTTTCATTAATTATTTCTATACATTTATTGATGCAACTAATATTAATGTCTATATCAAGTATATTTTGCCAATTTTTTGGTAGTTCAGTTTCAGTCATAACCATATAAAAAACATCTCATTTTTTATCCACAGAAACTGTGGATAAAGTTATGGATAACTTTATT
>CENU01027349.1_pt1 | contig 13753 bp, 10 predicted proteins | sample 361331 | NCBI WGS metagenome assembly CENU01 (sample SAMEA2619766, study PRJEB7988) | marine metagenome | isolation source: saline water (ENVO:00002010), including
AAAATAAGCCTCATGGCTAACTCATCAAAAGATAAGCAGAAAAACATTGCAAAACATATTGCTATTATCATGGATGGCAACGGTAGATGGGCTATTTCAAACTCTTTAAATATTAGTAAAGGACACAGCAAAGGTGTTGAAATTGTCACAGAAATAGTAAAAGAATCAGTAAAGCAAAATGTATCATCATTAACCTTATATGCCTTTAGTTCAGAAAATTGGTCCAGGCCCAAATCTGAGATAGATGCAATAAAGAAGCTTGTAGTAAAAGCTATTAATGAACAAGTACCAGATTTAAAGAAACAAAAAGTTAAACTTAAGTTTTTTGGAGCAATCGAAGATTTTGGCTCAAAAATTTTATCTAAGATTGATGAAGCAGAAACTGCTACAAGCGAATATGAGCCAGTTCTTAATTTAAATGTTGCTCTTGGTTATGGAGGTAGACAAGACATAGTTAACATAACCAAAAAAATTTCAACCAGAGTGAAAGAGGGTCTAATAATACCAGAGCAAATAGATGAGAAAATGATTTCTGAGTTTTCAGCCTCTCCGATTGAAAATATAGATTTATTAATCAGAACTGGAGGAGATAAAAGAATAAGTAATTTTTTACTATATCAAATCGCTTATACTGAAATCTCATTTGTAAATAAATATTGGCCAGATTTTACAAAAGAAGATTTTGTAGAATGTTTAGATAACTTTAAGACAGTGAGTAGAAGGTTTGGCAAAAGAATATAATTTAAATTTATTGAAACGAACTATTACAGGGTTGATAATTGCTCTCCCTTTAATCTTTATAGTAACTTTTGAAAATTATTGGATTTTTTTGTCTTTAATTTCAATTATTTCAATAGCAGGATTTTATGAGTGGATTAAAAATAGTTTTAGACGACCAATTTTATTTGGGTTTAACCTAATTTTTATATATTTTTGGCTCTCAATTTGTCTCTTGGTTGGATTTTTTTCTATACCTTCATTTACTTTAAAAGAAGTTTATGATTTACACGAATTCAGTGCAGTTTCCGTTTATCACATTATTCTTATAATAATAGTAAATACAGCTCTTTTTGATATTTTTGCTTATTTTTTCGGATCAAACTTTGGAAAACTTCATATTTCTCCAAATATAAGTCCAAATAAAACTTTAGAAGGCCTAATAGGTGGTTTAATTGGGAATATGCTGTTTGGTTTTTTAATAAGTTATATGCTTAATATTAGTTATTGGTCTGTTTTAATATGTTTTTTTGGTGGAATATTAGCCTTCTATGGAGATCTGCTTATAAGTTTTCTCAAGAGAGATAAATCAATAAAAGACACTGGTAATATTCTCCCTGGGCATGGTGGAATCTTAGATAGAATTGACTCTCATTTACTAGCAACACCCATAATGCTTTTATTTTTTATTTTGATAGTTATCTTATGAAAAATATTATTGTATTGGGTGCTACAGGTAGTATTGGAGAAAGCGTACTAAGCGTAATTAAACAAAATAAAGATGAATTAAATCTACTAGGTATATCTTTCAGCTCAAATATAGTCAAGGCAAAAGATATTATTAATGAGTTTAAATTAAAAAATGTATATTCAGAATCTGATGATAGTCATGAATATCTTAAACATTCATTTGAAAATAATCATGAATTAAATATCTTAAAAGACAAGTCTGAATTAGAGGAATTGCTTAATAAAGATGATGTAGACATCATAGTATCTGCAATTTCAGGTTTTGCGGGTCTTGAGAGCACTCTAATGGCTTCAAAAACTGGAAAAACAATTTTACTAGCCAATAAAGAAAGTATAGTGGTTGCAGGTGAGATCATTATTCCTTTAGCTAAACAATATAACACTCAGATCATACCTATTGATAGTGAGCATAATGCTATATTTCAATGTCTTAATTCTGATAAAAATACAGATGACGTATCAAAGATAATAATAACTGCATCTGGTGGCCCATTTTTAAATAAAAGTATTTATGACCTTTCACAAGTTACAAAAAATGAAGCCTTAAATCATCCTAATTGGGAGATGGGAGAAAAGATTACAATTGACTCTGCATCGTTGATCAATAAATGTCTTGAATTAATTGAGGCGAGACATTTATTTGATTTGGAGGAAAAATTTTTTGAAATAGTAGTTCATCCCCAGAGCATAATACATTCAATTGTCACTTATAAAGATGGGTCAAGTATTTGTCAGATGAGTAATCCGGATATGAGGGTTCCTATTGCTCATGCATTATCAGTTAATGATAGTAGACTAAATCTTGATTTCTCTGAAATAGATTTTTCATCATTAAGTCTTACATTTCAAAAAATTCCTGAAGATAGAGCTCAAATATTTAATATAGCAAGATATATATGTAACAACGGAGGATCCTCTGGAATAATTTTTAATGCAGCAAATGAAATTGCTGTTCAAAGTTTTTTAAAGGAACAGATCACTTTTGATAAAATTTATGAGGTAATTTATAGAACTTTTGACACTGTTCCTTTGTCTAAAAATATTGACCTAGAAACGATTTATGAAATAGATAATCAAACACGCATAGAGGCCAAGAAGGTGGTAAAATCCATTTCTTAAAATTATGACAACATCAATTATATACATAGGCTCTTTTATAGCATTGCTTGGTGTATTAGTGACTATACATGAATATGGTCATTTTAAATTTGCGAGAATCTTTAATGTTCACGTTCAAAGATTTTCTATAGGCATGGGTCCGGTAATTTATAAGAAACTTGATAAGCATGGCACTGAGTTTGCTATATCAGCTCTTCCTCTTGGTGGATATGTCTCAATGATTACTGAAAAACTTATAGAATTAGAACCTGAAACCAAAGAGCAATTAAGCAAAGACCAAATAAAGAATACTTTTGACTCTAAACCAAAATGGCAAAGAGCATTAATCATGTTTGCCGGGCCTCTTGCAAACTTTTTATTATCAATATTCATTTTTTCATTTATATTTTTTAACACACCAGACCCGCAAACAACTGCTGTTATTCAAGGCATTGATGGTTCTATAAGCTTTGAATCATCTGATGACTTTCTTTTGCCTGGAGATAAAATAGTTGCTATTAACTCTTCAAATATATCTGATCCAAAAGACATTAGCCTTGAGTTATTATCCTATGCTGGACATACAGGAACAATTTATCTTGTTATAAAAAGAGAAGATATTGATAGCAATATAAATATTGGTATAAATGTTGAGGATTTTTTACCAACCTCAGAATCCCAATCTAATCCTATTAAACATCTTGGGCTAGACTTAGAGTATAAAATGAAACCAATTATAGGCTCTGTAATTAGTAACGGTCCCGCAGATAATGCAAACCTTAAAGCAAATGATGTCATCTCAATGATTAATAATATTGAAATTGAATATGCTAGCGATATAAGAAAAGCAGTCTCGGAGCTACCCAATCAAACAGTATTTTTTGACATACTTAGAGAAGATAGGTTAATTCAGCTACCTGTAAAAATTGGTTCATCTATACAAGATGATGGTAAAGAGTATGGAATTATAGGAGTTTCTTTTGGCACAAGCAGATCTATATTTGAGTCTTTTTCTGAAGCAATATATGAAACATATAACCTTAGTCTAAAGACTCTTCAGTTTATTGGTAAAATGATTACAGGAAATATGGGCACAGAAAATTTAAGTGGTCCAATTGGTATTGCACAAATGGCTGGCAATACTGCGCAAGCTGGATTTATACCTTTTATGTATTTAATGGCTTTGCTTAGTATAAGTTTAGGGGTGTTGAACTTGCTTCCAATTCCAGTTTTAGATGGAGGACAATTGGTACTTTTGGGCATAGAGGCGATTAGAGGTAAACCATTAGAAGAAAAAATAGAAAATTTTATTTATACAGGCGGAGCATTGTTAATAGGCGCGTTAATAATATTTGCAATTTTCAATGATATATCTCGATTTTTTTAGGAAGTTAATTGAAAAATTTTAAAATCTATTTGTTGTGCCTAATTATGTCAGTTCAGACATATACTTTTGATGAATTTATAGTTAGTGATATAAGAATTGTTGGGCTTCAAAGAGTCTCAACTGGAAGTATTTTTAATATTATTCCAATCACAGTTGGCGACAAGATAGATATAAGAAAATCTACAGAAATTACAAAATCTTTATTCAATACTGAACAATTTGATGACATAACCATTGCAAGAGATGGGAATACTTTGATTATAGGTGTTGTTGAAAGGCCTTCAGTTTCTAAAATCGATATTTCAGGAAATAAAGCGCTTGAAACAGAACAATTATTAGAAAGTCTTGACGGAGTTGGTATTAAAGAAGGAAGTGTGTATAAAAGATCCACCTTGGAGAAAGTAAAATATGAATTGGTTAGGTCTTATTCATCGAATGGAAGATATGGGGCAAATGTAGAGATTGAAGAAATTAATCAGCCCAGAAATACAATTGAAATTAATATTATTGTTGACGAAGGAACTGGAGCAAAAATTAAGAAAATTAATATTATTGGCAACGAAATATTTTCAGATGAGGACCTAAAAGATTCATTTGAGTTATCTGAAGGGTCATTTTTTTCATTTCTTAGGAACGATAATTCATATTCCAAAGAAAAATTAACAGGAGATATAGAGTCTTTAGAATCTTTCTATAAAAATAGAGGCTATATAAAGTTCTCTGTTGAATCTACACAGGTTAGCCTATCAAAAGATTATAAAGATATTTTTATAAACTATAATTTATTTGAGGGTGAAAAACATAAGATCTCTGATGTTAAAGTAACTGGTGATATTCCTGTAGAACTTTCTCTATATGAAAATGCAGTTACTGCTCTCAAAGGGCAGACATACTCACAACAACAAATTACATCAATAGAAGATTTTTTTATAAAAATTCTTGGGAATCAAGGGTATGCTTTTGCAGAAGTTAACCCTTCCACAGAAATAGATGATGAAACCAGCGAAGTAAAAATTATTTTTAATGTTAATGCTGGAAATAGAACATATACAAGAAAAATATTATTTACAGGCAACGAGACCACTCAAGATCATGTGTTAAGACGAGAAATGAGACAGTTTGAAGGAGCTTGGTCATCTGATAATCAAATTGAAACTGGAAAAGTTAGGCTTGAGCGATTGGGATATTTTAAACAAGTTGAGGTTGAAACAGTTCCTGTGGCGTCATCAGACGATCAAGTGGATGTAATTTATACAGTTGAAGAAGAAACGACAGGTTCAATAGGTGGCAATATTGGATATAGTGATTTTGGATTAATGTTGGGTTTCAATTTACAAGAACAAAATTTTCTTGGATCTGGAAATACTGTTGGTATTGGGATCAACAAGAATATATATTCAGAAAGCTACAATTTTTCATTTGTAGATCCTTACTTTACAAAAGATGGTGTCAGCAGAGGTTATAACATTTATTTTAGAGAAACAGACTATGGTGAATTTAATGTCGCCAACTATTTAACTAACTCACAAGGCACAGGAATACAATTTGGTTATCCTATTTCTGATGTTCAAAGATTAAATTTTGGATTTACATATGATAAAACTGATATTGATATTGGTAATAGGCCGGCAAGAGAAATATGGGATTTTGTTAATTCTGAGGGTAGTATTTTTGAGACTCTAACAGCTCAAATTTCATATCAGAAAGTTACATTAAATAGAGGATTATTTCCAACTAATGGGTCTTCAACAGTCTTTAGTCTGTCTTCAACAATTCCAGTTGGTGATATTGATTATGCAAGAGCTAATTATATCTATAAATTTTATAGACCATTGTCTAGGAATTATGTCTTTGGTTTTAATATTGATCTTGGTTACACAAAAGCTTTTGGTGATACTCAAGAAACACCTTTTTTTAGAAATTTTTATGCAGGAGGTCCAAGATCCTTAAGAGGTTTTGAATCAAATACACTAGGTCCCCGAAGCACCAATCCACCATGTTATGAATTTAATTATGCTGAAGGCACTTGTCCAAATCTAATAGATACAGATGGGGATGATATTCCTGATATACCTTACTATAATCCATACGCTAATACTGAATATACAAATAGAGTATCCATCGGTGGAAATATTAAGGTGGAGGGAAGCCTCCAACTTATATTTAAATTACCTTTTATTGAAGATCAACGCTCGCTAAGATCAGCATTCTTTTTTGATTTTGGAAATGTATTTTCGGATAATTGCAAAGACTATCAAATTAATTGTTATAAGCCTGCAATCGATGATCTTAGATATTCATTCGGAGTAGGCGTAACATGGATTACAGGCTTTGGACCTATGAGTTTTGCTTTTGCAAGTCCACAGAATGCAGGTCAATACGAGAGAACTAAGGAATTCCAATTCACAGTAGGAAATGTATTCTAATTAATATAAAATATCATCACCAACTAAGGGGTAACTATGAAAAATATTTTAAAACTTAACTTTTTAGCAATCTTTTTAATGTCGATACAGCAAATTAATGCTGATGAGATAGCAGTCATTGATATGAGAGCTGCAGTCCTTTCAACTCAAGCTGCTAGTGATGCCTTTAAAGCTCTTGAAGAAGACCCTGATTACGCAAGTAATCTTGAAGAAGCGCAAGCATTACAATCTGAAAGACAGGAGTTGGCTGAAAAACTGCAAAAAGAACTTGAAACTTTATCAAATGAAGATATTTCTAAATTGCAAAAAGACATTCAAGAACTCGGGAAAGATATAGAATTTCTAGCAGGAAAATTACAACAAGCTCAAGAAGAAACAGCTCAAAAAGTATTCGTTACCAGTGGTGCTGCAATGCAAAAAATCATTGGTGAGCTAATTCAGGCAAAGCAAATTAAAATATTACTGCAAAAAAACGAAACAATTCTTTTCAGTGATCAGGCGCTTGATTTAACAGATGATGTTACGTCAATGCTTGACGTGGCTGCTTCTGAAAATGGTGCAACAACGGATTAGTGCCAAAAGACAAGAGCTATTCATTAGGTTACATAGCTGATTTAACAAATTCAAATATTGTCGGCAATAAAGATTTTATTGTCGACAATTTGTCAACCTTAGAAAAGGCTTCAAATTCTTCAATAACATTTCTGGCTAATACAAAATATAGGAAGTATCTTAGAAATTCAAAATCTTTGGCGGTTATCACTAATCAAGAAAATCTTCAAGAGGATCATAGGAATTATATTGTTAATGAAAGTCCCTATGAGGTTTATGCTCATGTCAGCAAGCTTTTTAAAAGCGTAAATATTGAAATAGAAAATAAATCTATACATCCGTCAGCAGTTATTTCAAATGATGCAATTCTTGGTGAGAATGTATCTATTGGAGCAAATGTTGTTATTGGGCCTAATTGTTTCATTGGCAATAATGTAATTATTAAATCTAATTGTTCAATTGTTCAGGATGTTCAAATATCAGAAAGTACCATTATTCACAATGGTTCTGTTCTTGGCTCTGATGGATTTGGTTATGCGCCAACAAAAAATGGCTATACAAAAATAGAGCAGATTGGAGGATTAATTATAGGTTCAAATGTAGAAATTGGTGCATGTTGTTCAATTGATCGTGGAGCTATTTCAGATACTGAGATACATGATGGAGTTAAATTAGACAATCAAATACAAATAGCGCATAACGTAATTATTGGTAAAAATTCAGCGATAGCTGCCTCAAGTGCAATTGCAGGATCTACAGTTATTGGTAAAAATTTTAGGATGGGAGGTATGTCAGGAGTCATTGGTCATATAAAAATTTGTGATAATGTAACAGTCGGCGCACATACGCTTATTACTAAAGATATTAAAGAACCAGGAAATTATGTTGGTACAATGCCAACTCAAGATAAAAATAGTTGGGCAAAATCATCTATATTTATTAAAAAAAGAGGCTAGCATGCTAGAACAATTTAATGAAATTAAAAATTTTTTACCTCATAGAGAACCTTTTTTATTCATTGACGAAATAGTAGATATTGAACTAGGTAAAAGCATTCATTGCATATTAAAGAATTCTCTAGAAGAAGATTTTTATAGAGGCCATTTTCCTAACAACCCAATCTTTCCAGGGGTTCTAATTATAGAAGCACTTGCACAAGCATCGGGAATATTAGGTTTTAAAACAATGAATAAAACACCAGAGCAAGGATCTATTTATGTTTTTGCAGGAATTGATAAAGCAAGATTTAAATCTCGTATCGGTCCGAATGATAAAGTACATCTTTTTAGTAAAATTGTTAGTGAAAAAAAAGGTATATGGAAATTTGATACAGAAGCTAAAGTTGATGAAAAAATTGTTTGCACAGCTTCTATTCTTTGTGCTGACAGGAAAGCCTAATGAATATTCACTCCTCTTCAATCATTAGCTCAAAAGCAAATATTGATTCATCTGTTGAGATAGGCCCATTTTGTATTATTGGTGATAATGTTCAGATTGACGAAGGCACAAAAATTTTGAGTCATGCTGTAATTAAAGGGCCAACAAGAATTGGAAAAAATAATATTATTTATCAGTTTTCATCAATAGGTGAGGATACTCCTGATAAGAAATATAAAGGGGAGGAAACAAGATTAGTTGTAGGCGATAATAATATTTTTAGAGAAGGTGTAACGATTCATAGAGGAACAATTCAGGATAAAGGCATTACGGAGATTGGTAGTAAAAATCTCATGATGGCATATACCCATGTTGCTCATGATTGTTTTGTAGGTAATAGTAATATATTTGCAAATAATGCTGCAATTGCTGGTCATGTCCGTATCGGCAACAATATAGTGCTTGGTGGCTACTCTGCAGTTCATCAGTTTTGTACTTTAGGAGACTATTGTTTTGCTGGTATGAATACTTCTATAACTATGGACATTCCTGCGTTTACTAAAGTTGCCTCAAATCCAGCTAGAGTCATTGGGTTAAATACAACTGGAATGATAAGAGATGGCATACAGGAAGAATCATTAAAAATTATCAAAAAAGCATATAGATTAATTTACAGAAAAGGTCTTAAATTAGATAGCGCATTAGAAGAGTTAAAAAAAATGCATTCAAATAAAAATGATGATTATTTAAAAATTTATATTAACTCTATAAAAGAATCAAAACGCGGTATTTTAAGATAAGTGAACTCTCAAAAACCAATTATCAAAGTTGGAGTTGTCTGTGGTGAACATTCTGGTGACAGACTAGGTGCAAAAATCATATCAAGTCTAAAAAATACGCATAAAGTAGAATTATTTGGAGTAGGTGGCCCCAAAATAATTAATCAAGGATTAAATCCTATATTCAATTTTGAAAAACTTCATGTAATGGGTTTAATTGAGCCTTTACTTAATTATCGTGAACTAAAATATTTACGCAAGAAAATCATAAACTTATTTTTAAAAGAGGAAATAGATTATTTTTTTGGAATTGATTCACCTGACTTTAATATTGGAATTCATAAAGCTTTGAAAAATATTGGTAAAACAAAAAATATTCAAGTAGTAAGCCCTTCAGTATGGGGGTGGAGAGAGGGAAGGATAAAGCATATTAAAAACTATATCGATCTAACAATGTGCTTATTCAATTTTGAAGATAACTTTTATAAAAAGAAAAAGCTGCCAAGTATACACATAGGCCATCCCTTTAGTGATTTATATACTTCTAACGAAGAAAAGGTATTTCAAAAATATTCTTTAGATTCACAAAATCAATTTGTTTCCATTCTTCCAGGTAGCAGAAAATCTGAAATAAGAGATTTATTACCAACTTACATAGATTTTATTAAGATTCATTCAAAAAAAAATGAAAATTACAAATATTTAATTCCAGCATCAGACCAAGAAATTTTAGAATTGATAGTTTCATATATACCCCCATCACTTCCAATTAGAGTAGAAACTGAATCTGCTAAAGATTTTTTATCGATTTCTAAGTTTTCAATTGTTACATCGGGAACCGCAACATTGGAGTCAGCAATTTTGGGAGTTTTTCCTATTATCTGCTATAAAACCAATCCAATAAATTATTTTATAATTTCTAGAATGCTTAAAGTTGATAATATTGGTTTGCCAAATCTTTTATTGGGAGTGCGTAAGTTTCCTGAATTAATTCAAAGAAACTGTAATCCAATATCAATCAATGCCGCATCAAAAGAGATTGAAGATATGCAATCTGTATCTGCACAATTAAGAGAGCTACTAATTGGTGAAACAGAAGAAGAATATATAAATGCAATTTTAAAGCTTTGAAACTTATTGCTGGAGTTGACGAGGTTGGGAGAGGTTGTTTGGCAGGGCCTGTGATCGCAGCAGCTGTAATTTTTAAAAATAACATACCTGGTTTAAAGGATTCAAAAAAGCTCTCAATAAAAAAAAGACAGAAATTGTCTTTAATAATAATGGAAAATTCTTATTTTTCTTTTGGGTCTGCGAGTGTAAAGGAAATTGATGAAATAAATATTCTTCAGGCTTCTTTATTGGCAATGAAAAGAGCTATACTAAACCTATCTGTTAAGCCAGGAAAGATACTTGTAGATGGAGTTCATAAACCTGATTTAGATATAGATACTCAAACAATAATTAAGGGTGATTCTTATATAGATGAGATAAGTGCAGCTTCAATTATTGCAAAAGTTTATAGAGACAATTTGATGTTGCAATTTGATAAAAAATATCCAAATTTTCATTTTTCTAGTCATAAGGGTTATGGAACTAAACTACATAAAGCTGCCATAAATAAATATGGTATTACCCCAGCTCATAGAAAAACTTTTAAAGGCGTTATTAATTAATTACATGAATAAGACATTTTCTCATTTAAGAGTTTCATCAGAGTACAGCATCACCCAAGGGTTATTAACTATTAATCAGCTAGTTGAATGTGCTAAGAAGCATTCTGTTCCATCACTTGCTCTTACTGATAAATCGAATATGTTTGCAATGGTAAAATTTTTTAGTAAGTGCGAAGCACAAGGAATAAAACCTATCTCTGGCTCATCATTAAAAGTTATATTCGATGAGGACGACACTTCCCATGAACTTCTGTTATTAGCTAAAAATAATAATGGCCATAAAAACTTAATGAAAGTGATTTCAAATGCCCATAATAATTTTAAATATCAAAACCCCATTATAAGTTTTAAAGATCTTCAAGAGTTTAAAGATGATGTAATAGCAATATCAGGTGGAAAAGATAGCCACCTTTTTGAATTAATTAAAAGAAAGAAAAATAATGAAGTATTAAATCGAATTGATAAGTTTTTAAAGATTTTCAAAGATGATTTCTTTATTGAAGTCCAAAAAACTAATAGATCTGATGAGCATGAATATTTCTCAAATATTCTTCCTTTGGCTTGTTCTAAAGGTGTTCCATTAATAGCAACAAATGATGTTTTATTTTCAGAACCTGATGACTATGAAGTACATGAAACTAAGGTCTGTATTAATACTGGAAGAACCTTAAATGATCCAAATAGAGAAAAAATATTTTCTAATGAACAATACTTTAAAAGCCCAAAAGAAATGCAAGATTTATTTATTGGCTTTGATGAATTAATAGATAATACAAATGAAATTGCAAAAAAATGCAATGTATCTCTTCATACTAAAGAATATTTTCTTCCAGAGTATCCTGTTCCAAAAGAACATAATTTTGATTCATATATCTTTGAGCTTTCTCATGAAAAACTAAGTCAATTAATAATAAATTTTGATAACAAAAAAAAAGAAATCTATAAACAAAGACTTGATTATGAATTAAATCAAATAAAGAAAATGGGTTTCTCAAGTTATTTTTTGATTGTTTATGATTTCATACAATGGTCTAAGGATAACGACGTGCCAGTAGGACCAGGTCGGGGTTCAGGGGCTGGTTCTTTGGTTGCTTATTCACTTGGTATAACAACGCTTGATCCAATAAATCATGGATTATTATTTGAGCGCTTCCTTAATCCAGAAAGAATATCTATGCCTGACTTTGATATAGATTTTTGCATGGAAAAAAGAGATAGCGTTATTGAGTATGTGAGTAAAAAATATGGCGTTGAAGCTGTTTCGCAAATTGCTACTTTCGGAACCATGGCTGCTAGAGCTGTAGTACGAGATGTTGCTAGAGCAATGGGAAAACCCTATGCGTTAGGAGATAGAATTTCAAAAATGATTCCATTTGCACCAGGAATGACTCTTGATAGAGCAAAAGAGGAACAACCAGTTTTTGCTCAAGCTACAAAAAAAGATGCTGAAGTTAGAGAAGTTGTAGATTTAGCTTATAAATTAGAAGGTATTGCAAGAAATGTCGGTAAGCACGCAGGTGGTGTTGTTATTGCTCCTGGTAGTTTGTCAGATTTTTGCCCAATTTATAATGATAGACAATCGTCCTCAATCATGACTCAGTATGATAAAGATGATGTAGAAAAAATTGGATTAGTAAAATTTGATTTTCTTGGATTGAGGACATTAACAGTTATAGATAAGGCTTTAAAATCAATCAATAACTCTCTTCAAAAGGGGGAAGAAAAATTAAACTTAGATAATATTCCTTTAAATGATACTAAGGTCTTTGAATTATTATCATCTGGTAAGACTATGGCTGTATTCCAATTGGAATCTACTGGAATGAGAGATTTAATTAAAAAACTCCAACCCACAAAATTTGAAGAAATAACAGCTCTTTTAGCACTTTATAGACCTGGACCCCTTAATTCAGGAATGCATACAACTTTCGTAGATAGAAAGCATGGAAGAAGCCAAGTTACTTATCCACATGAATTGCTTGAACCCGTTCTTTCTGAAACTTATGGAGTTATTGTTTACCAAGAACAAGTGATGGAAGCAGCTCGAGTTCTTGCTGGCTATTCTATGGGCCAAGCAGATATCCTTCGGAGGGTTATGGGTAAGAAAAAAGTTGAAGAAATGGAAGAGCAACGAGAAATCTTCATTAAGGGTTGTGATAAAAACTCTATTCCAGCAAAAACAGCAGAAAAAATATTTGAGCTAATTGAACAATTTGCAGAATACGGTTTTAATAAATCCCATTCAGCTGCCTATGCTGTAATTTCTTATCAAACAGCGTTTCTTAAAACTTATTATCCTGAGCATTTTATGGCTGCTGTACTTTCAACTGAGTTAGGAAATACAGATAAAATTCATGCGTTAATTAAAGAGTGTGAACGAATGAACATTAATGTATTAAAACCAAATATTTTATCTAGCAACAAAATGTTCCTAGTAAATGATAAGGGTGACATTGAATATGGCCTTGGGGCTGTAAAAGGGGTGGCTGATTCGTTTATCAAACATGTTTGTGAAATTAGAAAAAGTAAATCATTTAATGATTTATGGGATTTTTCAAAAAAAGTTGATATAAAACTTGGAGGAAAAAAATCCTTGGAAGCATTATCTCAGTCTGGTGCATTTGATAGCATTGCTCCTTCAAGAAGTATAGCAATTTCATGTATCGAAGATATGTTGAAAGACGGTTCAAAAAATATGTCCAAACAAGCTGGGATGTCTGGAGATTTGTTTTCTTCATTAAATGATAGTTTTGATCCATATGAGAAATATAAAAATACCCAAGATATGAATTTGAGTGAGTTATTGTCACTTGAAAAAAAATCACTGGGATATTATTTATCTGGTCATCCTGTTAATGCAATTGAAACAAAAGTTAACAGTCTTAGATCAATAAAAATAAATAAACTCAATCATGATACAAAGAAAGCTTCACTAGTAGTCTTAATAAATAGTGTTAGACAAATTAAAGACAAAAAAGGAAAGCCTTTAACGTT
>CENU01204049.1_pt1 | contig 13751 bp, 16 predicted proteins | sample 361331 | NCBI WGS metagenome assembly CENU01 (sample SAMEA2619766, study PRJEB7988) | marine metagenome | isolation source: saline water (ENVO:00002010), including
GTTGATAAGTACCCAAAGCTAGGAAAATGGCATGAAACGTTACAAACTGAAGCTATATCAAATGGTGTTGTTACTTTGTATACTGGTCAGCAGTTTGCTTTCCCGGATACTAGGAGGCTTGCCAACGGAAATGCATCAGGAGCACCCTCCATTAAGAATTATCCTGTCCAAGGTCTTGCAGGTGGTTGCGTGGTGCCATTGGCACTTATTCATTTGCAAAATGAAATGGTCAATAAAAGAGTTGCGTCTAAAATTATTAATACAGTCCATGACTCGATAGTCTTAGATGTTTATCCTGGCGAAGAAGAAATGGTAGCACGTATGACATATGATGCTATGACTAAAGTAGATAAGCAGTTTGAGGAGCTTTACAATGTAACTTGGAAAGTTCCTTTGGCTGTAGATTTAGAAATAGGCAAAGATTGGTTAAATATGAAAGAATATCGCTTGACTAACTATGCTGAATGTAATATAAATTGATTTCCAATATCAACAAGGAGTGTAAAATATGGAAACATTACCAGTTGTAAATTCAAATACAAATTTTGAAGACATAGCTAAACTAATAGGACAGGAAGAGCCATCAGGTTCTGCCACTAATATGTTCTATCTAAAAATAAACAGAGACCATGAAGATGACTCAGGTAATTCACTACCTGCAGGTTCTTGGTCTGTGTCGCTACCTGATAAAACAGTGTATGCAAAAGAGATTGACTTTCAAGTCTTTGTTCAAAGATATCAGTATCTTCACTATGATGCTGAAGTGAATGAGATGGTCAACAAATCTGTGATGGCAAAGAACTTGTATCCACAAACTGAGATACCTGATATGTTAGGTACTTTTAGATGTGGTTCAGTTCCTGCTAGTCAAAGGGAAAGCCTATCAACAGACAAAGCAATGCAACAAAAGAATATTAAGTGCTTTCGTATGTTGTTTGGCAAAGCTACTTTTCTCGACGCAGTCGATGAAAAGGGTGCAAAGGTAGAAGACGCAGTAAATGTTCCTATCCTTTGGAGAGCAAGGGGTAGTAATTTTATGCCCATATCTGTTCCTATGGACGCTTTAACTGCACAGAAGAAGCCTTTTATCTTTTACAAACTCCATGCTTCTTTGGAAAAGAAGAAGAATGGGGGATTAGTATATTATGTAGGTAAGTTCGGCACTAGCCCTCAACTCGTCGACTTTACTCCTGAAGACCAAGACACTTTAGCTTACTTCATGGACTACATAAATGCCGAGAATAGTGCAGTGATGAAGGAATACGATAATAGTTTGCGAAAGCAAGGTAAGATGGTAGACCAAGATGCAGTCATTGTGACCTCGGACGATGTTCTGAATGATGATTTGCCCGAGTCATTAACAGGATGAATACAAAACAAGCCGCTATAGTTTCGTTCCTTTCAAGAGCGGCTCGTGGGGAGACAGAAATGTCTCCTCACATTATTAACGAATTTGCAGAGAACTGTAAACAAGCACTAAACAAACAATTCAACGAAAAAAGAAATGACTTTCGGTTACGAATGAGTAACGTGGGTAAACCACTTTGTCAGTTACAGATGCAAGCATTAGGAGCACAAGAAGAAACACCTAGCTATGATTTTAAAATGCGAATGGCTATGGGCGATGTATTAGAGGCTTTGATGATTGCAGTGATACAAGCATCAGGAATAGAAATAAAAGATAAACATGGTAAAGTAAAATTACCAATAAATGAAAAAAGTTCAATAGAAGGCGAATTTGATATTGAATTAGACGATGGCATCTACGATATAAAAACTGCATCCCCATTTGCTTTTGAAAATAAATTTAAGCCTGATGATGCTTATGAAAGAATAAAAGAGTCCGATGCTTTTGGTTATGTAACACAAGGACATGGATATGGCATGGCTAGTGACAAACCATTTAAAGGTTGGATTGCACTCAACAAGTCAACTGGGGAAATAACTATTGCAGAAGCAAAAAATACTAAACAAGAAAGAGAGGATGTATATGATAAGATACGACACACTTATAAATCAATATCTAAGCGAGAGGCTTTTCGAAGGTGTTTCACCGATGTCGAGGAAGTCTTTTATAAGAAATCTACAGGTAATAGGACCTTGGGGATTGAGTGCAGTTATTGTCCCTACAAGACAAGATGCTGGGAAAACCTCGAGTTCAAGCGACAGTTACCAAGCAAAGGACGAAACCCAAAATGGGTTTGGTACACATACATCACCGATGAGTGGCGTAACCATGACGATTCAGTATAGAGGCACTGATGGCTCTCCTGTTGCAAAAATATTTAAGATAAGTAAAGAGAGAGCAGATGCCTTTATCGAAGAACTCAACAACGAAATCGCTTTTCCGACCCTCGAGACGGAAGGTCAGAAAGTCACTATCCCAGCAAGCAGTATCACAGAAATCCGTATCGAAGAAGAAAAGGATGTCACCGAGGTCAGCGAAAGCAAAGGGAAGAAAGCTTCAGACATGGGTAGCGGAAAAACTTCTTAAGTTACTCAAAAGTGTTACTGAATTGGACATCAAATCCACTCCTATGGGAGTTAATGGAGCCGATGTCCAATTATCTACAGTTGCGTACAAACAATTCCCTTATAACATAGAGTGTAAAAATACAGAGAGAATGACCACCATATATAATTATTATGAGCAGGCAGTTGGTCATGGTAACTCAGGTGAGCCACTTCTCATTATAAAAATGAACAGACAAAAACCACTAGCAATAGTAGACGCAGAACATTTTATGGAGAAGGTAACATGTCACAAAATCAAATAAAATTAAATAATGGTGATTCTGCTATTATAATCAGACACTTAGACAAGGGCTTTGATGTAGAAATTTATCATAGTCATGATAGAAATTTGTTGACAGAAGAAGACACTATGTTTTATGCTTTGCTAACAAGGGGTATGGTGTATACTGCAATTAAAGACACAGACCAAGTATTAGAAGATGGTCGACAAAGTATAGATGAAGAGACAAATAATTCACAAGTAACAATACATTAAAGTATGTGGAGTATATGAAGATGAGACGTAAGCAAGTAAAAGAAGATATGGTAAATAGTCCTGCCCATTATAATGATTTTGGTATAGAATGTATTGATGCTATACAAGCTGCTACGGGCACTGAATTTAAAAGTTATTTACAAGGAAATATTATGAAGTATTTGTGGAGATACAAATACAAAGGCAAGCCTTTACAAGACTTGCAGAAAGCCGAGTGGTATTTATCTCGCCTAATTGATGTGGTGCAAGATGAGAAAGTCGAAGATAACGATTAGAGTGTCTGCTGAAGTAGATTCAGGAGAGTTCACACTTGACAAAGAAGAGCTTCCAGTTATATTGGAAGAAATGATTAGTGACCTACTACATGAAATAGTTGGGTTGCAAGCAAAAGATGTAACTATAAGGGTATTAAGATGAAAAGTAACGTAATTTTACCAACGTATTATCAACAATTTATTCACAAGTCTAGGTATGCAAGATGGCTTGATGATGAAAATAGAAGAGAGGAATGGCACGAGACTGTGGGCAGATATGTAGATTTTATGAGTTCACATCTTTTGAAAAAACATGATTATATCATTCCTGACAATATTAAAAATGAATTACATGAAGCTATACTTCATTCTGAAGTTATGCCGTCTATGAGAGCTATGATGACTGCAGGCAAAGCTTTAGATAGAGATAACACTGCAGGATATAATTGTTCTTATCTGCCAGTAGACGACCCAAAAGCATTTGATGAAGCTATGTATATACTTATGTGTGGCACTGGTGTTGGATTCTCTGTGGAGAGGGACTGCATAAGCAAGTTACCTGAAATTCCTGGATTATTATTTGATACAGAAGAAACTATTATTGTTAAAGACAGTAAAGAGGGATGGGCGAAAGCTTTCCGTAAGCTATTGGCTTTGCTATGGGCAGGAGAAATACCTAAGTGGGACTTATCTCTCGTCAGACCTGCAGGTGCTAAACTAAAGATATTTGGTGGTAGAGCATCAGGACCTGCACCTTTGGATAATCTGTTCCGATTCACAGTAAAAGTATTTAAAGAAGCAAAAGGTAGAAAGTTGTCTAGCCTAGAATGTCATGACTTGATGTGCAAAGTCGGAGAAGTAGTTGTCTCTGGTGGTGTAAGACGTTCTGCCATGATAAGTTTATCCAACTTATCTGACGATAGAATGAGACACGCAAAGACTGGGGAGTTTTACAAAACTGAACCACAGAGACAAATGTCAAATAATTCAGTGGCTTACACAGAAAAACCTGACCCATACACATTTATGAGAGAGTGGCTTTCTTTGGCTGAGTCTGGCACTGGAGAGAGAGGCATGTTTTATCGTGGGGCGGCTAAGAATAAGGCGGCTGAGAATGGTAGACGAAATTCTGAGTATGACTTCGGTACTAATCCGTGCAGTGAGATTATATTGCGTCCATACCAGTTCTGTAATTTATCTGAAATAATTGTACGTGGTACTGATACTATTAAGGATTTAGAAAGAAAAGTTCGCATAGCCACAATAATAGGCACATTTCAATCTACCTTAACTCACTTTCCTTACTTACGTAAAATATGGCACAACAATACGGCTGAAGAAAGATTGTTAGGTGTATCTATGACAGGTATCATGGATAACGCTATTACTAATGGCAAAGATAGCAATGATTTAGAAAGTGTGTTAATGATACTTAAAAAGATAGCAGTTGATACCAACAAAGAGTTTGCTGAAGCTATAGGCATACCTCAATCTACTGCTATTACTTGTGTAAAACCATCAGGCACAGTTTCACAACTCACAGATTCTGCGTCAGGTATTCATGCAAGACATAGTCAGTACTACATAAGAACTGTGCGTTGTGATAAAAAAGACCCACTCACACAGTTTATGATGGACCAAAACATACCATGGGAAACCGATGGATGGAGCCAAAGCAATGCTGTTTTTAGCTTTCCTATCAAAGCACCTGATATGTGTGTCACTAGAGATGATATGTCTGCTATTGAACAACTAGAGTTTTGGAAAATTTATGCAATGCATTGGTGTGAGCATAAGCCATCTGTAACTATATCGGTGGGTAAAGATGAGTGGCTTGAGACTGGTTCTTGGATATATAAGAACTTTGATATAGCTTCAGGCTTGTCTTTCTTACCAAGAAGTGATATGGTGTATGAACAAGCCCCTTACCAGGATTGTACAGAAGAACATTATAAGGAGTTTTTAGCTAAGATGCCTGAGTTTATTGATTGGTCAAAACTTGCTGATTACGAACAAGAAGATAATACTGTAGGTAATCAAACACTAGCTTGTACAGCAGACAGTTGTGAAGTGGTTGATATAGTTAATTAGGAGTTAACATGGCTATTGTTGATAGGTTCTACATACAAGGTCAGAGAGACTTCTATAGAACGAAAAAGACTGGACGTATTATACATGAGTCCACTAATCCATTTAGTCCCTCTTCTTTTAGAGGAAAAGAATGGTTAAGAGGATTTAACCAAAGTTATTTTAAAAATTTAAGGAGAAACAAAAGTGAGAGAAATGTTACTAGCCGCACTTAAGTCTTATTACGTAGGATACATAAATAAGCATATTGCGAACGTAGAAATATATTTAAGTAGGTCATCAGGCATCGGAGAGCACTCAGATATCATAGAGGCTATGGATAAAGAAATAGAGCAGATTGATAAATATGATGCACGACTATCTATGATACTTAAGTATTTAGAAAGAAAACAGACAGAAGAAATTACTGAAAGTAAAAAGAAGTGAAGCCGTCAGTAAAAGACCGAAAGAAGTTCGATATTGATTTGAACTATGGTGAGGTCAGAGAAAAACAAGTTGCAGATATGCTTCAGAATAAAAAAATTGAAGTTAAATCTGAGAGAGATATGTGGCAACGAACTGGCAATATAGCAGTGGAGTATGAAAGTTATGGCAAACCTTCGGGAATCAAAGCAACAGAATCAGATTATTGGTTTCATAACCTATGTATTGGCAATGAAACCTACGCAACACTTGTTTTTCGGACTGATGTTCTACGCAGTATTATTGACTCTCTTGACTACACTAAAACAGTAAGAGGGGGCGACCACAATGCATCAGCGATGTATTTGCTTAATATCCAAAAATTATTTTCATCAGACGTAATTAAGGCATTCAGAGAAAGGAACAAGAATGGCAAAGATAGAGAAACCTCAGAGTCCAGTGTGGAAAAACGCACAGAGGTATAGGGCTAGATTTTTTGAAACACGTTTTCCCATATGTGGCACACATTTAGTGTACGTAGTAGAGGGTAGAAAATGGGCAAGAATATCACAAGGAGACTTAGTTAGTGGTGACAACAGAAGTACACTATCTAGGTTTAAGATGAGTATGAAGGAATGGGAGAAACTTCCATCAAAGGAAAAATATGACGATAGAGCTATGGCAACTGTGGTTAGTAATAGCAGTAACAATTAACACAATAATTAACTTAATAGTATTCTTTAAAGGAAGAAAAATAAAAGATGTCGATAAAAAGAATTGAACTTATAAATGATTTAGATTTAGAGCTTTCGTTAACCTTACATGGCATAGGTGTTGTAATAGCACCTGAGCACGAAGACCCTTCCTTCAGCGAATACACCTGGGATGATATTTTAGAGACACTTATAGATAGTCACACGATTGCAGTGTTGAGGAAAAATGATGTGAGGATTAGTGGTAGCAGTAAAGAGTTTTTGACGAGAGTTGCAGAGCAGCTTCGTTTACAAGCTAGTAAAATAGAAGATAAGCTAAGTGCCATGGAAGTGATTAACGAAGGTTAAGTGCTGTCGTTAATCTCTTCTTCGCTTACTTCATTAAAATTAGGCATCGGCATATATTGAGAATATAAATCTATTTCTGCTCTTTCTAGTTTTTGTAATAATTCTTCTCTACTTAAATTAGTTTTTGTAAAATCTACTTCTATAAAAGTTAACCCATTTTCTTCACTAGGTGTAATTACTTTAGGATTTAAACCTAAACTTTCTAAGGCTTTCATTTTATATTTACCATACTGTAAAGAGAATCCTAAGTTTTTAGGTGCCTTATCAATTTGACTTTTAGGTATCTTTGCAATAACCTCTGCTAGTTTTTCGTCTGTCGGCTTACCATATTTTAAATAAAAGGGATTATTAGCACGTTGTTTATGATAACTAAATACACTCTGCCCTAGAGGAGGTTTAAAATGTTGTATAATATTTACCCGGCTTATAATTTTTTCTTTGAGCTCCTCTACTGATTCTGCTGTTCTTCTAAAACGTCCTAGTAGAGTTTCTCCTTCATACAACTTAAAAATCTCTTTTGATGTTTTGTCACTAAAAAGTTCTACTAATTTACTTGGTGCTGACGTGCTTGGTGTACCTTTTATCTTGTCTTTAAATCCCATTCCTAATAGTGCATAGTCATCCATGTTATTTAATATGTTGTTAACTATTTTAGAATTATTGTTTTTAACATCATCTACAAGAAACTTGTGCACCAATCTGTCTAAATCAAATTTATCATTATACTCTCTCCAAAATCTATAAAGTTTTTCTATATCTTTAACTTTGATAAATTTAGGGTTTCGTATCGCAATATCAATTCTACTGCCAGGAAGTATATCTTCTAACACTATGCCATTTTTCATTAAGAATAATTGAGTAAATTCTTGAAAAGGTGTTAAAATTTCTACTGCTTCTACAATGTCTCCTTCAAGTTTTCTCGGCTCAGCATCAGTTAATATATTAAAGAAATGTTTATCTGAAGCAGATACAGTATCTTTTTGTAAAGGACTTTTTATATAATCATTAACTAATTTATAATTATAATCCTCCGTTAAATGTCTAGACCATCCTGCTAGTTTAGCCATGGTCGTAAAAGTATTAAACTGCAATTTATCAAATCCATCTTTAAGAGCTTGTTTCACGTTGTGCAATGTACTTAATTCAACTAATTTGTCAGGACGTCTTTGTAAGTTTGCAAATGCCATATCTGCAATATTGTCTATGTAGACGTTGCTAGTGGTTATTCCTTGTTCTGCGTCCATATAACGCTCAAACTGTTCCATTTGTTCTTCTGCAGAGAGAGTCCCTTCTCTTGTTGTCGTCATACGCATGTGTTGTAACATTGACTCTGGAGAAGTAAATCCTTTAGTGGCAGAACGCTTAAATGTATCAAATTGTTCCTCACCAAGTCTTTTTATTAAATTTCCTTTTCCCCAGTTCCGTTCTATTTCCTGCATTCTGTTTCGTAACACAGAAGGGAACATGCGTGATGCACTTGTTTCTCCTGTCTCACTAGGAACACTTTTTCTGTATAAGTTATATAACTCGGGTCCTCCCAGTTCTTCCCACTTTCTTAATTTACGTAAATTATCTGCTGTTCCAGTGTTTTCTAAAATAGATTTAATGGCATTTGCTTGACTTATTTTTCCTGTTAAATCACTCGGGTCTCTAGCCATAAAAGCAGATTCTTGAGCCTTAATTTTAGCAAAAGTGTTAAATAAATTTTCTAAAGTGTCAACTGTTATAGGTTCTCCCATTCCGTATCTATTTGCATCTCCGAAGTTTATACGAAGACTTATATCTTTTTTTGATTTGAAAACCCCTGGTAAAAACATTCTTTCGTCCATTCCATATCCTTTACTAGTAGTAAAACTGTTATGAATAGCTCGTTTTGCATATTCTACTATAGAGTTATACGTATCTCTGATTGTATCAGTGACATCTCCGTTTGGTTGATTAGCATTACTTTTTATATATTGTAATACTTCATCAATATTCATTCTATTTGCTTCAATAGCCCCCCTTGTCAAAATACTATAGTTTTGACTGTTCATAAGGTCTCTCTGCAATTTTAAATTTGGAACAGCAATATTTTGTAGAATAGCATTCATCTCTTGCATCTTCATTTTAAAATTCAACAGTGTCTCTATAAATCTTCTTTTATTATAATCCCCATCAACATTTTGAGGATACTCTAGTATAAAATCAGAATCTTCTATACCATAATTGTTAAGATTTCCAGTCTCATCAATAGCTGTTATCTCTGACACTCCATCTACAGTTTGTTTCTGCAATGGTACTTTTTTTGAGGGGTCTAACATATTATATTCATCTAAAAAAGATGGTTTAGTATATGTTTTAACACTTAGTAACTCATCAGGTATTGCGTTTATTGCTCTAGTGTAAATATCAGCTGCGGTGTAAGGGTGAACATCTTCAGGGGCTAATTCTTTTAATTGTAAACTTCTTACATGTCCATACAGAGGTGCTCCTCCTTCTTCTCCAACAACAGATGGATGAAGGTACTTTTTTTGATAACTATATGGAGAAGTAACACCTTTAGCTTTTAATCCGACCCCCTCTTCAGAAAAAGTTATTTTAAATGGGAGCTGCATAGCTTTTTCTGAAGAGCCAAAAGCATTGCCTTCAGGAAAACTGTTAAAATAAGCTTTAACATTAGTGCTGTAAAAAGGACTTTTTTTTGTCTCTAGTACGTCTAAATTAGATAACTCTTCAGGTATGTTTAAGTCTTTGACTCTTAATATAGGTAAGTCCTTGGGATTACCTTTTGCAATAGCTTCTTTTATTACTTTAGTGTTATCAGGTAAATTTGTATCAAACTCAGGTAACTTTACTAACTCATCGGTTTCGTTAGATATTGTAACAGGTGTGCCATCATCATCAAATACAGAATCCATTTCAGTCTTTTTGACTGTTGGGGCTTTTCCAAATCTGTCTTTAACAGTTACACCTTTTTGTGATAAAGCTTGTCTAAGTATTTCTTTACCACTTACATCACTGTTCTTTTGTATATTAGCTAAGATACTTTTAGTTAGATATTCTTCACCAGTTAAACCCTTCATACCTTTTAGTCCAAAACCAAAACCTGAGCCTAATGCATTCTTAGGTTTAGTAAGAGGGTTTGTGAATTGTGCAGGTCCAAGGAAACGTAATATGCCACCTGCTGAAGGAGCATATTCAGAAGGTCCTGTGAGACTAAAAAATGGTAAATCTTTAGGGTCTGTAGCTTCATCAGGTGGACGTGCAATGAAACCAGAAGTCATCCCTTCTGGCACTATTGGACCAGGCTCCGTTCTATTCAAAGTGTTTATGAGGTTTTTAGGACTCATTAATCCTAAATCGGTTGGAGGAGTATTTGATAAAGTGGACTTATAATTTTCTTTTTGTTGAGCAATATTTAATTTTTCATCAATGAGTTTATCTTTTATAGCTGTTTTACTTTGTCGGTATAAGCCAGGAAGTATTGGTAGCACTTCTTGATAATCTAAAGATATTCTAGGACTATATTGTTCTTCTACTATTTCTTTTGTTAAGGAAAGCATACCTGCTTTTTTTCGTTTTTCAGCAGCAGCTTTACGTCTTTTGACGAATCCTTTGACATCTTTTTCAGTTATATTTAAGTCTTCTTCTGTACGAGGAGTATACCCACCTTCCAGCCCAAAGACATCACGATAGCTTAAGCCAAACATTTCTTTTTGCACATTACTTAACGTGCTATAATCTTGACCATAGGATATTGTTTTTTCATCATCAGCCATTATTATTCTACCTTAAAGATTCAGTTTGTTTTCTTAAACTTTGTATAGTTTTATTAAGTTCTGGGTCGTCTAACAGTTTTTCCGTTTGGGCAGACTCATCACTACGTTGAGAACCTAGTAAAGCAAGCTGTGTAATAATATTACCTACAGACCCTGCCCCTGTAAAATACCTTAATAATTTTTTAGACTGTGGTTGTGGTGGACCAATACCAGTCATTGCATCAGAAAACGCTTTATTAGCAAACAGCTTTGCTATTCTTCCTTGTGCACTTAATCTAGCCATACCAGATATAAACTTGGATGGGTCTAAGGTAAACATATTACCAATAATTTGAGCACCTGCTAAAGCAGAACCTGCATCAGTACCAGCATTTTGTATAACCCCCACATAGTTTTTCATACCATTTAGTAATTTTTTATCTTCTGCAGTTAATATCTTTTGAAATACCCCCGCACCATCTAACTTTGTTATAACTTCGTCTAACTTATTTGGCATAATTACTGTATCACCAATTTGTGAATATGCACTTTGTTTTTGAGTTACCTCTTTAAAGACACCACTTTGTTTAGAGAATACATAATCTAATAAACCTGCTCTTATGTTAGTTATTTCTGTTTTCTGTTGTCCTTTAGGCATTTTACGTATGATATCCATCATAGTGTCAACTGTCTTAGTTAAATCTAGGTCTCTAGCTTGGACAATATTATCAAATACATTCTTTAACTCTGTATTTTTTATACGTGAGCCTAATGCCAAGCTTTCTGCCATTTGTGTGCTTTCTAACTTGGCTATCATGTCTAAATCTTTAAATACAGAGGCTTTGTCTATTCCTAAACTTTTTAATTCACGGGGACTATAAGATTCTATATATCTTTTTACATCTGCGGCAGAATCAGTTTTAACAGGGCTAACATCTGATGCACCTTTTATTTTATTACTGATTACATCAGCAAAAGCTTCTTTTATTCTTGTCATAGGTCCAATAGGTACATCCTTGCCTTTGAAGTTTTTCATTATGTAATCTTCTTGAAAAGCAATGTTACTTAAAGTTTTTTGTACAGGTTGTTTTCTTCCCGATGAACCTGGGGAGATACCTATAGCTTCTGGTATGGTTGTTCCTTCCTGACCAGTTTTAGCACCTATTCTAGCTTGTAGCTGTGCCTCTGTTTCCATAACATCAAAGGTTTGTCTGTAAAATGCATTAGCTGCATCTATTTCTTCTTTCACGCCTGTTATAGTAGGTTTACCTTTTGGCACGATGGGATTAGCTATTTCGTCTAATAGTGCTGTCCTAAGTCTTTGTGTAAAGGCTGCTAACTGAGGATTAGAAGCTGTACCCACATCTCTGCCAAAAACTCCCTTTGACATTTGCCCGAGTAATACAGCATATCCATGTAATAATTGTGCAGGAGTTTTTATTTGTATATCATTTGTTTCTAAATATTTAGCATACTCAGGATGATTTTTCTTTAATTTTGTAACAGCTTTCTCAACACCTTTTGCTGTTAAAACACGAGTGTTGCCACTTATAGCACCTAACTCCATCAGGTCGGCTACTATAGAATCAACTTTAGGCTCACCTGTGACTACAGGAGTGCTACTAGCTTCTATAGGACTACCTGGTTTTTGTTTGCTGACTGGAATCGTTGTCTTTACTTCACGATTAACAATTAATCCACGTATTCTTTCTAAATTATACGTACTGCCACCTAGCTTATCAAATATGTTTTTGTACATACCTCTAGATTCAGTCATACGTAAATCAAAAAACAGTTCTTCTAACTCATTTAATTTTGTACCAAGTCCTTCAAAATCTACAACAGTTTTACCTTCTTTTATATTTTTAAGCATTGTGCCCATGCTTGACATTGCGGCTCTAAACTGTGCAAAGTTGCCCCCGCCTATATTTTTTCTTTGTTCTTTTAAATAATTAACAGCACTTTGCATTTGAGAACGTAAGACTTTTGGTATAATTACAGATGTTTGCTCGGCTAACGATGCAAGTCTGGATATTTTTTTATCCATAGTTCTTTGTGGGAGAATAGTAGGGACTAAACCTTTTTTATCTGCAAATTCTTCTGCTTCAATAGCAGATTTATAAATATTAGTATCATCTATAGTTGCCCCTTCTCTTACCCTAGACAGGGAACCTTTTAGTTTATCCACTAGAGCAAGTGGGAAAGTTATAGCTGTACCAAATATACCACGTAATTCCTGTTTGAACTCTTCCTCTGTTATATTAGCTTTTTTACCGATTAACTGTTTAAACGCTTGTCCTGCTTTTGGGTCGGTGACTATTTTCTTTATGTTTTCTACAAAACTTCCAAATTCTTCAGCATCTTCACCACGTAAACCTAATTCTTCTTGTATGAATTGTCTGCCTCTTTCTACACCTTTGTTAGTTGTGTACAACATATAACCAAGACCTGCTAATGCAACTACCGGTGCAGCCACAGCTCCTGCAACAGGAATCAACGATGCTAAACTTGTTAAAGCAGTGGTAGTTAATATAGATGTACCAACTGCTACTGAGTCACCTAATACTTCATAACCTAGCATAGGAAAATATTTTTGCACGTAATCTAAAGTGTTTTGAGTGGGGCTCGTAAATGGCGTAAAACTACCATCGGGTTTCTTTAAACTTACATAATATTTATCTTGAAAAAAGGAAGCATCCTTATCTTCAATAACTTTATAGTTACCTACACCAACTCTTTCTTTTAATGCATTCTCAAACTGTTCTTTGTTGTCTGCAAAGCCTGTTATCGCTTGTCCCCCAAAGCCCAAGATATCTGATACTTCTTGATTATTTTTCTCGAAAGTGCCTCCCATGTCAGTAGCAAGGTTAGATATACGTGAGGTTCTAGCTGCATCAAGTTTTTCTGCGTTACGTTTAAGAGCCTCTGTGTCCATAGTTTTCATTTCAAAAGGTTCACCAGAAATGAAAGGTATATCACTAGGTCCTACGTAAGGTTCTTTAAACATAGGTTCTAAGTCAGGTTTTTCTTGAGTCGTGACTGTACCTGCTGGAGGCACATTTGAGACAGGATTGCCAACTTGTTTATTAAGACTCTGTATGGTCTTATCTAATTCATCTTGTTCTTGCATTATGTTCTCTGAGTTGTGTCATCAATTTCTATTAAGAAAGGATTTTTGTACCTTGCTTTATATTCT
>CENU01155957.1_pt1 | contig 13744 bp, 19 predicted proteins | sample 361331 | NCBI WGS metagenome assembly CENU01 (sample SAMEA2619766, study PRJEB7988) | marine metagenome | isolation source: saline water (ENVO:00002010), including
AGTATGATCAATGCGGGCAAGGAGCTTGGCCTGAGCGCCGAAGTCAGCCGGCAACTGACGATCAAAACTGCCCTGGGGGCCGCTTTGATGGCAGACGCACCAGGCAGCGATCCGGCCAAACTGCGCGCCAACGTCACTTCACCTGGCGGCACCACTGCCAGCGCACTAAGCGTAATGGAAGACAAATCACTTGATAAAATTGTTAGCCTGGCGCTTGCAGCTGGGTATCGTCGCGCCAACGAGCTAGCGTCGGAATTTGGAGAATAAAATTGCTTAGTACAGGCTTTATGATAGTTAGCTTGCTCTTCCGTTTGGTGGCGCTGCTTTTCCTGCTGCGCTTTGTGCTGCAGGCCACGCAGGCGGATTTTTATAATCCAATAAGTCAGGTCGTTATTAAAGGCAGTGACCCTCTGGCGAAGCCGTTGCGCGCGCTATTACCTAACCTCGGACGCTGTGACTTGGCGTCGTTGATATTGGCTTGGGCCACCGGCGTAATCTTTATTGCGCTTATCTCACAAGGTGCATTGCCGATCACTTCAATGCTTGGCTTGGGTCTCGTTACGACCCTTAGCGTTCTTGTGGATTTTTACTGGTGGACTCTGCTTTTTGTCATCGTCATGAGCTTCATTAGCCCGGGCAACAGTCACCCCGTTTTGTCACTCGCTGACCAAATGATCAATCCGCTGCTGGACCCTATTAGAAAAATACTACCGACAGCAGGCCCTCTCGACTTTTCACCCTTAGTCTTCATCTTGTTGTTGTCAATATTGCAGAATCTGCTGCAGGGGCTAGTGCGCTAACAATGTCAGGTAGCCAGGACAATTCGGTTGGCATTGTTGAGCCGCAGCGCTTCGATCATCGGGATACGTTTGCCCTGCAAAGCGGGCAAACTCTCCAAGGCTTTTCTTTGGTGTACGAAACATATGGCGCACTCAATGAAAACAAAGACAATGCCGTTCTGATTTGTCATGCCCTGTCAGGTAACCATCATGCCGCCGGTTGGCATAGTGCAGCAGATCGCAAGCCGGGCTGGTGGGACCAATGTATAGGGCCGGGCAAAGCCATCGATACCAATCTCTTTTTTGTAGTCAGCTTAAATAATCTAGGCGGCTGCGATGGTAGTACCGGGCCGAACTCAATTGATCCCGCCACTGGCGAGGCCTTTGGAAGCGCATTCCCAACTGTAACCGTAAGCGATTGGGTGAAAAGCCAGGCGCTTCTCGCCGACTACGTTGGCATCCAACGTTTTGCCGCTGTCATTGGGGGCAGCTTAGGCGGCATGCAAGCGCTACAGTGGGCGATCGATTACCCGAATCGCCTGTACGCTGCAGTCGTAATTGCCTCTGCAGCAAATTTAACGGCACAGAATATAGCGTTTAATGAATTGGCCAGACAGGCCATTCTTACCGATGAAAATTTTCGTAAGGGTGACTACTACGCAGACGCGTCCACGCCCTCTCACGGCTTGATGTTAGCGCGCATGATCGGCCACGTTACCTATCTGTCCGACAATGGCATGGACAATCGCTTCGGGCGTGATTTGCGCTCCGGTGATTTAGCCGTCGGTGAGAACGTGCAATTTGAAGTGGAAAGCTACCTAAATTACCAGGGGCGCGCGTTTACTGAAAAATTTGATGCGAACACCTACCTTCTTATGACGCGAGCCTTGGATTATTTCGACCCGGCGAGAACCAGCAACAACAATCTCAGCCAGGCGTTAGCAGACGTCACCGCAAAGTTTATGATTGTGTCTTTCACTAGTGACTGGCGATTTTCTACGCAACGATCTACCGAGATCGTCGATGCTTTGATTGCGTCCAACAAGGATGTCGTTTCTGCGGTAATCGAATCAGAGCATGGCCACGATTCGTTTTTGTTGCCTCTACCCAGATACATCGAAACGCTGAAGACTTATTTGCAATGCCTGCACCAGGCGCACTGCACCTCTGATTCACTCGCGGCGGAAGCCTAAATGCGATCCGACCTTGCCCTTATCGCGAATCTAATAAACCGCGAAGCCAGAGTGCTGGATCTGGGCTGCGGCGAAGGTGAATTGTTGGCGGCTCTACAAAAAGAGAAAGCAGTTAAAGGTTACGGACTTGATCGCGACGCAAATAACATCCTTACGTGTATAACCAAAGGGGTAAATGTCATCGACCAGGATCTGGATAATGGCCTGGCCAACTTTCCCGACGATAGTTTCGATATGGTCATCATGACCGAGACATTGCAGTCCGTTAGAGACCCAAAGAATCTGATGAAAGAGATGCTGCGAATCGGTCAAGAGTGCATTGTCACTTTTCCTAATTTTGGCCACTGGCGTTGTCGCGCTCAACTTGCGCTTACTGGACGCATGCCCGTTTCACAACATCTTCCGTACTTCTGGCACGACACGCCGAATATCCGCCTATGTACCTTCAACGACTTTGAATCTTTCTGTGCTGAAGAACGGTTTCATATTATCGAGCGGCGTGTTGTCAACGTCTCGCACCAGGAGAGCTCGATTCTTAATTTGATCCCTAATTTTTTTGGCGTTTATGCTTTTTACCGACTTGGAAGGCCGCAATGATCCTAGCTTCTCAATCTCGCCTTAAATTGCAGCACTTGTTTGCGCTGTTTTTCACGCTGCTTCTGTCGGCGCTGCCGACGCATGCCGAACAAGTGCAAAAGTTTAAGGGGCATGAAATCCACTACATCGTTTTCCCGTCCACCGTTATTCAGCCAAAGATTGCTGGACAATACGCAATCAACCGCGGTCGTGATCGCGCCGTGATCAATATCGCCGTGCTAGACAAGGAGAGTAACGCAGTTAGCGCGACGCTTTCTGGCAGCAGTGCAAACCTAATCGGACAGCCCCAGAACCTTGAGTTCCAGGAAATACGTGAAGCCGGCGCCATCTACTACCTAGCGCAAATCCGCCATTCTGATCAGGAAATACATAAAATTACGATCGAGGTTGATATTCCCAAAGTCGGCACAGCAACGCTCAACTTTCAACAAAAGCTATACTGGGAAGAATGATGAAAGTCGTTTTAGCGAGCGGAAATCGCGGCAAGCTTGGCGAGTTACAAACACTCTTAGCGCCGCTGGGCCTGACACTACTTAGTCAGGCGGAACTCGATATTGCTGGTGCCGCTGAAACCGGCACGACATTTGTTGAGAACGCTATCTTAAAAGCGCGCCATGTCTGTGAGCTAAGTGGTCAAGCAAGCATTGCCGATGATAGCGGGCTCGTTGTAACCGCCCTAAACGGCGAGCCAGGGGTCTACTCCGCCCGCTTTGCCGGGCCCGATGCAAATGACACGGCGAATAACCGAAAACTGTTGGCAACCATGACAAATGTTGCCGAGCGTCGCGCTTACTTTTTCTGCTGCATGGTATATATGCGCTCCGCCAGCGATCCTGCACCAATCGTTGCGTATGGGTCTTGGCAAGGGGAAATTTTGACCGCAGAACAAGGAAGCGGCGGCTTTGGTTACGACCCGATATTTCTGGATTCTGCAAGCAACATGAGCGCAGCCGAACTACCTGCCGACATGAAAAACAAAGTGAGTCACCGTGGCAAAGCTGCTGCGGTGCTGCTGGAAAACCTTCGTAAAGAATTGGCGAATGTTGCCTAACCCCAGTCTCTATATGCACTTCCCCTGGTGCGTAAAAAAATGTCCCTACTGTGATTTTAATTCACATCCGAGCAACGGCGATATTCCTCAAGAAGCGTATGCGTCAGCACTGATCAACGATCTCGAAAAGCAGTCCAACGATTTATTTGGGTATCAACGATTTGCTACCGTATTCATCGGCGGCGGTACGCCAAGCCTGTTTGATCCATGCCAACTCGATCGAGTGTTTGAGGCAATTGATCTTACAGCAGATGCCGAGGTGACCATGGAAGCGAACCCCGGCACGACAGAGCGATTCAGCTTCTCCGCTTATCGCTCAATCGGCATTAACCGGTTATCAATTGGCGCACAAAGCTTTGATGACGAACACTTGCAGGTATTAGGCCGTATTCATGAAGCGACCCATACCGCTGCAGCCTTTCAGACTGCGCGCGAGGCTGGCTTTGAAAATATCAATGTCGATTTAATGTGGGGACTACCACAGCAGACCACAGCACAGGCCATGCAGGATCTCAGTACCGCTATCGCGCTTTCGCCTGAGCACATCAGTTGGTATCAGTTAACCTTGGAGCCGCGCACGGAGTTTGCCAAACGTCCTCCGATCATCCCGGTGGAGCCTATCCTCGCGGAAATCGAAAGTGAAGGTTTAGCGTTATTGGAGAGCTCGGGCTTCGAGCGGTATGAGATCTCAGGCTTCGCTAAACCGGGTTTCACTTGTGCACATAATCTCAACTATTGGCGCTTTGGCGACTACGTCGGGATTGGCGCGGGTGCGCATGGCAAATGCACATCCAGCGATCCGATGCCAGTACAGGTGGCGCGAACCAACAAAGCCAAACAGCCGCGCCTCTATCTGCAACGCGCTACCGACATTGACATTAATCCCGTCATAGAGGACGCCCTGCCACTAGAATTTATGATGAACGCACTGCGTTTGGTAGACGGCGTTTCACAGGAATTATTTGCACAACGTACCGGTATCGACTGGCACAGGATAGATGAGGTTTGGTCTAACCTCGCGGAACGGGGCCTAGTCTATGCTGACCGCTGCGCAGCAACCACCATGGGGATGCGCTATTTGGACACAGTTTTAGGAGAGTTTGTGAATTGACACCAAAGGCCATCGTTCGCTAATTCAGCTTTGCAGAAAGCTTAGCAGTGCAAGCATTTGGAGGTAGGCGCCCCCGTGGTTAAGAGCAGGGGTAAGTAACAAAGCCCCTGACTGAAAGATCGATAAGCCGAAGAATCGATAAATTGAAGCACCAGTTGGTAGAAACGCCCGCAGATTGAAACGTCACTTAATCGAAACGCCAGTTAACTCAATGCAAGCGGGCTTAAAATCGTGTTACGAGTAGCCGTCTTCACGACTCGGTCAGCCATGTGAAGACGACGGCGTATGACTTAAATCGCTACGGGCGAATATCAGGTCGCGGATCGCATGGCCTAGCCGCTCTCCTCGTTGCTCAAATTTTGTTCGCTCTCGCTGCAACTCAATGCCATCCGAGGCGTTACTAGCAGGATCATCACCTGGCCCTCGATATTGATTCGCCACCAAATCGAAATGTGGATTATTGTGAAAGCACTCAGCTATCCAATCGCCATATTCTGCCCAATCCGTCGCCAGCCAAACCTCAGCGCCGGTTGGTAAGACACGCGCTAAGCTGTCTATAAACTCAGGCTGAATCAGGCGTCTTTTGTGATGGCGTTTCTTCGGCCAGGGGTCTGGGAAAAAGATGCGAACCTCATGCAACCGCTCGTTCGGAATATCGGCCAGAAATAACTGAGCAGGTAAGTCGCTGTAGCTAACATTTGCTATCTGCTCTCTTTCTAACTCGGCGAGCAGCGAGCCGATACCCGGTTCGTAAAGCTCGATGCCAATTAAGCACCAATCCGGCCGCGCCTGAGCCCATACGCACAAATGCTGGCCCATGCCAAAGCCTATCTCAATACCAATAGGTGTCTCGGTTGCAAGTACTGCCTCAAGATTAACTCGATAGCGCTGCTTCAGAGTAAGCAGCGCGGATGTCTGTGCCTTGGTCGCGCGGCCATGTCTACGGATATAGCTGAATGCATCTTTGGGGGGGCGGTGCATGGCAACTCTTAGGATCAGGTCTGTGTCCGCCAGGCGGTGAGGACAAGCATTGCCCAACCGAAAATGAGCAGGCCACCACCAATTGGCGTAATCGGACCGAATATTGGACCGATTATCGAAGCAGGGAACAGCGCCAGCAGATAGAGACTCCCACTGAAGCACAACACACCGGCAACGAATACGTACACAACGAATCGGGCTGGTCCTGTGCCGGTAGTCCTTTGCCAGAGACCGATTATCAGTAAGACAAGCGCATGCATAACGTGGTACCGCCAAGCGATTTCCCAGGTACTTTCTCCTTGGCCCGATAACGTGTTGTCTAAGGCGTGGGCGCCAAGTGCGCCGAGGAGAACCGCAAGGAGGCCATAAAGGCCGCCACTGACCAATGCGATTTTACTCGCCGCTATTGCTGAAGAGGTCAAACCAAGCCCGCGGCTAGGCGACGATCGCTTGTTTCAACTTTTTCATCGCATTTTTTTCTAGCTGACGAATGCGTTCGGCACTGACGCCATACTCTGCAGCCAGCTGGTGTAGGGTCGATTTATCATCGCTCAGCCAACGCTGCTGCAATATGTCTCTGCTACGCTCGTCTAAACCAGCAAGGCCGGCGCTAAGACGTAAGCTAACATCTTGTTCGGCGTCTTCAGCGGCGACTAAATCAGCAGGGTCTGGTGCAGACGAGGCTAGGAAATGCGCGGGCGCTGCCCCCGCTTCATCATCATCTGTATAGCCATCGAATGCCATATCGTTAGAGCTTAGACGCCCTTCCATACGCGTGACTTCAGCAGCTGAGACGCCTAAATCGTCTGCAATCGCTTGGGTTTCGTCCTGCGACAACCAAGACAGAGAGCGTTTTGCGCTACGTAAATTAAAGAACAGTTTGCGCTGTGCCTTGGTGGTTGCCACCTTTACGATGCGCCAGTTACGTAAAATGTACTCGTGCATTTCGGCCTTAATCCAATGCACCGCAAAAGAAATCAGCCGAACGCCCACATTTGGGTCAAAACGCTTAACAGCCTTCATCAGGCCCACATTCCCTTCCTGAATCAGGTCGGCCTGCGGCAACCCATATCCTTGGTAAGAACGCGCAAGATGAACTACAAAGCGCAGGTGGCAAAGCACCAGTTCTCTTGCGGCATTGAGATCGCCATCGTCAAAAAAGCGTTCAGACAACGCTTTCTCGTGCTCGGGCTTTAAGATAGGAAATTGCCCGATGGTCCGAAGATAGGCATCGAGATCTTGGCCGGGCGCAATGCTCGGCAACGTCATTACATTTGTGCTCATGTGATACTTCCGGTAACACTTTCGATTATTTTAGCACTCCCTACCTTAGAGTGCTAATAAAAAAGATAGATGAAAACAGAACGTTAGTTGCGATAAGTCATCGATAGAGGAAAGAGGATCAGAAACTTTTGAAGTTAGGCGCTTTCTAAATCGCGTATTCGTTGAGAGGCCGCTAGACGCGCACCAAATACCCCTAATGCTCCGCCGACCAGCAAAAGTCTGCCCAGAAACTCAGCATCAAACCCAACCACCCTGAGGGGCACTTGATAACTGCCTAACAGAGTTTCCAGCGGCTGCTCTATCACGCTGAGTGCCAAGGCCAGCAACATTGCTGCGATAACCGCACCGCCAAGCCCATAAAACGCTCCAAAGTAAAGAAATGGACGCCGAATTTGACGCGGCGTTGCCCCAACCAAATGGAGCACTCTTAGCTCTTCTAATCTGGCCTCAATCGCAAGGCGAACAGATGCTCCGGTCACTAAAACAGCGGCAACACCGAATAAAACAGCCAGGAGAGCACCAAGCCGCTGAACAATTTGGGTCATATCCCGCAACCGCTCTAGCCAGGTACGTTCCAGCACTGCTTCATCGACATGCACATGCCGCGAATACTGCGCCTGTAATCGATCAAGCTCGCCCAGTTCACCTTCGGTCTTGATCATAACTTTGATGGACGCGGGTAAAGGGTTATCGTCAATCAATGCCAAAGCACTCCGAATCACATCCGTTTGCGACCCTTCGGCAAGGAATTCCTGCAATGCCTCATCTGCCGACTTGAGTGATAACTTATCCACCACCGGATCCTCTGCCAACGTCGCACGCACTTCATCAATCACTGCTGCAGGTGTCGCCGGAACAAAATAAATCGTCATACCGAGGCGCCCTTGCCAATCAGCGCCAAGCACTTGCATATTCATTTGGACTAGCCTGAGCCCGCCTGGCAACGCCAGCGCTATGCCAACCAAAAGCCAAACGACCATGCTAGTGCCCAAGCGCTGGCTGACGAAACTGGCAGTTTCAGCAAGCGTGCGGGCGTGATCGCGCAGCCAGCTACGCAAGGACCAGTCTCGCTCACCAATTAACTGCTCCCATGCACTAGGACGCTTACTCACCGTGTCATCCTTTTTGCATACATATTCGCATACACATCACAGTCCGTTCGCTGCGGGCATGTCGTCAACAACTTTGCCTTCCTGAAGATGCATGGTGCGCAGGCCAAGTCGGCGTATCAGTTCTACATCGTGAGTCGCGATGATGACTGTCGTACCAATCTCATTGAATTGGTTGAACAATCGCATAATGCTCTCGGAAAGGTAGGGGTCTAAATTACCCGTGGGCTCGTCAGCCAGTAGAATTCGCGGTCGATTGACTACCGCACGAGCTATACCAACGCGCTGTTGCTCGCCGGTAGACAGATAGCTTGGCAACATGGTTTCTTTATCGAGCAGTCCGACCCGACCCAAAGCACCTCGAACACGACGGGCAATATCGCGTGGGTGCCAATTCCTAATCAATAGCGGAATCGCCACGTTTTCGTAAATGCTGCGGTCCGCAAGCAAATGGTGGTCCTGAAAAACAACGCCAACCTGACGTCGGTACCAGGGCAGTTGCTGCGCCGTCAGTCCGCCGATATCCACACCATTAACCAAAACGCGGCCTCGCGTCGGTCGGTCTGCACCAATCAGAAGTTTCAGAAAAGTACTTTTGCCAGCCCCGGAGTGGCCGGTCAAAAAGGTCATGGAGCCCTCGTCAAACTGCGCAGAAATATTCGATAACCCTTCCTGCCCGTTATCAAAGCGTCTGGTGACATGTTGTAATTCAATCGTCGACATAGCGATTATTCGGCCACTGTAGTCTCTTCCGCGAGCAACGCATCAACAAAGTCTTCTGCATTGAAGGGGCGCAAGTCATCCTCACTTTCACCCACGCCGATAAAATAAACAGGCAGTGACCCACTAGCCGCATCTTCGTCGCTATTTTTCGCAGCGTTTTCCAGGCCACTTTCGGCTATGGCAAATACGACCCCTGCTTTGGCGCTACCGTCTAACTTGGTCAGCACTAAGCCCGTTAACGGCACTGCCTCGCCGAATAATTGAACCTGGCTCAATGCGTTTTGGCCCACACCAGCGTCGAGCACCAAAATGACCTCATGTGGCGCGTCTGCATCCAGCCGCTTTACCACTCGATGGATTTTCGCTAGTTCGTCCATTAACTGAGCTTTGGCTTGCAACCGGCCAGCGGTATCCACAAGCAACACATCGACGCCTTTGGACCGGGCAGACGCTACAGCGTCGTACACGACTGATGCACTGTCCGAACCTTGAGCTTGAGCGACCACCGGCACATCATTCCTATCACCCCACACTTGTAACTGCTCGACTGCAGCAGCTCGAAACGTATCACCAGCCGCGAGCATGACGCTGTGGCCTTCACGCTGAAACTTTTTGGCAAGCTTCCCGATCGTCGTGGTCTTGCCAACCCCATTTACGCCAACAAAAAATATCACTCTTGGACCAGGCGGTGACACTGAAAGTTGGCCTTCCAAAGCAATCAGTTTTTGCTTGAGCAACTCACTAAGCGCGCTGTGCAATGCACGCGTGTCGGCCAATTGGCTGCGTCTAACTTTCTCGGCGAGCTCAGCGATTATCCCTTGCGTCGTGGCTACGCCGACGTCTGTGCTCAATAAAGCCATCTCCAGGTCATCGAGCACTTCGGGACCGATTTCTTTTTCACCGAGCAGTAAGTTGCCCACCCCTTCCGCCAACTGCGTACGGGTCTTTCGCAAGCCGCTGCGAATACGCCCCAAAAAACTAACTGATTTTTCTGGCGGCGTTTCAGCACTATCATTACCGGAATTGCTCATGGAACCGTATCTCTATGCCTACTGAAATTGACGCATGCTTTCGCTCGATGGCGACCTTACAACGAAACGGCGTTTGCTGCGGTGAGCACAAACAGAAATCGATTTATATTGACGTTTACACAACGCTTGCCGAAGGTCGCGACTGATGGCTTCTTACGGCCAAGTTCGCATTATCAGCGGTAAATGGAAAGGGCGAAAGATAAGATTTCCAGCAGCCAAAGGTCTAAGACCCAGTTTGGGACGTAATCGTGAAACCCTATTCAACTGGATCCGTCCGGAAATAGCCGGCGCTCGCTGTCTCGACCTTTTTGCAGGTTCCGGTATTTTGGGATTCGAAGCCGCGTCCCTGCAAGCAAAAAGCGTCGATTTTATCGACAGTAACCGCGAGGTAGTGAGAGCGCTGCGCGAAAACTTGACCGTTCTGAAAGACAACTCTGACGGCCCAAAGATGGAGGTCTACCTAACAGACTCAATCCGTTGGCTAAAGCAGGCAACCGAGCCTTACGACATCATTTTTCTGGATCCACCTTACACAGAACCAGCGTTATTAAAGTCGGCGCTTAAAAGCATAGAAACTCAGCAGTTGTGCGGTGGCCTCGTCTACGCGGAATCAAACGCCAAAGAAAGCCTGATCACTCAGTGTGAAACAACGGGATTCGAGGTGCTAAGATCGGTGCGCGCCGGTGACAGCTTTGCGATCCTAGCAAGCCCGATCAATCGCTAGAGCAAAGCAAGCTTTCCGTCCGCGTCGCCCCTATCAACTCCAAGCGTTATCTGCTCCGAGGCAATCAAAGACAGGTAAGCGGAGAAAGCCGAGCATGCGTCAGCGCAGAATTTGCTGAGTTTGCTAAAGGCGGAGAGAGTCTGTAAGAGAGACAGAGCATCGACTAGTTGAAGAAAAAATAGCCGAACGAAAAGGTGGCAATAGAGGCTGACGCTTGCAGCCCAAAATGCACGCCGCTACCATCAAAGAAATTGTCGAGTTGTACGTCAGCTCATATAAAGGTCTAGCTATGACAGAACGAGTAGTGGTATATCCGGGATCGTTTAACCCCATCACCAACGGCCATACGGATTTAGTCGAACGTGCACTACACCTCTTTGACCATGTTGTGCTGGCAATAGGAACTTCGGCACAGAAAGATCCAAAGGTGGACTTAGCTGATCGCATTGGGCTTTGCAGTGAGGTCCTAGCCGAATTCGGGGGACGGGTTTCCGTTGAAGGATTCAACACCCTTCTCGTGGATTACGTACAGAGCAAAGGTGCGCGCTTTATTCTGCGAGGCCTCCGTACGGTAACCGACTTTGACTACGAGTTTCAGATGGCGGAGATGAATCGCTCGTTAAGCCCTGCTATCGAATACGTGTTTTTACCCACATCGAAAGATTGTTCGTTTATCTCTTCTACACTCGTGCGAGAAATCGCCGCGCTAGGCGGTGATATTTCTCAATTCGTGCACCCAGCTGTCGTCAACGCAATAAGCAACCACTAGCGCCAACCACTGTAACGCTGACACTGCGGGCAAAAGACCGTAGAGCGTTGTCCTAGATTTTGCTTCCTTAGTGTCGCGCCACAGTTACGACACGGCAGTCCCTCACGTCCGTATACCTTTAGGCTCTGTTTAAAGTATCCCGGCTGGCCATCTGAATTGACGAAATCACGCAGTGTCGTGCCACCCATATCTATGGCCCGAGAGAGTATCGCGCGAATCGCCTCAGCGAGTCGGTCGTAGGCTTTTCGGGTGACTCGATGGGCTTGAGTACCGGGGCGAATCCCGGCGGTGAATAACGCCTCAGCGGCGTAAATGTTACCCACGCCAACTACGATATTGGCATTCATGATAAATATTTTGACCGCAACGCGCCGCCGCCGCGATAGACGAAACAGGTAATCCCCAGAAAACTCGTTGCCCAACGGTTCTACGCCAAGGTCTCGCAATAACCAATGCGTTTCGTCTCCCGTTGGCTGGAAATGGAAACTGCCAAATCGACGCGGATCGTTGTAGCGCAGAACCAGGCCAGAACTGAGTTGCACATCAATGTGATCGTGTCGCTTTGGCGGCACATCAGGATTAACTAAACGCAAACTGCCAGACATGCCAAGATGAATAATGATTTGCCCTTCCGGGATTTGTATCAAGATATACTTCGCACGCCGGCGTACGTCGATAATCGGTTGCCCGATCAGGCTGGGGGGAAGTTCAAAAGGCCAGCGTAATCGCGCTTCGCGCGCGGTTATCGCTGATATTTTTTGGTCGCAAATATGCGGCTTGATGCCGCGACAGGTGGTTTCGACCTCGGGTAGTTCAGGCACTCAGGAGAGCAGCCTGTTACTTGATCTTGCCTTCTTTGTAGATGACGTGTTTTCTGACCACTGGGTCGTACTTACGAATTTCCATCTTATCTGGCGTATTTTTCTTGTTTTTGTCTGTCGTGTAGTAGTGCCCTGTTCCAGCACTTGAAACCAGCTTAATCTTGTCTCGCATGATTCGATCCTTTAACTGTGAGCCTATCGTCTAACAAGCTTCGCTTGTTGTTGGGCTGTATGCCTAAACGCGCTGCCCCGCAGCCCGCATTTCCTTTATCACCTCGTCGATGCCTTTCTTATCGATGATACGCATCCCGCGAGAAGACACGCGCAACTTAACGTAACGCTTCTCCGACTCTATCCAAAAACGATGGTAATGCAGATTCGGCAGAAACCGACGCTTAGTCTTATTCTGCGCGTGACTGACGTTGTTTCCAGTAATCGGACGTTTACCCGTTACCTGACATACCTGAGACATGACCTGACACCCAAAAAATTTGAGGCGCGTTTATAGCAAAGCTCAGCCTCATGAGCAACTGGCTCGTTCAGATCCAGCGTAATATCCGTCATGGTAGCAGCCCACGAGCAGCGAACGACACATACTGCCGTGGAGACACGACGATGTGATCCACAACACGAATGTCGATGCGGGCCAGGAGATCGACAAGTTCTCGAGTCAACGCGACATCAGATTGACTGGGTTCAGCAACGCCAGATGGATGATTATGGGCGAGGATGACCGCCCCCGCGTTCAACTCTAAACCGCGCCTCAATATTTCACGGGCATGCACGTGAGCGTGATCAACAGAGCCGCGGAACAATACTTCAAACGCGATTAAATCGAGCCGTACAGAAAGAAACAAACAGGCAAAATTTTCGCGCGGCTGATACCCGAGGCGTTGCTGCAAATAGTTAGCCACGTCCTGGCTCTGCGAAAAATTGCGCGCATCGGCCAGCTCCGACTCTGCGCCGCGTGCTCCGAGTTCCGCTACAGCCTTTAACATAGCGATTTTTGCCGGACCGAGTCCGCGCACGCCATTGAGATGGGTAATCGGCGACAGCAACAGCTTGCGCAGTGATCCGAACTGGGTCAACAAACGTCTAGCCATACTCACTGCGTCTTCGCCGCGCAACCCAGAGCCGAGGCAAATGCCGAGCAGCTCCGCGGTAGATAGTTGTTCGGCACCAAATTTCGCAATGCGTCGCCTGGGTTGATCCTCGATTGGCCAGCCGCTGATGCTTTCCGGGTTTTGGTCGGGTAAGCCATTGGTAGGTACAGCACCAGGCAGAGAGTCGAGCACCATTTTCGCTTGGCGACTTGATCGTTTATCGATAGATGTGTTTTTCAAGCTGTCTCTCTTCTTTTGTTTCACGTTTCAATTTTTAGCTACTTCCGAGGCCTCTTATTCGAGAAAGGCCGTTTCTTTGTTGGAACTGGTTTGAACCGGATACAGAAAAACACTGCTGGTGGCCGTACCAACGCCGAATAGCTTGCCGCGTTCGACACCCGCGTCGCCCTGACAGCTAGCTGTCTTCTCGCCTCGCTATTTACCCACCTATACCCACCCAGCGCTTTT
>CENU01193943.1_pt1 | contig 13735 bp, 12 predicted proteins | sample 361331 | NCBI WGS metagenome assembly CENU01 (sample SAMEA2619766, study PRJEB7988) | marine metagenome | isolation source: saline water (ENVO:00002010), including
CATCAAGAGCATCTACATCAATATCACTATTAAGCGTTTCTATTCCAGACTTAATCATCTCCTTTGCAACATCAAACTCCATTCCATTTAATAAAGTTTTTACTTCTGCAGAAAATTCAATTTTTACAAGTGGTGCTTCTTTTTGATCTGATCTTCTTAGAACAACTACACCTTCTGAAACTTCGACTAGCTCTAAATATTTAGACATAATTTTATATTAGGTGCTTTTGAGAATTATTAAAGTCTTTTTCTTAATCTCTTTGCATTTCTTTCCAATTGCTGCCATCAAAAACGTAGAACAACTTCTTTTTCTTACCTTTTGATTCAGAGGAAAGTGTTTGACTGCCATCTTTTCTATTAAATCTCACCACAAGATCATCTCCATCTGGATCTTTATCAGGTGCACTAGAAAATATTTGGTGTTTTTCAGGCAGTTTACTTAAAACTGATTTAACCTCACCGACTAACGGTGCTCTTGTTTCTCTATTTTTTGGAAATTGTGATGCTGCCAAAAATAATCCTTTTAAACTATCTCTTAATAAATAAATATCATCACATTTTTGACATCTTAAGTCTGACATTTCAATAGGATCCATGAATACAGGCTTTAATTTTCCATCCTTCATGAGCTGTCTTGTTGCTGTGCAAGATTGGCAAGAAAAATATTTGCCGAACCTTCCAAGCTTAAGCTCCATTTTTGCATCACATTTATGACAATCTATAAGCTCTTCTTCACCATTCTTTGGTTTGATAAAATTGCCTTCTTCTAATTTTGTTCCTGAACAGATTGGAGAACTTGAACATATATGTAACTTTCTTGTCTCATCAATAATGTAACCATCCATACTAGAGCCGCATAGATGACATTTAGTTTTACCAAATATGCTCTCAGCCTCTTTGTCATCATTATCCGTAAACAATTCATCTGGCAAAACGGAATTAGTATTTTTGCATTGTTCATCACCTTCTTCGAGATACCCTTCACAACCAAGGAATTGACCATTTTGATTAGTTCTCAAATGCATTCTTCTGTCCTTATTGCAAACTTCGCATTTTACTTCCGTAAGAATTGGCTTATTCCTTTCCATTTCCTCTGTTGCTAATTCTTTTGCTTTATTAAAGTCAGCATAAAAATTTTCTAATAGCTTTTTCCAGCTTTCCTTGCCTTCAGCTACTTCATCAAGACTTTTTTCCATTTCTGCAGTAAAACCGTAATCCATAATATTTTTAAAAGACTTTAACAATCTGTCGGAAATTAAATTTGCAATTTTGGTTGCGTAAAGTCTTTTATTTTCTTTATTTACATAACCTCTATCTTGAATATTCGTAATAATCTCTTGGTATGTTGATGGTCTACCTATACTTCGTTTTTCAAGCTCTTTAACTAAACTTGCTTCTGAATACCTAGAAGGTGGTTTTGTAAAATGTTGAGATTTATCAACCTTGCTGATTTTTTTCATCAGGCCTACAGATAAACTTTCCAAGTCATAATCTACATAACCACTATTTTTCCCTGGGGGCATGACTTTATAGAAACCATCAAAACTAATGCTACTAACTGAAGACTCAAATACTTTTTCAGCTTTTTTTGCCTTAATGCTATTAACAATAATCTCAGGCTGAGGCATTTGAGATGCAACAAACCTTGACCATATGAGGTTGTAAAGTTTTTTATGGTCTTGGCTAAGAGATAATTCCTCTGCCTTAAATGTCACATCAGTAGGCCTTATAGCTTCGTGAGCTTCCTGAGAGTTTGAGCCTTTTGATGCAAAGTTTTTTGGTGCGCTATAGACCTCACCATAAGTATCAAGCAGATATTGCTTACAATTATTTTGCGCGAGCATGCTAATGTTAGGAGAGTCAGTTCTCATATACGATATATATCCACCGGTATATAAGTCTTGAGCTAATTTCATGGTTTTTGATAGGCTAAAGCCCAGCATTGAACTTGAAGTCTGTTGTAAAGTTGAAGTTATAAAAGGTGGCTTTACTGGTATTTTCCTTTTTGTTTTTTCATTATCAGTAATTTCGATTTCTGAGTCTTGCAATTCAGATGCTAGTTTTTCTGCTTCGCTCTTAGAAGTTATTTCAAGATTAGATTTTTTTGTATTTAACTTAAAGGCTATATCCCTTTCATCTTGCCTTAAACTTACCTCTATTTCCCAGTACTCTTTTGGTGAAAAAGCTTTTATCTCTTTCTCTCGCTCAACAACAAGGCGTACAGCAACAGATTGAACTCTACCAGCTGATAACTTTCCATAACTACCTATTTTCTGCCATAAAAGGCTAGACAGATCATAGCCTACTATACGATCTAGGATTCTTCTTGTTTTCTGGGCATCAATAAGGCCTTCGTCAAGATTACCAGGTTTTTCAAAGGCTTCTTGAATTGCGCCTTTAGTTATTTCATTAAATCTTACTCTGCTGTAATTATATTTTTTCCCTAAAATTTCTTTTAGATGCCAAGCAATTGCTTCCCCTTCTCTATCCAAGTCAGTTGCAAGAAATATATTTGCAACTCCTTTTGCTGAGGTCTTTAGGTCTTTGACAACTTTTTCTTTCTTTGGGTCAATCTCATAAGTTATAGACCAATCATCAAGATTTATGGCCTTACTTCCTTTTGGCAGTCTTCTTACATGACCAACACTAGACTTAACAACAAAATCCTTGCCTAAATATTTGCTAATAGTTTTAGCTTTAGATGGAGACTCAACTATTACGAGAGATTTGTTTGTCATTTTCAATAATTCTTTTAACTAAATTTGGTCCTTCATAGATAAGGCCTGTATACATTTGTACAAGATCTGCACCTATTTCAAGTTTTTCGTTATAAGAATCTACATCAAAAACACCGCCAACTGCAACAATAATTTTTTCGTCCCTTATTATTGATTTGATTTCTTTTAGAATTTTATTAGAGCTATCTCTTAAAGATTTGCCTGATATGCCCCCAGGCAAATGGCCAATATTAAGTTGATCTTTTAAGGTCTTATTATTAGTTGTATTACTGACAATAACGCCATCAATATCTGTTTGATTGACAGTATCTATAAGATCTCTATAAGCAATGTCTTCTTCATCCGGGGATAATTTAACTAATATTTTAGGCTTATGCAGATGTGAGTCTCTTTCATTTAATATTGCTTTTATAATTTTTGTAAAACTCTCAATATTATGTAATTTTCTTAAATTAGGAGTATTGGGTGATGATATGTTCAAAGTTATAAAATCTGCGTGCTCATGTAGTTCTCTATAACAAAATAAATAATCATCAATAATCTTATCGGGTGCTGTGTCTTTATTTGGACCAATATTTATACCCAAACAAATTTCTTTATTGATTTTATTTAATCTGCCTTTGATTTTGTGGGCTCCGTCATTAGGGAAACCAAGGCTATTTAATAACGACTCTTCTTTTATTAATCTTCTAACTCTAGGTTTTGGATTGCCATATTGCCCATTTGGTGTGATAGTACCAACCTCTATAAAGCCAAACCCAATATCATCAAATTGACTAACTTGCTTAGCATTTTTATCTAAACCAGCTGCTAACCCAAGACGATTTTTTACTTTAAGGCCTTTTACACTAAAACTTGTTTGATTAGTTCTATAAATCCAGGAAAATGCATTTAGGAAAATATGGGATAGCGATTGGCTTACTTCAGGTGGGAAAAGAAAGAGTACTTTTCTTACTATCTTATAAATTTTTAATATCTCCTAAGTAGGTGCTCAGCTCGTCTTTTAACTCATGGTTCTGAAGTCCGTATGCGATATTGGCTTTCAGATAGCCAATCTTACTACCACAATCAAATCTTTCCCCATGAAATTCATAGCCCACAAAATCTTCAATATTGCTCATAATTGCGTCTGTAATCTGTATTTCACCATTTTTGCCGGCATTATCATTATCAATATGTGAAAAGATGTCTTTTTTAAATATATATCTGCCTACTACCGCTAAATTTGATGGCGCATCAGCAGCTGAAGGCTTTTCTACTATCCCTGACAGATGAGATATTCTGCCATCAGTTGAGTTTGGATTTACTACCCCAAATTTTGAAATATCTTTTTTAGGTATCTTTTCTAAGGCTAAAACTTGTTTGTTATATTTTTCAGCTTGATCTCTCATTTGTTCTAAAACATTTGAGCCCTCACTAAAAATAAGATCATCTGCTAAAATTACAGCAAAAAACTCACCTTCCTCAATTAAATCATTTGCACAACCAATGGCATGGCCAAGCCCTTTAGGCTGCCCTTGATCAACCGAAATAAATTTTGCATTTGATCCACCAATGTCTTTTATTGAATCAGCTAAATTCTCCTTGCCCTGCTTAATTAAAGTTTCATAGAGATTTTCATTATGCTTAAAGTGTTTATCTATGGCAGATTTTGCGTGATGAGTAATAAAAATAAACTCTTCAACACCGATTTTTGCTGCTTCCTCAACGGCATACTGAATTAATGGTTTATCAACTATGGGCAACAATTCTTTAGGAGTGGCTTTCGTCGCCGGAAGAAATCTTGTGCCAAAACCAGCAACCGGAAATACTGCTTTCTTTATGTTCATTTGTGAGGATTATACAGAACTTGCTTAATTAGAGCTATTTTCATCCTTGGAAATACTCCATTGCAACTTATCTCGACACGTTTTAAAGAAATCATGATTTTTCGGGTGCAATAGTTTAAAACTCTGGTTGCTTTTAGTTACTGCAAAATCTTTCGCATTATTTTCAATTTGAATTTCTTGGTTACCATCAATAATAATAAAGCTATTCAAATCGTCTGGTGTCTTAATTAGACTCACTTCAATTTTTGCTGAGCTTGGTACTATTAAAGGTCGCGCTGATAAAGATAATGGATTCAATGAAGTAATTACTAATCCATTTACGTCTGGTGATAAGATTGGCCCGCCTGCTGATAAAGAGTATGCCGTTGAACCGTTCGATGTTGAGATAATCAACCCATCAGCTCTTTTTCTATAAATAAGGTTTCCTTCAATTTTCACTTCAAAATGCATCAATTTATAGCTCTTCTGTGTGTGCAAAACTATCTCATTGAAAGCTGTATATTTTTTTCCGTTATAACTACATGAAATAGCTTCTTTATCTTCTACTAAATTATTACCGCTTAGTACTTCTGGTAATTCAGTTGCGAGATTTTCTGAATCCAAATCAGCCATAAAGCCAACCTTACCAAGATTTACACCTAGAAAGGGGCAATTGATATGAGAGAAAAGCTTTGCTGCTGATAACATTGACCCATCACCACCAATAACAAGCACTAGATCATAGTCACTATAACTATTTGCATCATTTTTCTGATCATAGATTTCATATTCTGTATTATTTTCAGATAAAATTTCTTGAACTTCTTTTAATGCTTTGTTTGATTTATTTTTATCAAACACAACAACTAAAATATTTTTATAATTAAACATTGAACACTTATTTTAAAACTTTAAAGAGCATCCTTGAAGGAAAAGATGCTATTACATTTTTTTCAGGAGCTGGTTTAAGCGTATCATCAGGCCTACCAGACTTTAGGAGCGATAAAGATGGCTTCTGGAAAAGCAATACTCCCGTACATTTTCGCGACTTTATTAATAATTCTGAGAGCAGAAAAAAATCTTGGGAAAATAATCTAGCTATTCACAAAAAAATTTCTGGAGCTGTTCCTGCAAAAATGCATAACCTTATTAATGAGTTAATTAATAAAAATACTAAAAATTTCCACATAACCCAAAATATTGATGGGCTACATAAAAACACAGAAAATCCAAATAATGTGTTGGAATTACATGGCAATATCTTCAATTGTGGTTGTTTAACATGTAGTTTTGAGTCAACAACATTAGATTTTTATGAAAAATATAAAAATGAAGCAGATATGTTATGTCCTTCTTGTCTAGAAGGCCTTATCAAAGTTAAAACTATATCTTTTGGACAATCACTAGACCAAAATATACTTAGCATTGCTCATCAAGCTTCAGCAAAAGCAAAAAACTTTATAGTTATGGGTAGCTCACTAAAAGTTTCTCCAGCTAATAGTTTTATCAAGGTAGCTAAGGCTAATGAAGCTAAGATAATTATTCTAAATAAAGATAAAACACCTTTTGACGATTATGCTGATATAGTCATCAATGATGATTTAGAGAATATCTATGAACAAATTAAATGATCAACTAAAGGAATTAATTGCCACTTTCAAAAGTTTACGTGATCCGAACAATGGCTGTGCTTGGGATAGAGAGCAAACTTTCAAATCTATTGCTAGCTGTTCAATTGAAGAAGCTTATGAAGTTGCAGATGCTATTGAGAGAGAAGATTTTCAAGCACTTAAATCAGAATTAGGCGATTTACTGTTTCAAGTTGTTTTTCATGCAGAGATGGCTGATGAAGAAGGTTTGTTTGACTTAACCGATGTAATATCCGAGTTAAATGATAAGTTAATTAGGAGGCATCCTCATGTTTTTTCAGATAAAAGTGCCATTACAGCCTCGGAAAGCTTAACTATTTGGGAAGACATTAAGGCTGAGGAAAGAAAAAACCTAAAATACGATTCTTTAATGGATGATGTACCAAAAAATCTTCCTAGCTTGACTAGAGCAAAGAAATTACAGAAACGAGCAGCTAGGGTAGGTTTTGATTGGCCTAGTAGTAGAGAGGTTATGGCTAAAATTCAAGAAGAGATACTAGAACTTGAGATTGAGCGCAAAGCTGATAATAGAGAAAATATATCTGAGGAGATTGGAGATATTTTATTTACACTTGTAAATCTTACAAGACACTTTAATTTAGATCCTGAGGATATAATGAGAAAATCAAATTTAAAATTTGAGAATAGGTTTAGAGCAATGGAAAATTATGCTAAAGAAAATAATGTTGCTTTAGATAAAATGAACTTGGAAGAACTTGAAGAATTATGGCAAAAAATTAAATGATTAGATTTTTAAGAGGAATAATTACTTTCATATTGTGCTTGCTTAATGCAGTAGTTGTGATTGTTATTGTGACTCCATTGGGGTTATTGAGGTTTATTCCCATAAATTTCGTCCAAAAGAATATTTTGAAAGTAAATGAAGTCTTTGGAGGGCTTTACTTGTACTTTAATAGCAGAATACAAGATTTGATGCATAACCCAGATTATAAGGTCTATGGTCAAGAGAAACTTAAAAGAGATATTTGGCAATTTACTACTATCAACCATCTAAGTTGGGCTGATATATTCCTCTATCTATATTTCTGCAATTTAAAGCAGAGTGTTCCAAGAATTTTTATGAAAGCTGAGCTGTGGTGGCTGCCATTAACCTGGACAGCAAATTTGGGTTTAGCTATGCCTTATGTTGTTAGAAGATCTAAAGAAGCAATCAAAGCAAACCCTCAATTAGCTCAAACAGATAAAAATTCAACGATTAAAGCATGCAGAATGTATAAAATTATGCCAACTAATGTTGCTGGTTTCATTGAAGGAACAAGAATAGATAAAGAAAAATATCTTGCTTCTAATAGTAGATTTACAAATCTTATGCCACCGAAAATTGGTGGCATGGGCTATACATTAGAGGTAATGCCTTATATTGATCATCTCACAGATGTAACTCTCGTATATAAATCAGATAAAAGAGCATTTTGGAATTTTTTATGTGGGGACTTGAGAGAGGCTAGTGTGACAATAAATACTTATAAAATACCTGAAGAACTTAGAGGCGTTGATTACACAGATAATCAGGAAATGCGCGATAAATTAAAGGCTTTTTTAGAAAGTATTTGGGAAGAAAAAGACAAGATCATAGAGAAAGAAAAAGAAAAATATGGCATTAAGACTGTTATCTAATTTTGCACTGATTCTAATACTGCTTAGCTGTTCTTCTGATAAGGAAAGAATAGATTATGAATCTGAGTTTGCTTCGATTGTTCTTGAATTTGAGGAATCTTCAATTCTTAACTTTGACAGTAATAAACTTTATGAAATTACCTTTATTGAAGATTTTTCCCACAAGCTTGATAAAGAAAAAACTACCTTCCTCGTTGAGGATATCAATAAGTTTAAAAAGCAAAAATTAGATAAAAATTCATTTAACTATACAAACCTAAAATATATCGTTGACCTTTATTACCAGAGGTATCATGAATCATTAAAAGCTAGAAGGCAGTTGTTAAATACTCATATATTTAACTTCGATAAAGATGAATACATAAAACTTAAATCGAGAGAGAACTACTTTGAGGATGAAGTTACAAAAACAAACTATCAAAGAAAAATTATAAAAAATGAACTAATCAATACTATGCTTTCAGGAAAAAGCCTTAAAGAAGCAAAAAATGAATTAAAAAAAATTTATTCAGATAGGCTTTCATCAATTTCAAAGATAAGAGAATCAGATAGATTTGGTTTATTAGCTAATAATTTTCTTTCAATGTTAGATCCACATGCCACATATTTTTCTGAAAGAGATTTGGAAAATTGGAATCTTAGAATGAATCTCTCTTTTGAAGGGATAGGAGCAATTCTTGGTTATGAAGATGAAAAAGCAAAAATTCAAGAACTGATGCCAGGAGGTCCTGCAATAAAGTCAAATAAAATAAGAGTTGGCGACAAGATTATCAGGGTTGGTCAAGGTAAAAATGGAAGACTAATAAATGTTGTTGGCTGGAGACTTGATGACATTGTCGAAAAAATTCGAGGTGAAGAAGACTCAGTTGTTAGGCTTGAGATTGAAAATGACTCAGGCAAAGAAGTAGTTAGTCTTGTAAGAGGGACTGTTGAGCTTGAGGATAGTGATGCATTTTCTGAAGTTATAGAGTTTGAGGACAGGAATGTTGGATATATCAAGCTACCTTCTTTTTATAGTGATATAGAATGCTTAAGACGTAATCTATATGTTTGTAAGACTGCTACTTCAGATGTTCAAAAACTACTGAGAGAATTTAATTATGGTGATATTGAAGGGGCAGTAATAGATTTAAGAAATAATGGCGGAGGTTATTTGCATGAAGCAGATTCCTTAACAAGACTTTTCATAAATTATGGCCCTACTGTACAGGTTCAAAATCCTAATAAAGAGGTTGAGGTTTTGAATTCCTTTAGATCAAATAAAGTTTGGAATAAGCCTCTAATCGTATTAGTTAATAAGTACTCCGCTTCTGCTTCTGAAATATTTGCAGGTGCTATGCAGGACTACAATAGAGCATTAGTTGTTGGACAAACAACATTTGGCAAAGGTAGTGTACAGAGATTTAGGACAACTAATAATGGGCAAATCAAATTAACTGATTCACTTTATTACCGTGTTACTGGTACACCAACTCAAATTTATGGTGTAAAACCAAATCTTGAAATACCTTCCTTAATTAATGCAGATAATTTAGGTGAAAGTGAATATGAAAATGCTATTAAGCCAAGCAATATAGAAAATACTTATTTTGTTAAATTTAATCCAGATAGGCCCAAAGAATTAAAAGAATCTTTTAAGAATAGAATAGATAATTCTGATTACTTTTCAAAAGTAGATCAAATAAGAATACAAAGAAACTCAAATCTTTCATTAAGCCTAAATATAAAAGAAAGAGAGGAGATTTTAGAGATAGACAGAAATAATACACTTGAACTAGCAAATTATGGCAGAAGATTATCTGGAAAATCAGAGTTTAAAGATTATGATGAATACAAGGACTATGTGGCAGAGGATGAATTTATTATAGATGCTGAAATTGATCAATCATTTAGAGTCTTAGTACAACTTTTATCAGTGAAATCATGATTAGAATTATATGCTTTAATATTAATGGCTTAAGAGCAAGACCCCATCAACTTAAAGCGCTAAAAGAGAAATACGATCCAGATATTATCGCACTTCAAGAAATTAAAGTTAGTGATAAAGACTTCCCAGAGCAAATACCAACAGAATTAGGTTTCAACTACTATAACTATGGTCAAAAAGGGTTCCATGGAGTAGCCATATTTTCTAAACAACCTCCTATAACTGTAATTAAAGGCTTAGATGGAGGTGAAGACGAATCTCAAAAAAGATATATACAGTGCGATTACGATACTAATGCAGGAATTGTGTCTGTTTGTAACTCATATTTTCCTCAAGGAGAAAATAGAAAACATCCAGATAAGTTCCCCTATAAGGATAGATATTACAAAAGAATAACTAAACATATTGAAAGCTTGAATACCAATATTGTTCTAACTGGAGATTTTAATATTGCTCCAAATAGGAATGATATTGGTATGAATGAAGATGGTATTAAAAGATGGCTTTCACAAGGCCATACTGCTTTTTTACCAGAAGAAATTGAATGGTATAAAAAACTTACAGACCTTGGGCTAGCAGATATTTGGCGTGAAAAAAATCCTAATTCAACAAAATGCTCCTGGTTTGATTATCGATCACGAGGTTTTGATCAAGATCCTAAGAGAGGGTTAAGAATTGATCATTTTTTACTATCTAAGGATGTGCAAGAGAAATATATAAATTCTGAAATAGACCATGAGCTCAGAGCTATGGAGAAGCCTTCAGATCACTGCCCAGTTGTGCTTGACCTTGATATTGAATTTGCTTAAAAGATTTTGTGCTTGCCTCTGAGAATTTCCCAAAACATTACATAGTCACTTATTAAACTAAATAGAGGGTATGTAAAAGTAGCAGGCTTGTTATGCTCAACAAAGAAATGGCTTACCCATGCAAAACCATATCCTGACAATAATGCAAAAAGAATATAAATTGGATTTAGCTCCACAATAAAAAAAGCTAAGAACATTATAGAAAAACTTGTGCCAACAAAATGGAATAGTTTTGTAGTTTTATGTTGGTGCTCACTTAAATAGTAAGGATAAAATTCTTTTAGTGTTTTATATTTTTTCATGTTTCTACCTTAGTTTTAATTATAAACCTAATATGCGAAATACTTAATCAAGATGCAATATTAGAATCATTAGTGATAAAATTAATCTTCTAACTATCTAAAAAATTAACTAGGAATATATGATTATTAAAAACTTAAAATTATTTACTTTGATTTTCTCACTTTTTGGAAGCTTATTAAATGCAGATAATGAAGCACCAATTTTACAACCAGGTTCTCCTGGAGAATCAACAAAAGAAATAAGCGCTGAAAAAGCTTCTGATATTGCAAATAGCTCATACACCACTGCAGATATTTATTTTATGCAAGGCATGATAGTGCACCATGAGCAAGCATTAACAATGTCTAGAATGGCACCACAAAGGACTAATTCAAAAGCAATAATAGATCTTGCTGGCAGGATTGAGGGTTCACAAGAAGATGAAATTCAATTTATGGTTTCTTGGTTAAAGGATCGTGATGAAGACACTAATTATGAAATGAAGCATATGAACATGCACCATGATATGGATCACAGCAAGCACCATAGCATGGGTCATGATATGCATCATGGTATGCACAAAATGGCAGGAATGGCTTCACCACTTCAATTAAAAAACTTGGAAAATTCAAAATCTGCAGACTTTGATAGGTTATTTTTACAACTAATGATTGCCCATCATGATGGTGCAATTGAGATGGTCGACCACTTAAAAGAACAACCTGGCTCAAGATATGATCAGCTTTTGAGTGAGTTTGTCTCTGACTTAGTAAACGATCAGGCAATAGAAATTGAGAGAATGAATAGAATTCTTATCAATATTTCTGATGATCCAAGAGCTGGCTTAGCTGCCGGACTATTCACTGCAGAAGAAGCCATTAGTAATATGGAGCTAATTGCTTCATTGAGAAAACCTGTTGGTTTCTACGATCCTAAGAATCCAGCAATGAAAAAGGCTATTGATGAAGATGAGGATGATGAGGTAAAGCCTATTGAAGTGTCATCTCAAGGCAGATCACCAATGCTAAGTTTTTCTAATACAGATATGGCTTTTAAAGATGATGTATTAGTAGCTGGTAGTTATCATGGTTTCAATATCTATAGATTGGCTGAAAATGGCATACCTTCTTTGGTTTCATCAGCAATCTGTCCAGGAGGCCAAGGGGATGTCTCAATTGTTGGAGACTTGCTTATTATGTCTGTTCAAGACACAAGAGGTAGATTAGATTGTGGTTTACAGGGAGTTGGATCTGAACCTTCTCCAGAAAGATTTAGAGGTATTAGAATCTTTGATATTTCAAATCTAGAAATGCCTATGCAAGTAGGTGCAGTGCAAACATGTAGAGGGTCTCATACTCACTCAGTAGTATCAGGGCCAGATAAAGACGGCATAATTGTAGTCTATAATTCTGGAACTTCCTCTATCAGAGAAGATGAAGAGCTAGCTGGTTGTTTTGATGGTCCAGGTGATAGCAGAACAGCACTATTCAGAATTGATGTTATTGAAATACCAGTAGATGACCCAAGTAAAGCTCGTATTGTAAAAAGTCCTGCTGTGTTTGCAGACGAAGAAACCGGTATTTTGGCAGGTTTATGGCGAGGTGGTGATCATGGAGATCGTACACAAAGAACTTCTAGAACCGATGAATGCCACGATATAACAGTCTTTCCTTCAGCAAATCTAGCTGCAGGCGCATGTTCTGGTAACGGCATATTATTTGACATTTCTGATCCTTATAATCCTAAAAGAATCGATGTTGTTACTGATGAGGGTTTTGCTTATTGGCACTCAGCTACATTTAACAACGATGGGACTAAAGTAGTCTTTACCGATGAATGGGGTGGCGGCGGAAGACCAAGATGTAGAGCATGGGATCCACTCAATTGGGGAGCAAATGCAATATATGATATCGAAGACAATAAATTAGTTTTCAAAAGTCACTACAAAATGCCAGCACCACAAACAGAAACTGAAAACTGTGTTGCTCACAATGGCTCGATTATTCCAGTTAAAGGCAGAGATATATTTATCCAAGCTTGGTACCAAGGCGGTATTTCCATGATGGATTTTACTGATTCAGATAACCCAATTGAAATTGGCTACTTTGATAGAGGGCCAATATCTGAGGAAACCCTTGGAACAGGTGGTTTCTGGTCAGTTTATTTCTATGAAGGCACAATATATGGCACAGAGATTGTACGTGGTCTTGATGTGTTTAAGCTCACAGAGAGCGAATATCTTACACAAGCTGAAATAGATAGTGCTATTAATGCATATCCAGCAGAAGGACCTAAGAGATTATTTAATCCACAGCAGCAGATGCCAATGACTTGGCCAGAAGCATCTAGCTCTGGAAATTAATGACAGAAAAAATATCGGCTAAGTACCTTTACCCTCTAGGTAGATTCTTGCTTGGCCTTTATTTCCTACTTCCTGGTTTAGCAAAGGCATTCTTCTTTCAAGAAAACTTTGATGTTGTTATTGAGAGAGAGGTACCCTTGCCTTTTCTTTCATTAAGCCTTGTTGCTATAGCTCAGATCTTCTTCGGCACAATGTTGATGTTCGGTAAATTTGTTCATTTGGGCTCATTGGTTCTAGCAGCTGTCACCATACTAATTAATCTTTATATACATGATTTCTGGAATATGACAGATAATCCAGATCAGGCACATGAAACACAAAACTTTGTAAAAAATTTAGGAATACTAGCGGGTCTACTAGTTCTATCTAAGAAAACTAATTAACTCGGTAGAACATTGTTCTAATAAAGGCAATTGTGCTTTGCAACACAAATAGCATTAAACAAAAAATATATACTGCATTAGTCTGAGTTAACAAATCAATAATCAAACTACCTGATAAAAGAAAAATCGTTGCTTGTAT